>OATV01000114.1_pt1 | contig 40413 bp, 36 predicted proteins | sample 1476081 | NCBI WGS metagenome assembly OATV01 (sample SAMEA2579990, study PRJEB22360) | human gut metagenome | biome: human gut; feature: human-associated habitat; material: faeces | place: Denmark | collected 2008/2010
GTGATTTGAATAGCCGTCGAGGTCGTGTATTAGGCATGGAACAAAGTGAAAGAACAGGTATTTCTGTTGTTAAAGCACAAGTACCATTGGCTGAAATGGCCGACTATGTAACTGCATTGCGCTCTATCACTCAAGGACAAGGCGTATTTAACCGTCAGTTCTATACTTATGAAGAGGTTCCACATAAGCAAGCGGAAGAAATTATCGCTGCTCGTAAGACTCAAGAATAAAGTTAAGAACATGTCCACGTACTGTATCAAATACAGTTAGAATCACTACAACTGAATAGATAATTGCATATCGTAACAACTTAATAGCATAACAATTGACGTAAGTCATAAATTTGAATAGTATTTTACACGAGCCCTCCATATATGTAGCGTATGGAGGGCTTTTACTATATATGAAATAGATTAGGATTGGCTTAATCGATAACGGAGAATATAGGGACCTAATCATTGGTATGTATAGATGCAGTGGAAATCATAGAATTGCTAGTCCTTTATGTATATATGTGCTAACATTAAGATAATATAATTGCTTATGTATCGGGTGTTATTTCCATATATCGGGAAAGGATCGTATATGTTTTTCTCTAGCATTACTGCAGATTATACAAAAATGGGCTATCCTAAAGCCATCGTACGAGCTTTAGATTTCTTAAAAAATACAGATTTGAAAGCATTGCCAGGTGGCCGTCATGCCATTGAAGGGGACATGATGTACGCCAATGTAGACGATGTAGAAACAAAATTGTTTGAAATTACAAAACCTGAATCTCATCGCAACTATGTAGATATTCAATTCATGGTAGATGGGGAAGAAAATATGGGCTTTTTCGTAGATAAAGGCCTCGTAAAGCCTGTGGAGTCTTATCCAGATCGTGATTGCTATTTCTACCCAAACGAAGCTGTTGATGAAGGACACATCCACTGTCCAGAAGGGTATTATACAGTATTCTTCCCATCTGATATCCATAGACCACTATTAGCTGTTAATGATAAGCCTATTAAAATTCGCAAGGTTGTTGTAAAAGTACATGTAGATCTCTTAGGCGACTAATCCTATGAAGCGATATGAAATTATAGGTGTCTTACTAACCCTATTAGGCGCTGTTTTGTGGGGCGTATCAGGTGCTTCAGTACAGTTCTTAAGTAACTTTAGAGATATGAACTTGGAATGGCTAGTCACCATGCGATTAATTACAGCGGGATTATTGACTGTTATCTATGCATGGTTTAAATATGGTAATTCTATCTTCCATGTCTTTCGTAGTTTGAAAGATACGTTAGGACTTATCGTTTTTGGCGTATTTGGTATGGCCTTGTGCCAATATACATACTTTAAATCCATTGCTTTGGCAGGGGCCGGTATTGCGACGGTGCTTCAATACTTGGCGCCATCAATGATTATTATTTATATGCTTGCCCGTTATGGTAAAAGGCCCTCTAAAGGGGAAATTATTTCCGTTATACTGGCCTTGGTAGGTACGATTTGTTTGATGGGGAATGATGGCTTTTCTATGGAGCGATTCCCATTGGCAGTGCTCGTGTGGGGCCTCTTATCTGCTGTAGGCGTCGCTGTATATAGTGTTTCTCCTGTAGATTTGCTATATAAATATGGAACCTTGCCGATCGTAGGATTTGGTATGCTTCTCAGTGGTATTGTGGCTGCTATTTTATTTCATCAGCCAAATTCGTATGCTATGTGGGATGTATGGACTGTTATTGGCTGTTTCAATGTTGTCTTTTTGGGAACAATTGTATCCTTTAATGCTTATTTAGAAGGTGTTAAGAGAATAGGTGCAGTGCCAGGATCCATCCTGTCATCTATTGAACCGATTTCGGCAGCTTTCTTTGGATGGGCTTTGTTAGACAACCAATTTAGTGCATTAGGGATAATTGGCATGGCCATGATCATCGCTACTGTTATTATAATTGCTCTAGAAAAACGTACATAGTTTGAGGTCTCTTTGCTGGATATTGCGGTTTAGAGGCCTCTTTGTTATGATTGTACATAATGTGAAAGTAGTTGTTATAGGAGGTTGTATGGAGGAAAAACAATGGAAAGGTATGGCCCTTGCCATTTTAGGAGCCCTGTTTTGGGGGCTTTCAGGCACATCTGTACAATTCCTTGAAAATGCAAAGCATATCAATGTGGAGTGGCTACTAGAAGCGCGTTTGCTCATAGCAGGTATATTGACGATAGGACTTGCTTATATAAGGGATGGTAAGCGTATTTTCTCTATTTTTACAGAACCTAAGGATATAGGGAAATTATTAGTATTTGGTATTTTAGGTATTGCTTTATCTCAGTACTCATATTTCAAGGCCATTGCCATTTCAGGCGTCGGTATTGCTACGGTCCTTCAATATGTTGCGCCTACGCTGATCATTATCTATTTGTTTTTGAGATACTTTAAAAAGCCATCTGTACCAGAGTTTTTCTGTATTGTATTAGCCTTGGTAGGAACACTCTGTATCGTCATGCAAGAAGGGCTAGATGTTTCTAACTTTAATGTGCTTGCTTTATTCTGGGGGCTTGTATCGGCAGCTAGTATCTGTGTATATACATTGCAACCTATTGAGCTATTAAAGAAATATGGCACCACATCCATTGTGGGCTTTGCCATGTTTATCTGTGGTATTTTATCTTTAGCTATGTTTCAACAAGTAGAATCGGAAGCCCTCTGGGATGGCATGACCTGGTTAGGATTATTCGCCATCATCATACTTGGTACAGTCGTATCCTTTAATGCTTATATGGAAGGGGTTAGACTCATTGGTGCTATACAAGGCTCTATACTTTCATCATTAGAACCAATCTCAGCAGCAATCTTTGGATGGGTATTGCTAGGGAATCATTTTACGCTGGTCGGTATTTTTGGCATGATTTGCATCATTGCAACCGTATTCATTATCGCCTGGGATCGACACCGTCAAATTAAACGAGAAGTACTAGAAAAACTGAATAAAGTAGAAATGAAATAAACAAACGAAAACACATATACCATGAGGTATATGTGTTTTTTGTAATCAAATATTATATTTTTTCTAATATTTTTTCAAATAATAGTTCTAGTTTCTGTAAGTCGCCATGTACGGTTCCGTCCATATAGGTATTATATACAGTATCATCTTCAGAAACACGAATTTGAGCTTTATACCCCTTTGATAATGCTAATACTCGAATAACTTCACGTTGTGTGCGACCATTACCTTCCCTAAATGGATGAAAGAAATTTAGGCAATCTAAGATTTTAGCTAAGTTCTTAATTATACTTTCTTTTGTATTGGTTCTTAGCCAATTTGTAGTTCCTTCCTTCTGTTTGTAACATAATTTTTTAATTCTAGAACTGATTCAGTTGTAGGAGTGAAGTCTTCAATCATAGATGAACCTACGGCATACCAAACTGCATCAAAGTCCTCATAATTATCAAATTGTACATCTAAAATGGTGAGTTTTTCTTTATTAACATTTAATGTCATAGGCACCTCCTTTGTTACTATTATTATATCATAGCTAGTCTCTTTATATTGTATACATGACCTATTTGGTTGACTATTTACTTATCTATTCATATAGTTAATATATAAGTACTAATTAATTTTTAGGAGGTTCCTATGTCTGTAAAAGATTTCGTACAACAACGCCGCGATGATTTTATTGCTTTACGTCGTGATTTTCATATGTATCCAGAGCCAGCTTGGCTCGAATATCGTTCTGCCGCTAAAGTAGCTGAAAAGCTAATTGCCTTAGGTTATGATGTGGCACTCGGTGCAGAAGTGCTTGATTTAGATTCTCGTATGGGTTTGCCGAGCGAGGATGTTATGAAAGCAGCCATGGCTCGTGCTATGGATGAAGGTGCTGATCCTGAACTAGTAGAGAAGATGGGCTATGGTAAAACAGCTATTGTGGCAACTATGAAGTTTAGTGATGATGGTCCTGTAGTAGCGTTCCGTGCAGATATGGATTCCAATGATGTAATCGAATCTAAAGCATCTAACCATATTCCTGCTAAGAATGGTTTCCGTTCCCGCCATGAGAAGGCTATGCATGCTTGTGGTCATGATACACATATGACAATGGGCCTTGGCCTTGCTGAATATATTGCTACACATAAGGAAGGCTTGAAGGGTACTATTAAACTTATCTTCCAACCAGCAGAGGAAGGCGTACGTGGTGCTAAAGCGATGGTAGAGGCTGGCGTAGTAGATGACGTTGACTTGATGTTCGGCATGCATATCGGATTCAATGAACAGTTATCTAATTGCTTTGCTTGTAGTGATCATGGCTTTTTAGCAACTACAAAACTTGATGCTGTATTCCATGGATATTCTTCCCATGCAGGTGGTTCTCCAGAAAAGGCTCAAAATGCCATGCTTGCAGGCTGTACAGCTGTTATTAACTTACAAGCCATTGCTCGCCATAGTGGGGGTGCATCTCGCATGAATGTAGGCGTTTTTGAAAGTGGTACAGGTCGCAATGTTACTCCTGATGTAGCAACACTTAAATTAGAAACTCGTGGTGCTACTACAGAGATCAATGATTATATGATTGAACGTACTAAGACCATTATTAAAGGTGCTGCAGAAATGCATGATTGTACCTTTGAAATTACAAAACAAGGTGAAACTCCTGCAGGACGTATTAGCGATGATTTAGCTCGCGAAGTACAATCTATCATTGAACCATTAGGTATCTTTAAAGAAGTTCCATTCGATTATAGCGGCGGCGGTAGTGAAGACTGTGCGTATTTCTTAAATCGTGTTATTGATCGTGGTGGTCGAGCAACCTATATGGTATTGGGCTCAGCTATTAAAGCACCTCATCACAATCCATTATTCGATATCGATGAAGAAGATATGTTAAACGGCATTGTTGCATTAGGTACAATTGCTACGCACTATTTAAAATAGGACATATTGATTGAGATATTGCGATGTATATATCCAAACTATAGATGCATAACTATATAGATGCATAACTATATAGATGCATAACTATATAGATGGATGCATAGAAATATGTATAGTGGGCTATAAGTTAGATGTAATATGGGGATTAGATTGTGAGGTGTTATATGATCCAACGAGAGCGTTTAGCTAAGGACTTTGATGCTATGGCACAGTTGAGTGCACCTGGTGAAGGTATAAATCGTCTAGCTTTCACCGATGCAGACTGGAAGGGGCGCCAATATATTATTGATTGTATGACTGATGCGGGTCTAACTGTAGAGATAGACGATTTTGGAAATGTGCTAGGCTATAAGGTAGGTAAGAATCCTGATTTACCGGTTGTCATGGTTGGTTCTCATACGGACAGCGTACCTAATGGGGGCAATTATGATGGTGTTGTAGGTGTATTATCTGCTATCGAAGCGGTTCGCAGTATGACTGATGATGGTTTTGAACATGACCATACCATTGCAGTAGTAGACTTTATGTGTGAAGAGTCTAGCCGTTTTGGAGCGGCTACATTGGGCAGTAAAGCTATGCGTGGTGAATTGACATTACAAGATTTACAACGCTTAGTAGATAAACAAGGTATGTCCTTGTATGATGCCTTGAAAGGTCGTAATTTAAATCCCGATGCTATTGAGCATATGGAATATGAACGACCTGTAAAGTCTTTCACTGAAATACATATCGAACAGGGGAAGGTGCTAGAGCACGAATCAAAACCCATCGGCGTTGTAACTGGTATTGCCGCACCGGAGCGGTTCTATGTAACCATCCGTGGCAATGCGGACCATAGTGGGGCCACACCAATGAACTTGCGTCATGATGCGTTATGTGGGGCTTCAAAAATTATCCTCGGCATTGAGGAGATTGCATCCATGCAAGAAGAGCCTCCAGTAGTGGGTACAGTCGGTGTAGTAGAGGTTGTGCCAGGAGCGATGAACGTTATTCCTGGGGCAGTTAAACTGGGCGTAGATATTCGTAGTATTTCTAAGGTGGCCCGAGATTCTGTAGTTACCCTCATTAAAGAATTTATTGATGTTATTGCAGAGAAACGAGGCTTATCCTATACGATTGAGCCTATTGCACAAGATCATCCTGTAGTGATGAATCCGGCTATGATTCGCGAAATTGAAGAGGCTGTTCAGTCTGTAGGCGTAGACTATATGACTATGCCTAGTGGCGCTGGTCATGATGCCATGCATTGGGCTGATGTAGTTCCTACAGGAATGATTTTTATCCCATGCCGTGAAGGTATCAGTCATAATCCGGCTGAATTTGCAGATATGGATGACATCGTTACGGGAGCTAAGATATTAGACACGGTGCTAAGAAAGCTTAGCTTAGAAAGTACTAAACTTAACTAGGTTGAGTACTGTGGAATATTTGATGTAGATATAATTTAGTTAGATCTGTGTTAACTAGCTAAGATATCATGTTTTACGTGGTTAGAAGGGTGTATTCCGTAATAGAATGGCAGAGAATACTTGCTATTGATAGGGAATACATGGATTGGAGAGATTATGGTTATTGCTGGTATTGTTATCGTAGTGGCAACGTTTATTGCCATTATTAAGCAGTTTGAAACACGGCTTGTGTTGTTATTATCGGGCTTATTAATGTGTTTTATTGGTGGACAGCTTAGTGCTGGTACGACAGCCTTTGTAAAAGAACTTACAAATCCAGGTCTTGTACCAACTATTTGTACAGTGCTTGGTTTTAGTTATGTTATGGAGTATACAAAATGTACAGAGCACATGGTATATTTCATCTCTGCAGGCCTTAAAAAGATGACTAAAATCATCATCCCTGGTGCTGTTATTATTACGTTCTTGATCAATATTGCGTTGCCTACAGCGGCAGGCTGTGCAGCGGCAGTAGGTGCTCTATTAATTCCTGCACTTATTCGCTCCGGTGTGCATCCAGCGATGGCAGGCTCTGCTATTTTCTTAGGCACTTGGGGTAGTGCATTGAGCCCTGGTCTTATGTTTAACCCTCAAGTAGCACAACTCGCTGGTGAAGACGTAATGACCGTTATCGCTAGCTTCTCTATGCAAGCCATTATTGGCATTGTCGTAGCAGCTATTTTGCTCAATATCGTAGCTATTGTTAAAAAGGAAAATACAGGATATGTATTAAAAGATGCTAACGCGGAAGAAGGCAAAGAATTTAAAGTAAATTATTTATATGCTATCATCCCAATTATTCCGCTTGTATTACTCGTACTCGGTAGTAAACAAGTAGCAGTGATTCCTGAAATTTCTGTTCCTGTATCTATGCTCATTGGTACAGCTATTGGTATTATTGCCGTACGTCCTAATGTAACGGAAGCAGTTAAGAAATTCTTCCGCGGTACTGGCGATGGCATGTGTGATGTAGTCGGTCTTATGGCTGCGGCGGCAGCCTTTACTGCGGGTATGCAGTACATTGGGCTTACAAATGCACTCATTGATGGTATGAAGAACTCTCAACAAATCGCTCAAATTGGTGCAGCCTTTGGTCCATTCTTATTAGCTGTTATCTCTGGTTCTGGTAATGCAGCAGCCCTTGCGTTTAACGGTGCTGTAACACCTCATGCGGCAGACTTTGGCTATGGCATTATGCAACTCGGCTCCATGGCCCAATTGGGTGCTGGCATCGGCCGTAGTATGAGTCCAGTAGCAGGTGCAGGTATCATCATTGCTGGCCTTGCAGGTATTAACCCTATGGAAATGGCGAAACGCAATGCTGTACCATGTATTATTGCTACAGTAGTGATTATGCTATTGTTATTATAATTATAATTAGATGAAAGTAGTTGTGCAGTTGTAATGCTATAAAGCACATCTGCTCAACGACCTTAAATTTAAAGTTCACAAGAAAAGAACCCCATCATGATTAATATCATGATGGGGTTCTCTTTATATTGTAGAGTTATGGGATTCTATTTATATTGTAAATTTCTATTATTTTAGTTTGAAGCCAATCCAGAGAGCGGAAATAATAAATAAGCCACCACTAACCCAGAATAGGGTAGTAAAGCCTAGCCATGCCATAAGGCTAGCACCACCAACAGATCCTAAGAAATAACCAAAAAACAAACAAGACTGATTATAGGAAAATACTTGGCCTGTAAATTCTCGAGGCGTTTTTGAAGAGAGGTAAGTGTTTAAGGCTGGCAACATGCCACCTAAACCAAAACCTTGTAGGAACCTGATGATTGCCAGTTGATATACATCAGAAACATAGGCTTGAGGGATATTTAGAATCCCTACATAAATAAGAGATACTACTAATACTTTCCGTGGCCCGATCTTGTCGACTAATTTACCTAGTGGAGAACTACTCATAAGTTGAGCAATACCCATAGCGGAGAATACAGCGCCTGCAATAAATGCTAGATTTTCTGTATCACTAGGAACGATTCCCTTAATATATACAGAGATAACAGGTTGTAAGGACATGATGCATATTGCATAGATAAAGGACGCTACACATAATGCGACAATACTATTAAATTCCGGTATTTGCTCTTTCAACTTACGGATGGAAAGTTTTTCAGGATTCGGTTGTGGTACATAATTTTCATGGATGAATATAGTAGCCAGCACACCAGCTAAACCCATGAGCGTACCGACGATGATGAAGTCATTGCGAATGCCTACTGTATCTGCAATATATCCGCCCAATAAAGGTCCTATTAGTGAACCAGCAAGATTAGCAGATGCTAATAATCCTAAGGCCCAACCTGTCCGCTCAATAGGTGATTCTGAAGCTATTAATGTAATTGATGCCGAGTAAAAGCCACTTACTAGACCTTGGATGAGCCGGATTAAAACAACCCCTTCGGGTGTAGTTTGAAAAGCAATTAATATATTGCATAATGCCATGCCAAAGCTAGATCGTATTAATGTAATTTTACGACCTTTTTTGTCGGCAACACGCCCCCAAAATGGTGCTGCTAAGCAAACGATTATATAGGTTGCACCTGTGGCTAAGCCAGACCATAAGGACATAGCTTCTGGAGTTTGTACGCCTAAATCATGAAAGTATAAAGGCAGAATTGGAGCTAACTGGCTTACACCAAAGGCTGTACAGAATACACAGACTAAACTGATGTACACCGTTCGTTTCCACGTTTCCAAAGTATCCCTCCTTTCTTAGTCTTAGTACGTTCTTAATAAAATAATACTCTTATTTCTTTTTGATTTCATCCCAGTCACTTAAATCTGGAAGCGTATTGCTTGTCATAGATTCCTGGATCCAGTAGTTAATGGAGGTTAAGTTGCTAGAATCCCGTTCAAAGCCATATACGATACCTTCTTCTCCGTCGTTTTCTATAGTGATATAGAGGGAAATGTGTAAGTTTTTACCTTTTCCACGGTCGATGAAGTAGCTAATACCTTGATCGTCGAGGCTAGAAGGGCGAACCGCCATGATATCATACTTGCCATTGGCTACGCCTTCTAAGGCATCCTTAATCATTTGATTTGAAAATTCATATTGATTTAGGTAGAAGATATCATTGTCGCAAGTTAATACATATTCCCGTGGAGGCGTAGTATTTTTGTACTGTCTCTCCCAGCTTTCATCAATCACAGGCAATGTGGCATGATCATAGAAGTCTTTAATTAAACCGAAACCTTCAGGAATGGACATTTCTTTAAAGTATCTTATTTCATATACCGTAGGATCCACGTTTTCATCCTGTCTGCTAGTATCCTCAATGTAGCCGTATAGATAGATAGTACAAGAGTTTGTATCTTCATTGTGGAACATAACGATACTGTACACATCGTAAATTACGTTTTCTATGGATTGGCGATTATCGTAGATGATAAAGCTGAGATATTTTTGTGTATCCCATTCTCGTTGAATGAAATTCCAGTCGTATTTATTGGTGCGCCAACCAGTAGTAGAGTCCTCAAAGATTTCTAATACGTCAACGGAGTTTTGCGGCCAAGCAGGGGGCATAGGATTACATGTTGTAGAAGATTGCGTTATTCCTTCTTTGTACTGATAATGTCCATCAACGAGTTCAAAGGCCTCTAATCGCTCAGATGCTTCGTCAGGAATTGTTAACGACTCACCAGTGCCTAACCAATTATCATTTCTTGTGTTGAGACGTTTGATGCTTTCACGAGCATGCTCGTAAAACGTAACGGCTTGGTCTAAATCAGGTTCTTTTGTAATGGCACCAATTTCGTAGCAATAGCCGGCGGCCAGTTGCCATAGATGGTCCGCATAGTCATAACTACCGTATCTATCGAAACATTTGCTAGCCTGATTAACGCACTCTATGGCGGTTCTTATGGCAGGGGTATTACCTTTTTTGAAAGTAAATACATAAGCGAGATATGGCCAAATACCATCGAGAGTGTAAATAGCTGGTTGTTGTAATAAGTGAGCGATGCGAGACCAGTCTTGAGACTGACCATCGATATTTAATGTGCGAAGAATGATGGCTTGCATTGTAACATAAGCGTGGTCGTTAAAGTCTAAATAATCTGGGCTTATAGCAGCACGCTCGTAGTATTTGAGGGCCTTTTGAATATCCTGAGGGATTCTTTTGTTAGACTCACATGGTTTTGCATAGTACTCGGCAGCTTCACGCAAACACATGCCATTATTCATGGTTACGCCACGCTCAAAATATTCGAGTGCTCGTTCATGCTCCCCGCGAGACTTACAAATATCGCCTGCTAAATACATCATGAGTGGCAAACCTGCTGCAGCCCCTTCAAAAATAACTTGTTCTTCCATTGCCTTATTATTTTGCTCGGCATAGGTAAGGCGCAAGTTGCGGTACGCAATGACAAGACCTGCCGCTGCAGATTTATGTAACCATTGCTGCGCAATGGCCGTTACTTTATTTGCCAATCTACGTTGATCTACTTGTACAAATAAAGATTTAAAAAAATGGACAACACCAGATGGTTCACCTTCATTAACTATCTTTCGTGCAGATGGCAAGAGGCGGTAATCGCCCCATTGGAATACATTGGCAATGGCGTAGGCACAGTAGGAACAACCTTTTTGGGCGCCCTCATAGACGCGCTGGAATGCTTGGTCCTTCGTCATAGGCAACTCTTTTTCAATAGTAGGTGTAAGGGCACCAGAGGTACGCATAGCCTGTAAAATAGCGATGGCACTGCCTTTGCGAATAGCCGTATGTAAATAACTATACGCCTTAGTATCATCCTCGGGGAAACCTGCTTCAATCCAGGTGAACTGAGGGCCAGAATAGACGCGTGCCAAAATAGCATACACATCGCCAATACCTGGAATCTTTTGGCCTTCCTCGTCAAGTTTCACAAGGGCATCAAGCTCAGCTTTGCCCGCCCAAGCTATATCTTTATTACACTGGAGGAATATTTTATTGAAAGACTGCTGTATTTGATCAGTGAAATAAAAACTCATACTCTCTCCTCCGCATAATAATCAGTAGAAGCTGATAACATATGTAGTTTCAGTATACTATTAGTGTTTAGAGGAACACAATATAAATATTCTGAATTTGGAGGGGTCTAGGGAAATCAGTAATTGGATTATATATGGGTATTAGGTGATGAACAAATGTAAGGATAAGGTGAAAGTTGAGATTTTTCTTGACTTTCATTCTATAGAAACATTATAATCAGATTATAATTTTATACTCGCCTGTTAGAAACCGATGAGGTGGAGATAAAAATAGGATATGCACTCACAGAGAGCGGGATTAGCTGAGAACCCGTAGTACGCAGCTTATTAAATGGACCACCGAGGGCGCATGGAAAAGAATGAACTTTCATTCCTAGTATGGTGCGACGTCACACGAGCGTTAATTGTGAGGGATATGTTAGTATCCTGCGAAAGGGGAATGCACTGCATTCAAACAAGGTGGTACCGCGATTTATAGCACAATACAAATATTTTCTAATAATTGTATAAGAATAGAACTATAAACTCGTCCTTGACGTTATATTGTCATGGGCGAGTTTTTTTATTGGCAAATGCCAGATGGAGGTTCTCATGATTTTCCCTTGTCTTGACCGTGTGAAAGCTATCGCACCGGGCTACGATATCGTGCCTGTATATATGGAAATTTTATCCGACGTACGCACACCGATTAGTGTGTTGAAAGCGTTAAAACAAGTGAGCAGTCATACGTACTTGCTTGAAAGTGCGGATAATAGTAATCATTGGGGCCGTTACTCCTTCTTGGGCTATGATCCTAAGATTGAGCTATTCTGCAAAAACCATAAAATGACCATCAAAGACGGTACAACACGTACCTTTGAGTGTTCTGATCCTGCCGCAGAGATTCGCAATATTTTGAGTCAATACAAGAGCCCACGTCTCGAGGAACTGCCAACTTTTACAGGTGGCTTTGTAGGGTACTTCGCTTGTGAGTATATTCGTTATATCGAGCCAACATTGGACTTCCCAACGCCAGATGATGATTCTGCGATGGTCAACGATGTAGACCTTATGCTCTTTGATAAGGTTATTGCATTCGACCATTACAAAAATAAAATCTATTTAATCGCTAACATCAGCACAAATGATTTGGAACGCAACTACAACAAGGCTGAGCTTGAATTGAAAACTCTTGCTGACCTCGTAGTGAACGGTAAAGAGGCTAACATTCCAAAATGCATCCTTAAAACAGAATTTACTTCAGAATTTACAAAGAACGAGTTTGAAGCAGTTGTTAAAAAAACGCAGCACTACATCAAGGAAGGGGATATCTTCCAATGTGTTGTATCTAACCGCCGCGAAGCCGAGTTTGAGGGGAGCTTGTTAAATGCATACCGAGTGTTACGTACCTTAAATCCATCACCGTATATGTTCTACCTATCTGGTGGCGATGTAGAGCTCACAGGTGCTTCTCCAGAAACCTTGGTGAAAATGACAGATGGTAAAATGTACACCTTCCCAATTGCAGGCACTATGCGCCGTGGTAAAAACGAAGCAGAGGACCTCGCTATTGAAGAAAAACTCATCAACGATGAAAAAGAGTTGGCTGAACATAACATGCTTGTTGACCTTGGGCGTAACGACTTAGGTAAAATTTCTAAATTCGGTTCTGTAAAAGTAGAGGCATTACATATGTTGCAACGTTTCTCCCATGTCATTCACATTACATCTACTGTAAGCGGCGAGATTCAAGACGGCAAAGATGCACTCGATGCTATCGGTGCTACACTGCCAGCAGGCACCTTGTCTGGTGCTCCTAAGATTCGTGCTATCGAAATTTTACACGAACTTGAAAAAAGCCCACGCGGCGTATACGGTGGCGCCGTAGGTTACATCGATTTCTCTGGTAACATGGACGTATGTATCGGCATTCGCATGGCCATGAATAAAGGCGGCAAGGTCTATGTTCGCGCTGGTGCAGGTATCGTTCGAGATAGTGTTCCTGAAAGTGAATACAACGAGACCTTGATAAAAGGTCAATCCATGATTTCCGCAATTACAAATGCACAGGAGGTAGAATAATGGTACTCCTTATAGATAATTACGATAGCTTCTCCTTTAATTTATACCAATTAGTAGGCTCTATCGATCCAGATATAAAAGTCATCCGTAGCGATGAACTAACAGTTGAAGAAATCCGCACTTTGAAACCAGACTATGTGATACTTTCACCAGGACCTGGCAGACCAGCTGATGCGGGTGTATACGAAGACCTCTTGCGCGAATGCAAAGGCGAATTCCCAATCCTCGGTGTATGCCTCGGGCACCAAGCCATTGGCGAAGTATTCGGCGGCACCGTTTCCTACGCTAAACAAGTAATGCACGGCAAACAAAGCGTAGCCAAACAAGTACACAGATCCAAAATCCTTAAGGGATTGCCTGAACAATTCGAAGTCGCTCGATACCACTCCTTGGCGATTATCGACGAAACCATGCCAAGCGAACTCATTGTCACATCCATTACCGACGACGGCGAAGTAATGAGCGTGGAACACAAAGACTACCCGATATATGGAGTGCAATTCCATCCGGAATCCATCATGACACCGGACGGGGAACAAATGATTCGTAATTTCTTAGAAAAATAACCACTGTTTCGTATTCGAGGGGCTATTTTTAGTTACTAGTACGGTAAGGCAGAAATAAGGTCTCTCGGAACTCCGATGGCCACCCACCCCACTACGTGGGGCCGCCAAGTCGTTCCTTAAGACCTTATTTTCTGCCAACTCAACATTGGCAGTTCCTAATAATAGCCCCTCTACAATACACATCGTGAACTGTAGGTATATTTTCTAAAGAAATATGCGAATCAGAACCCCTAATATAGGAAAAGGTGGTGCAAAGCACCACCATTCCCACCACTCTATAAAGAAATGACCTGTGCGTTACTTTATATAATGCGCAGGATCATTTGAGAGATATTGAATTGTTGTTCATTTTATTGCGATTGGGACGGTGAGTAGGGCATATAAAAGATTAAATGTCATAGTGTTTATGTGAGTTCACGGGGTTCTAGGCCCGACTTTGGCCCTGCGAAGGCCGCAGGCCACAGTCAGACCCGGCCAGTGGAGGGCATAGGTCCACGTGAATCACATGTAGCATTAACGCCGGTATATGCCCTATTATCGTTGAACCGAAGTAAAATGAACAACAAGTAAGGAGATTTAAAATGATTAAAGACGCATTATATGCAGTAACGCACGGTCAAGATTTATCCTACGACCTTGCTAAAGATACAATGAACAAAATTATGAGCGGCGATGTAGCCGAGGTTCCTATGGCTGGTTTCTTGTGTGCTCTTGCCGCAAAGGGCCCTACTGTAGATGAAGTTACGGCGTTCGCTGAGGTTATGCGTGAGAAGGCTGGCTCCGTACCTCATGAAGGTACAGTTGTAGAAATTGTAGGTACTGGTGGCGACGAGGCTAATACGTTCAACATTTCCACTACGTCTGGGTTCATTATTTCCGCAGCAGGTATTCCCGTAGCAAAGCATGGTAACCGCAGTGTATCTAGTAAATGTGGTGCTGCTGACTTAATCGAAGCATTGGGTGCTAAATTAGAGCTTAATGGCGAGCAAAATGAGGCGGTGTTGAACAAAGCGAATATGTGCTTCATGTTTGCGCCTGTATATCACCAAGCCATGAAATATGCGGGCCCTGTACGTAAGGCGTTGGGCGTTCGTACTGTGTTTAACATCCTTGGACCTTTGGCAAATCCAGCAGGTGCTACGGTTGAGTTGATGGGCGTTTACGATAAATCTTTAGTAGAACCATTGGCTCGTGTATTGGCTAATCTTGGCGTTAAACGCGGTGCTGTGGTACACGGCTTTGACGGCCTTGATGAGATTACGGCTACCAACAAAACGTACGTATGCGAAATTAATAATGGTACCTTCACAAACTACGAATTCGATCCTAAGGAATATGGTTTCGAATATGCTGATAAAACCGAGCTTGAAGGTGGTGATGCTACGGTGAATGCTGAGATTACACGTCGCGTTCTCGGTGGTGAACAAGGTGGTAAACGCACTGCGGTTGTTCTTAACGCGGGCATGGCGATTTACCTTGCGAAAGACGGCATTACATTGGCAGAGGGCATCGAAGAGGCGAAACACATGATCGATTCTGGCAAGGCACTTGCTACACTAGAACAGTTTGTGAAAGCAACCCAAGAGGTGTAACCATTGATTTTAGATAAGATTATAGAGGCTACCAAAATTCGGGTAGCCCAAGAAAAACAGGTGGAGTCTCCTGAGGCTGTGAAAACAGCGGCTTTAGCGTTACCATCTGATACAGGATTTCCTTTTGAAGCAGCCCTTCGTCAGCAAGACTTCAACTTTATTTGCGAAGTAAAGAAGGCATCTCCATCAAAAGGCATCATAGCAGAGCACTTCCCATATTTAGACATCGCCAAGGAATATGAAGTGGCTGGTGCTGCGGCTATCTCGGTTTTGACGGAGCCAGACTTCTTTAAAGGCGATAAAAAATATTTGCAAGAGATTGCAAGCACCGTAAAAATTCCCGTGCTTCGCAAGGACTTTATCATCGATGAATACCAAATCTACCAAGCGAAGGTTTGGGGCGCTAGTGCCATCTTATTAATCTGTGCATGCCTCGATGTGCCAACATTAACAAAGTTCCGTGAGCTAGCTGATTCGCTTGGATTGTCCTCTTTGGTAGAGGCTCATGATGAGCACGAAGTACAAATGGCCATCGATTGCGGTGCGCGTATTATCGGCGTTAACAACCGCAATTTGAAAGACTTTACAGTAGATGTACAAAACAGCGTGCGCTTGCGCAATCTCGTTCAAGACGATGTGATCTTCGTATCTGAAAGCGGTCTTGAAACTCCAGAGGACATCCAAGTCTTGCGCGATAACAATATCGGAGTAGCTTTGATGGGGGAAACCTTCATGCGTTCTCCTAACAAGGTGGAGAAACTAGCATATCTCTATGGTCCAACCTACTACACACCAAAGGTTAAAATGTGCGGTATTTCAAAGGTAGAAACAATCCCTGCTGTAGTAGAGGCAAAACCAGACTATATGGGCCTTGTATTTGCACCAAGTAAACGACAAGTCACTGTAGACCAAGCTAAAACATTAGTTGAAGAACTACATAAGCAATATACTAAAAGATATAACAATGGTGCTGAACAGTCTAATAATGATGAGATTAAAACTGTCGGCGTTTTTGTCAATGAAACGCTAGATAATCTCGTTAGCATTGCTACAGAAACCAATCTTGATGCGGTGCAATTGCACGGTGATGAAGATGAAGCTTTCATCCAATCCTTAAAAGAACGTACTAATGTAGAGGTTTGGAAGGCTGTTCAAATCCGCAGTGCTGCAGATGCAGAGGCGTGGATTGATAGCAGTGCTGATATGCTCTTGTTTGATGCATATCACAAAGACGAGCGGGGCGGTATGGGTGAAGTATTCGACTGGTCTTGCTTAGATGAGTTTGAACGACCGTTTATGCTCGCTGGTGGTATCGATAGCACCAATGTGGCGCGTGCCATTCGTACGGTTCGACCGTACGGCATCGATATCAGTAGCGGCATTGAAACAGAAGGCGTGAAGGACGATGAGAAGATAAAAGCTTTCACTAACATTGTGAGAACAATAGCAATGCCATAGTATGGCGTGCTAGCAGGAATGGTATATAGAAAGGTAAGTTATATGAGTGAACAAAGACATGGCTATTTTGGCTCCTTTGGGGGTCAATTTATGCCAGAAACATTGATGAATGCAGTTATCGAATTGGAAGAGGCGTACAATAAGTACAAAGATGATCCTGATTTCGTACATGAACTTGAGGAGTTACATAAAAAATATACAGGTCGTCCATCCCTGTTATACTATGCGGACCGTATGACAAAGGACCTTGGGGGAGCCAAAATTTATTTAAAACGTGAGGACTTAAACCATACTGGTTCTCACAAGTTGAATAACGTAATTGGCCAAATGTTATTGGCAAAACGGATGGGTAAAACACGCGTTATTGCTGAAACCGGCGCAGGTCAACACGGCGTGGCAACGGCTACTATCGCTGCATTGATGGGCATGGAATGCGAAGTATACATGGGTGCAGAGGACTGTGAACGTCAGGCACTTAACGTATATCGTATGGAATTGCTAGGCGCTAAGGTGCATCCAGTAACAACAGGGACTAGTACATTGAAAGATGCGGTTTCCGAAGCGTTGCGCGAATGGACAAACCGCATGTCCGATACGCACTATGTATTGGGCTCCGTTATGGGTGCTCATCCATTCCCTATGATCGTTCGTGATTTCCAATCTATTATCAGTCGTGAAGCGCGTGAACAAATCCTCGAAGCAGAAGGCAAATTGCCAACAGCTGTTATGGCTTGCGTAGGCGGTGGCTCCAATGCGATGGGCATGTTCTATCACTTCATTCCAGATGAAGGGGTTCGTCTCATCGGTTGTGAAGCAGCAGGTCGCGGCATCGATACAGAGGAACATGCAGCAACAATCGCGAAGGGGTCTGTTGGTATTTTCCACGGTATGAAATCTTACTTCTGCCAAGATGAAGACGGTCAAATTGCTCCAGTATATTCTATCTCTGCAGGTCTCGATTACCCTGGCATCGGTCCTGAACATGCGTACTTGCACGATAGCGGGCGTGCTGAATATGTGCCTGTTACAGATGACGAAGCAGTAGATGCCTTTGAATATTTATCTCGCTTGGAAGGTATTATTCCTGCGATTGAAAGTGCTCATGCGGTGGCACATGCACGTAAAATTGCTCCTACTATGAGCAAGGATGACATCATTATTATTTGTTTATCTGGTCGCGGTGACAAAGACGTAGCGGCTATGGCGAAATATAGAGGGGTGGATCTTCATGAGTAAAATTAAAGACGCTTTCACAAAGGGTAAGGCATTCATCCCATTCATCAGTGCTGGTGATCATGGCATCGAGAATACAGAACGTTATATTCGCGTCATGGTGAAAGCCGGCGCCGACATGGTAGAAATTGGTATTCCATTCTCCGATCCAACAGCGGAAGGCCCAGTAATTCAAGAGGCGAGTACACGTGCATTATCTACAGGCGTAAAAATTCACGATATCTTTGATATGGTGCGTCGTTTGCGCAGTGGTGATGATGCAGTGACAGTACCACTCGTGTTCATGACCTACTTAAACCCTATCTATGTATTCGGCCGTGAAAAATTCTTTACCCTCTGCGAAGAGGTCGGTATCTCTGGTGTTATCGTGCCAGATATGCCCTTTGAAGAAAAAGGGGAACTCGGGAGTGTAGCTAATAAACACGGCGTTGAAGTGGTATCCTTGATCGCTCCCACATCTGAAAACCGCATCGAAATGATCGCAAAAGACGCAGAAGGTTTTGTGTACTGCGTGTCTTCCCTCGGTGTTACAGGCATGCGTAGCGAAATCAAGACAGATATTAAATCCATCGTTGAGACGATTCGCAAATATACAGATATTCCTGTAGCCGTTGGTTTTGGTATTTCTGAACCTGAACAAGCGGAAGCAATGGCTCGTGTATCTGATGGTGCTATCGTAGGCTCTGCTATCGTTAAAATCGTGGCAGAACATGGTGAACATGCAGACCAAGCATTATTTGACTACGTACAATCTATGAAACAAGCTGTACTAAAAGCTGACGCATAATAACAGCTACCGCATAATAAAATAGATAATACAATACATACTAAAAAGGACGTTATACATGTGTATAGCGTCCTTTTTAGGTTAGTTAGTTTAGTTATGTGTTATATGACTGGATAACCAGTTATGAAAGGGGAATGATTAGCCGTTTGTAGATTCGGAACGTTGATGTTGTTCACTGCGTTTTGCAGTGGCATTTTTGTCATGTTTTTCACGTTCAGAAATTTTGTGTTTTCTATGTTTCTTTTGATCTGCTTTGAACCATGGATGAGCACTGCTGTCTACTGTGCCATCATCGTTCTTTACCATGCGATGGTTTTCACCAATTTGGAAGTGGTAATCTTTAGCTTGCGCTACATTAGCACCAATGCCTACTGTTAAGAATGCTGCCAAGCTGGCCATAGCTACTACTTTAGTCAATTTAGCGTTCATAAGTATTATCTCCTATACAAACTTAATTGTACGAATTTTAGTTGTAAAAAATATATTATTAGTATAGGTGAAATTGATGAAGAAAAAATGAAATGTAAGCCTTGGTAAAGCATAGTATAATAGTAATAGCTAAGTTTGTATAATATCTAAATATAGTAGGAGTTTTATGAAACAGAGAGTATATGAAATCCTCTATCGTGAGCTAGTAGAAAACTATGCAAATGGTAAAGGGCGAACAACGACAGCCGATTTTTGGCTTACCATAAGCGCTATGACCTTTGTATACGGTCTAGTTACATTCATAACAGGTCTTGCGACCTTCATTCCTTATGGATTTCTATATGCTATATCCTTAGGGGGCGGCGTATTGACTGCATTGACGGTATTATTAACATTGCCGACTATTATGCTAGTAGCAAGACGGTTGCGTGATTCTAATAATGATCCAACATTGATGATCCTTGTCTTCGTTCCTATTTTAGGATGGTTGGTTTTGCTCTACCTATTATGTAAGCGGTCGGCTCCAACACAAGAAGTAAACGTAACTAATGAACAGATATCTGCAGAACCAAGTATAAAGGAAAAGAAATCAATTTCGGGTGTCTTCATCGTGGCTATCCTTGTTTTAGGTTGGGTTACTAGCAGTGTAGGGACATCTATGATGGGGCATAATTATATGGTAGAAGAAACAGCCTTTGGGAACTTGGGGCAGGGGGCTTTTACCAAAAAAGCAAATCGTTTACTACGTAGTGATTCTGCTACAACAGAAGGTTATCTAGTTGTGAAAGAGTATTACCAAGCACTTGCGAATGGGGATTATCATAGTGCGTATCGAGAATTGAGTAGTCGTGAAATGGAACGATATGGCACCTTTGATCTTTGGCAACAGGCTAAGGCGAAGGAACAACGTTCTGCTGTAGAATCTATACAATTAGACTATGTATCTCAAGATATTGATGATGATGTAATTGTGGATTATATCGGATATAGAGTGGACTTTGTAGATAAAAGACCATCTATGTTAGTACGTTTATATAATGTGGGTAACGGTTGGAAAATCGTGGGTTTTGAAGAGTTTGAGGAGGACTAGTATGGCATCTGTAAATGTATATGATTTAAACTATACCGATGCCTTCGTGCTAGGCATCAAAAACTACGCCAATTTTAAAGGTCGTGCGAGCCGTAGTGAATACTGGCGATTCATGGCTGGAATGATGATGGTTCAAGGAACACTAGGGGTTGTAGCCATTCTTTGTAAAGGTATTGGCCTTTATAACTTCGAGTCTATTATTGATACGATTACGTTGTTAGTCACTTTATTTTTCGTGATTCCCAATATCGCCATCACAACGCGACGTATGCATGATATTGGCCGTAGCGGCTGGACCCAACTGATTTCCTTTATTCCCATTATAGGCTTCTTTATATTCTTGAACTATGAATTGAAACGAGGCGATGAAGGAGAGAATGGTTACGGTGAAAGAACTGCTTATATACCTATTACTAGGAATATAAGTGAATCTACAGGGCTTGAAGCAACTCCATCTCGAAAACAAGACTGGGTTATGGGCATTACCATCTTTGTTCTTCAATCCATAGTCTTTGGTGATACTATCGGTGATATATTATGGTATGGCATTAATGCCAATGGCTACATATAGTATTAACCTGTATCAAATAGCATACTTATTATTTTATTTTATAAAAGTTTAACAACTCCTTTATAGACAATATAACACTTTGTAGTAAAATGAAATCAAGATGAATTTAAAAATATAGATATGGTTACGTTACAACATATCTAAGTTACTATATGTGTTAAGAACAACAGGACTTTATGAGCTTCACTGTTTCCTGCTGTGAATGGAAGGAGTTTAGTATGAGACCTTGTCCCTATTGTGGACACGAGGTGTTAAAAAGTGAACGATACTGTCCAAACTGTGGACGTATTCGTAAAGCACCCATTTCGTTAGATAAATATAGTCTAGGCATGATTGAAAACTTTAAACAATGTTTTGTTTATAAATACGCTGACTTTGAAGGGCGTGCTAGCCGTAGCGAATATTGGAATTTCTTTTTGGTGTATCAATTGCTATTTGTGGCTATTCTATTCACCTGTGCATTCTTGAGCTATATCAGTCCGCTCTCTAGTGTGGTTGGCGTTGGCTTCGGGCTAGTCATTCTTGTACTTATGTCCGTCGTTATGGTCATCCCTAGCGTAGCTGTTGCAGTACGACGCTTGCACGATCAAGGGCGCTCTGGTGGACTTGTCTTTGTGGGACTAGTTCCTGTCATTGGTACAATTATATTGTTAGTGTTAATGGCTCTTCCTGGTGAAAGCCATACAAACCGTTTTGGATTACCAACAGGGCATGTTATTCTTACAAAACAAATGGCTCATGAAATTGGTTTGATTGATGCTACACCTACCACAGGCCTTACAGCAGGATTACTATGTGCAATCTTTGTGCTGTGGTTCCTGGTAGATCGATTGTTAACGACAAGTGTGATGTAAAAAAATAAAATATATATACAAATAACAGCTTCTTGCATGGTGAAAGAGGCTGTTTTAGTTATTAAGACTTTAAAATCTTTGTAAAATTAGGTAATGAAATATTTGACAATCTACCCTCGAGAGCCCTATAATTATCTATTATATGAATATTGCGTTGAAAAAGACGGCACGTCTCAGACGGATTTAGTAGAGACCAAACTCATGGGCTGAAAGGTTTGGAAATCTAGAGATTTGCGGATCACTTTGGAGCAAGCGGCAATGCCGCCGGTGAACACCGTTATATGTTTAAGTGGCTTTCACAAGTAACGAGAGTCAGTAGGGTGGTACCACGGATATTACGTCCGTCCCTTCGGGGGCGGGCGATTTTTTTATGTAAAAGGAGCACAGCATGGATTACGGTAAGACGTTACATTTGCCTGAAACAGAATTCCCAATGCGCGGCAATTTGCCTAAGCGCGAACCAGAAATCTTAAAATTCTGGGAAGATAACAAGATTTATCAAAAACGTTTGGAGTTGCGTAAAGATGCAAAGCCATTCATTTTGCATGATGGCCCTCCATATGCAAACGGTAAATTGCATATCGGTCATGCCCTCAACAAAACGTTGAAGGACATCATCATGAAATACAAAACAATGACTGGTCATTATACTCGCTACATTCCTGGTTGGGATACGCACGGCTTGCCAATCGAGCATGCGGTTATTAAGAACACTGGTCTTAACCGTCATGAAATGGCTCCATTGGACTTGCGCAATAAATGTAAGGAATATGCATTGGAGTGCGTAGAAACACAAAAACAAGACTTCATTCGTTTTGGTGTATTAGGCGAATGGGACCGTCCGTACTTGACATTGCGTCCTGAGTTCGAAGTAAAACAACTCGGCATCTTTGGCGAAATGGCAAAACGCGGACATATCTACAAAGGTCTTAAAACTGTATACTGGTGTACGCACTGCGAAACTGCATTGGCAGAGGCAGAAATCGAATATGCTGAGAAAAAATCCTTCTCCATTTACGTAAAATTCCCTTACGTATCCGAGAAAAAGGTAACATTGCCAGCTGGCGTAGATCCTAAACAAGCATATGCTGTTATTTGGACAACTACTCCTTGGACAATGCCTGCCAACGTAGCTATTTCCGTTAACCCTGATCTAGAATATGGCTGGGTGAAAGCTGGCGACGAATACTACTTGATGGCTACTGAACTTGTTGACGCGGCGATGAAAGATATTGGTATCGAAGACTACGAAATCGTAAACCGCTTCTCTGGGGCAGATTTAGAATTAGCTGAATTTAAACATCCATTCGTAGAACGTACATCCACTGTATTGTGTGGCGACCATGTAACACTTGAAGCAGGTACTGGTTGCGTACATACAGCGCCTGCACACGGCGAAGACGACTTTAACATCGTTATGCGTTATAACAAGGAAGGTAAAACTAATCTTCCTATCATTTCTCTTGTTAACGAAACTGGTAACTACACTAAACAAGTAGACGACAACCGTTATGGCGATACTGAATTCCCATTGGCTGGCGTAGAAATCCACGATGCAGAAGTGCCTGTAATCAAAATCTTGGCACATAACAATGCATTACTTCACAAATCTAGTTTGCGTCACCAATACGCTCACTGCTGGCGTTGTAAAAATCCTGTCATCTATCGCGCTACAGAACAATGGTTCTCCTCTGTAGATGGGTACCGTCAACAAGCGCTTGATGCAATCGACAACCAAGTGCAATGGATTCCTAAATGGGGCCATGACCGCATCTTCAACATGGTGCGCGACCGTGGTGACTGGGTAATTTCCCGTCAACGTATTTGGGGCGTGCCAATTCCTATTTACTATTGTGAAAGCTGCGGCGAGCACATCATCAACGATGATACGATCAAAGCATTACAAGAAAAAGTAGCCGTAGAAGGCTCTGATGCTTGGTGGGCTCACAGTGCAAAAGAATTGTTACCAGAAGGTTTCAAATGTCCTCATTGCGGTCATGATGAGTTCAAAAAAGAAACAGATATCATGGACGTATGGTTTGACTCTGGTTCCTCTTGGTCTGGCGTACTTGAAGTTAATGGCTTAGATGTACCATGTGCTATGTACCTTGAAGGTTCTGACCAACATCGCGGTTGGTTCAACTCTTCCTTGTTGACTGCAGTAGCAACAACTGGTAAAGCACCATACAACTCCGTATTGACTCACGGCTTCGTTGTGGACGGCGAAGGTCGCAAAATGTCTAAATCTGTAGGTAATACAGTAGCACCTAGCGACATCATCGACGTATATGGCGCTGACGTTATGCGTTTGTGGGTATCCTCTGCGGATTACCAAGCAGACGTACGTTTGTCCAAAGACATCGTAAAACAATTATCCGAAGTATACCGTAAGATCCGTAACACATTCCGCTTCTTGCTTGGGAATTTGGATGACTTCAATCCAAACACTGACAAAGTGGCTTATGCAGATATGTCCGAATTTGATAAATGGGCATTGTTGCGCTTAGAAGAAGTACGTCAAAAGGTTACTGACGCATACGAAAACTATGAATTCCACATGTTGTACCATGCAATTCATAACTTCTGCACAGTAGACTTGAGCTCCATCTACCTTGATGTAATGAAAGATACTATGTACGCTGAAAGCAAAAATAACGTAGCTCGTCGTTCTGCTCAAACAGCAATGTATGAAATCTTGAAAACATTGGTAGCTATGGTATCTCCTGTACTTTCCTTCACAGCAGAAGAAGTTTGGAAGTACATGCCTAAAGAAGAAGGCATGCCTGAATCCGTTATGCTTCAAGATTGGCCACAAGGTCATCCTGAACACTTCAACCAAGCATTGGCTGATAAATGGAACCAATTGTTAGACTTGCGTACATCCGTACAAAAAGCATTGGAACTTGCTCGTCAAGACAAAACAATCGGTCACCCTCTAGATGCATCTGTTACAGTATACGCTGAAGGTGCTGCATTCGACGCATTGAACGCCCTTGGTGAAGAAGGTTTGGCTAAACTCGTTATCGTATCCGAAGCTCATATCGTAAACGGCGCTGCTCCAGCAGAGGCTGTTAAAGATGAAGAAACAGGCGTGGCTACAGTAGTTGCTGCATCTGAACGTGAAAAATGTGAACGCTGCTGGATCCACCGCGATACAGTAGGCCAAGACAGCGAACACCCTACACTTTGCGATCGCTGCGCAGACGTTGTAAAAACTCTATAATTATAGATACAATAGAAAACCCTTCTCTAATAGGCTTAGTTTGTTTTAAACTAATGTGCACTAGAGAAGGGTTTTTCTTTAGAAAATATTAAAAATTTATAGAAATTTATGAAATCATTGTATGCTATCTTTCTCATAAAACTATCTATCATAATTAGTACTTTATTATTTTCCTCATGAAAAATTAATGTGTAAAAATTTACTCATTTCATATTAAACTTAATATCCTAGTTTAAGATGTTTATAGTTAGTTTAGTTATTGTGCTTATATGAGAAGGAGGAAGAGCAATGGTAGCAACTATCGTTAAAGCAATTTTGGCTGCACTTACTGGTTTAGCAAACGCAATCTTGCCTTTATTCAAATAACAATTTCATTCCCCAGAAAAAAGACCACCCAGCTTGCGGGTGGTCTTTTTCTTATATTCTATTGCAATGCCTTTGGAACGCTGAGTTTTTTCCAGTTGTCTAACTCAGGGATTTCCAAGGTATTAATCGTTTTTTGAATCCAGTAGTTTAATGACACTTCGTTACCTAACTGTTGTTCAAAGAGATAGGTATTACCTGGCGTATCTTGAGGTTTTCCATCCTTGTCGATAGAGTGGCGCATGGATTCTTTCAAATAGAGTTGTACTCTAAATGGATTTGCGTGATTACCTCTGAAAATGAAATAGGAAGGGCCGATAAAGTCATGGGTGCGGACATTAATTTGTTCGTACTTTTTGTCTTTTAAGCCTTGTAGTGCAGTTTGTATCATGGCGTTTGCATCGTCGTATTCCTCAAGTAGGAATGCTTGTTGATCTACATCGAGTACATAATGCCAAGTTGGTTTTTCCTCGTTCGTTTCGATGGACCAGTTATCTCCTAATGCAGGTAATTGGTGCGTATCGTAGAGGTCTTTTAATAGCTGAATGGTATTCTCTTTTTTGAATAGTGCTCGATAGATCATCTCTTGACCTTCTGTAGGGTCATAACCATGTATTCTGACTTGGTATGTATCACGTAGCATGCGCTTTACATCTAGCTTAAAAATGTTGCGTAGCTTGTCTGGAACGGATAGGAAATGATTGTAAAAGCTAAGTTTCATTTCGTCTTGTGATGCTAAGGCGTGCTCGATGGTTTGCCAATCATATAAGGTAGTGTCCCATAAGAAGTCATCCATGTTTACAGATAAACGTGCTGCATTTTGAGGCCATTCAGTGTGACCAGGCCGTACTGTTGAGGTAGACTCTGTAAAGCCCTCTTTATAGTGCCAATGGCCGTCTATTTCTTCGAAGGCTGCCAAGCGCTCTTCTGCTTCATTATCGATAGGGATATCCTTCAGCTCTTCATCAAGATTTGTCTTGTGAGATAGTATATATTGATGAGACTCTTCGTAATAGGCTACAGCGGCATCTAAATCAGGTTTGCCTGTGATATAGCCTTTTTCATAGGCATACCCTAAGGCAACTCGCGTTAAAGCTCGTGTAATATCATAGAAGAGAACACGATCTTCCTCTTCTAGTGCACGCTTTTCCTCATCGAGTACACGTGTTAAAGATTGTACACCGAAACGTATATTTTTCGTTACCCCTAAGCCATGGATTCGCATGTAACCAATGTATGGCAAGGAGAACATAAAACGCTCTTTTGTGGCTGCCATGTGTGTTAAATCTGCAATGAGACCCCAGTCGAGAGGAAGGTGGCCTATGTGGAAAATATAACCGAAGGCCGCTTGCAATGCAGCATAGCCGGCGTCGCTAAAATGCTTAGTAGCTGCGCGACGGTAGAGGCCGATTGCTTTTACAGGATTATACGGAATTAGGCGGCGTAGCTCTTTCGTATCATAAAAGTGATAGTAATAATCCGCTAATTCGGCGGTGCTTTCAGCTTGGCCCAAGGAGGCACCTTTCGTGAACCATGTGAAAGCATCCTCAAATTTTCCATGTTCATGACAGTCTAGGCCAGTGTAGAGCATCATAGTTGGATTACCTAGCTCAGCAGCAGTTAAAGCCACACGGCGCGCATTATCAAAATCGCCTTCGTCGATATAGATGTTACGTAAATTGCCTTGGAACATGGCAAGTCCATTGTTGAGGGCTTTGTTAAACCATTCTTTGGCGAATGTAGTAGCATTTTCTTGCAATGTTTCGTCTGAGACTGTGCCTTGTAAGGCTCCAATACGTTCTTGTATAGAACCTTTTTGTAAGCTTTGTTGAATCCGTTTTGCCCAGCTTAGGCGTGGTGGTGTAATCATATCCCGAGCTAAGCTAATGCGATCATCATCGCGCCAGAAAAAGACATTACCTATAATGTATTGGCAAAAGGCATCGCCTTGTTCAGCGTAGTCATAAACGATACGAAATGCATCATTAAAGGATATTAACATATCCTTTTCAACCGTAGGTGTAATGGTTCCATTGATACGCAATGCTTGTAAGGTGCCGATAGGACTACAGCGGCGAATGCTATCGTGCAAGCATTGATAGGTACGCATGTTGTTTTCAGGGAAGTTAGATTCCTCCCACGTAAAGCGTGGACCTGCGTAGATACGAGCCAATAAAGCATATGCATCAGCTATCTCTCGAGACTCTGGATCATTTGCTATTTTTAATGCGTCCTCTTTCGTGTTAATTTCGTTTTCCAGAGAGGTGGTCATATCGTTGCGCAAGGCTTGATGCTTCGTTTGCTCAGGGCTTTGCTGATTATTAACGATAAGCTCTAATTGGCGTAAGCCTTCTTGAGCCATCTCTTGATTATATGATGTGAAAATCATGTGGAAGACCTTTTCTAGGCGTTCCGTAAAGTACTGTGCCATAAGGCCTCCTTTATATTAATTACATTTACTATAGAATACATATTTATTATATAACGAACGTAAGAGACCGCAAAAGAGGAAAACCCCTCTGAAGTCTTTCAGAGGGGTCATATTTATCCTAGTTCATAGAGATAGATATTATTTTTTGTTGTAATCGCCGAACCATTTGTCGTAGATTTTTTGGTAAGTGCCGTCTTCTTTAAGTTCTTTAAGAGCTTTATTAACAGCTTCTTGAAGAGCTTTGTTGCCTTTCTTCACGCCAAGAACTGTGCCTGGGGATTGAGTAGGTTCGCCTACGAGTTTAAGGTCTTTGTCAGCACCTTGTTTGAGGTAGTACATAGCAACTGCGTTATCGATGATAGCACCATCGATTGTGCCAGCTTTCAATTCCATGAAGATATTAGCATTAGAATCGATTTGTTTTACTGTTGTACCAGGGATTTTTTGAGCCATTTCAACAGGGATTGTGCCGATTTGAGCACCTACAGTTTTACCTGCTAATTCATCCATATTGTGGATTGTTGTATTGTCTTTACGAACAACTGTGATGAAACCGCCTTGATCGAAGTATACATCGGAGAAGTCCAATGCTTTTTCACGTTCAGGCGTAGCATTGATGCCTGCTGCGATCATGTCGATATCGCCAGATTGAACTGCTGGAATCAAAGCATCGAAGCCCATGGATTTGAATTCCATTTTTAAACCTAATTTTTTAGCAATTGCTTCGGACAAATCAACGTCGAAACCAACGTATTTGTCGCCTTCAGTAAATTCGAATGGTGGGAATGTAGTTTCAGAACCTACACGCAATACACCTTCTTGTTGTGTCATTTTTGGTTTGTCATTACCACAACCAGCCAATAAACCCATTGCTGCTACCGCTACGAGGGCGATAGCTGTCAACTTTTTGAACTTAAACATAGAAACCTCCTCAAACATCCATATACATGGTTTATCAAATTCTGTTTATATTGTACGGAATTTTACAATAATAGGCAATAACATTGTATAATTAAGAGTAAATGAGTTTTCTATTCTTTATTGTAGAGTACTAAAATTCTTTACAATAATTTGGATATATACATGGAGGTACTATGTCCCTTACGAATACCTTTTCAGATCTTTGTAAAAGCTTTGCACCTGATGCGTTTGCTATTAACTATACATTAGCTAAGAATCCTGAGCTCTCCAGTCATGAATTTGAGACCGTAAAAACGATTGGGGCTGTTCTCGAAAAATATGGTATGGATGTAACCTATGAATTTTGTAATCTGCCAACAGCGTTTAAGGCATCTCCTGTAAAAGTAGATAATCCTAAAGGCCGTTTGGCTATCCTCTGTGAATATGATGCATTGCCTGAAGTAGGTCATGCATGTGGTCACTGTGCGAGCGGTTCCCTGAGTGTACTCGCCGCATTAACGCTACATAAAATGCAACAAGACGGCGTTGCTTTCAATATGGACATTGATATTATCGGTACACCAGATGAAGAAGCTACAGGTTGCAAGGTGGACATGTGCAATGCAGGCGTGTTTAAAGACTATGAGTTTGCTATCATGGTTCACCTCGATGGTGAAGAAACACGACCTAATTCACAATTCTTGGCACTAGACTGTTTCCGTGCACGCTATCATGGTAAACCAGCCCATGCAGCAGGGGAGCCTTGGAACGGCATTAATGCGGTAAACGGCGTACAACTTGCTATTCACGCGATGGATATGATGCGCCAACAAGTGCGACCTGAAACGCGCATCGGCACATGGATCATTGCCGGTGGTACTGCATCTAATGTTATCCCTGAGTTTGGCGAGTTAGAAGTAACCGTACGTCATACTGAACGGGACTATTTGAATGGTCTATCTGAACAGATTAAGAAAATTTTTGAAGGGGCAGCCCTTTGTACAGGTACTACTGTAGATGTAGAATTTTACGGCAATCCCTATGATGATATGAATCAAAACCATAGAGGTACATTACTGATTGAAGACGTAATGACTGATATGGGCATAGATTTTAAACCGGGCCCAGCGGATATTGGGGGCAGTTCAGACATCGGTAATGTGAGCTATCAATGTGCGGCGTTCCACCCTAAATTACGACTTGCTGGGGACGATAAAGTATGCCACTCTAAAGAATTCGCAGCCGCTATGCTAGAACCAACCATTGAACAAACAATCCTTGATGGAGCCAATATTATTGGTCGTACATTATTAAGTTTGGTGGAAAATCCAACGGTATTAGAAGAAATCGTAGCTGAATTTAATGCGTCTAAATAAAGCGTTTTCTATATCTATCAGGATGGCTGTAATAGTGTAGGTAGAATTTGTGGTCTTTTTCAGATCTATTAATGATGGATGATAATGAGATCTTTCCATTTATAAAGCTCTGAATCTTGGTGAAATAGGCACCTAACTCACGGTCGTGATAATAGAGCGTCCAAACCACGTTATTTCCCGCGATGACTGGAATGTACTTAAACTCAAGGAATTCAAATAAACCAACGATAGTGATATCATCTGGAACGACAAATTCCTCCCGATGATGATTCATATCATCGCCTGCACAAACTGCATCTCGATCAATTATGATACGCATATGATTTCACTTCCTATCTATGCCTTATATACTATCTATGTCTTACATACTATCTGTGTATTCTTTTAACAGATATATTTGTAACTATTACTGTACTACTGATTGAAAATAATATCTATCCATTTATATACCGTATTAAAGGAGACATCATGTCCTCAACTGAAACCTTACAAATTAAAAATTATATAGGTCTCACCGGTGATAAACCCATCCGATTCATTGCATCCGACGTAGATGGAACCTTGGTTAATGATGCAAAAGCAATTCCTGATGAGGCTATTGAGGCTATTCGTGACGCTCGTGAAAGTGGCATTCGCGTAGCCATCGCTTCTGGTCGCGCTTGGAATGAGATGAATGATGTTATCGAGAAACTACCATGTTTACGCTATTTCATGTGTACCAATGGGGCCTATGTAATGGACAAGGAAGAAAACCGTAGTTTGTTCCATGTAACCTTTGATAAAGAACAAGCACTCTATTTGTTGCGCAAACTTTTAACATATGGTGTTTATGTAGAGGCTTATGTGAAAGATAAAATCTTTGGTATGTATCCACCGTCCAGATGCATTACGCCTGAACGATTAAGCGCATGTGCTAGTGAGCGTAAATCGCCTAATACAAAAGGTTCGGTTGGACTCATGGATAATCATCTACCTAGCTTAATGAATCATCCTCAACTTGGTGTACCTGAGGAACATCTACCTGGTGAAACCCATGATCACTATGCCTTAGCTGAAGGTGATGAAGCAGCAAATGATAACTTATCTGAATATGAAGTAGAACAGTCTAATTTCTTCTTTAGACCTAATATCCGTCCATTTATCTTGGCAACACGAACTATGGTGCCTGATTTACTAGCTCATATGGAAGCCTTAGACGAAGGCCCTGAGAAGATGCAAATCTTTTACGGCGATGAGCCTATGCGCCAAAGGATCTTACAAGATTTGCGTGATGAATATCAAGGTATGTCTCATGATGGTACAGGTCGTGAACGCTTTTATGATGTACTGCTCTCTAGTGAAGGTAATCTCGAATTCGTACTACCACATACCACAAAGGGGACCGCTGTAGAAGCACTGGCAAATCACTGGAAATTTAGTCCCGATGAAGTCATGACCTTAGGGGATAGTGAAAACGACCTATCCATGCTGCGTTTTGCAGGTGCTAGCGTAGCTATGGGCAATGGGAAGCCAAATATTAAAGAAGCAGCGCGTTATGTGACGACGGATAATAACCATCATGGCGTAGCTAAAGCAATCTATTCAGCTATTGCGTATAACAATAAATTACTAAAAAAACAGTAATCATATCTCAAATTAGAGATACTACCAGTTAAAAGTAAATCTTTCTGATCTGGATTGTGCTAGATATGTGTAAATCTGAGATACTACCAGTTAAAAGTAAATCTTTCTAATTTGGATTGTGTTCGATATGTGTAAATCTGAGATACTACCAGTTAAAAATAAATACTTTTAACTGGTAGTATCTGAAAAAACTATATATTTTCGTTTGTCGGTTTGTATTTCAGTCGGTTTTATAGTGAGGCATTGCTCGAAAGTGTATTACAGGTAATACATTGCTTTAGCTGATGTTAGAGCGAATGCTAAGTTAGTTTTATTAAACCCATAGGAGGTGATGTAGAATGGGAAATCTAAAGTTTAATATAGATGATACTTGTGTTAAGTGCGGTGCGTGTGCGGTAGATTGTCCTGTTCAATGCATTACCCAAGGGGAGACTCGGTTTAATATAGGTAAAGGTTGTATCGGATGTGGCGATTGTTACTCCATCTGTCCTGTAGGTGCCGTAAAAATGTCTAAACGTGAGCCTGATAAAGAATAGTCTCTTGAAAGGGTAGAGCCTTTTATAGGTCATCTCATTGTATTGCGTTTTGTATAGAGTAAAACCAAAATCCGAACATTAGAATATTAATCATAAATTTCATACGGAATATATGGAGTCCATATACTTCGTATGGTATAATGAAATGTAATGAAATTTAGCGTTTTGCTCGAGAAAACGCACCGCCAGTACAGAAATGTAAGGGTATTAAAAAATAGTGAATATACTTTCACAAATAGATGCATATGGAGGAAGGCATGGAAAACAAGGAATTTGTAATTGTTGTTGACTTTGGTGGTCAATATAACCAATTGATCGCGCGCCGTGTTCGTGAAAATCACGTATACTGCGAAGTATATCCATACAACAAAGCGCTGGATAAAATTAAGGAATTGAAACCGCAAGGTATCATCTTCACAGGTGGTCCTAACAGCGTGTATGAAGAAAATTCCCCCAAAATTGAGAAAGAGATTTTTGAACTTGGTATTCCTGTTCTTGGCATGTGCTATGGTATGCAATTTATGGCGCATACATTGGGTGGCGAAGTTAAATCTGCGGACAACCGTGAATTCGGTAAAACACCTACTAAAGTGGACACTACATCTCCATTGTTCAAAGGCTTGGAAGAAGACCAAGTTGTTTGGATGTCCCACGTTGACTATGTAGCAAAAGTTCCTGAAGGCTTTGAAATCGTAGCACATACTAAGGATTGCCCTGTAGCATCCATGCAAAATAAAGAACGTAAACTCTATGCTATGCAATACCATGCAGAAGTGTTGCACACTGAACATGGCAAAGAAATGCTTCACAATTTCTTATACGAAGTATGTGGCTTTACAGGCACATGGACAATGGCAAACTATGCGAAATCTGCTATTGAAGACATCCGCAAAACCGTTGGTGACGGCAAAGTATTGTTGGCATTGTCTGGTGGTGTAGACAGCTCTGTTGCGGCGGCGCTTATTTCTAAAGCTGTGGGCGACCAATTGACTTGTATCTTTGTTGACCACGGTTTGATGCGTAAAAATGAAGGTGATGAAGTAGAAGCAGCTTTCAAAGATTCCGGCATGCATTTTATCCGCGTAGATGCAGAAAAACGTTTCTTAGATAAATTGGCTGGTCTTGAAGATCCGGAAGCTAAACGTAAAACTATCGGTGAAGAATTCATCCGCGTATTTGAAGACGAAGGTCGTAAAATCGGTTCCGTTGACTTCTTGGCGCAAGGTACTATTTACCCTGACGTTATCGAGTCCGGTACTGGCGAAGCTGAAGTTATCAAATCTCACCACAACGTAGGTGGCTTGCCTGCTGTTGTAGACTTCAAAGGCCTTATCGAACCATTGCGCAACCTCTTCAAAGACGAAGTGCGTGAACTTGGTTCTGAATTAGGTTTGGCTGACTACCTTGTATGGCGTCAACCATTCCCAGGTCCTGGTCTTGCTATCCGCGTAATGGGCGAAATCACTAAAGATAAACTTGACATCTTGCGTGATGCGGACTATATCTTCCGTGACGAAATTGCAAAAGCTGGCCTTGACCGAAGCATCAACCAATACTTTGCAGTACTAACATCTACACGTACCGTAGGCGTTATGGGTGATTTCCGTACATACGACTATACATTGGCATTGCGTGGCGTAACAACAACAGACTTTATGACTGCTGACTGGGCGCGCATCCCTTACGACGTATTGGACACAATCTCCCGTCGTATCGTAAACGAAGTACAGCACATCAACCGTATCGTGTACGATATTACATCTAAACCACCTGCTACAATTGAGTGGGAATAAAACTTAATTTAATACAGAATTTAGAGCCTTATAAATATTTAATTTATAAGGCTCTACTTTTATTCGATTAAGTTAATTCTATCTTGTAATTTGTGAATTTTATATGGAGGATAAATTTAAATAGTTTTATAGAAATACTAGTTATTAACAGAATGGTTGCTTTATTGAAAAAAAGTAATAAAATGTATTTATAAGAATATTTATCTTTAAGTTTTTTGTGTTTAAACTATAGTAAATTTTTGTGATTATGTATGGGGGTTCAAATGGGAGAAAATATTCCACTTAAAAGTAAAGATTTAGAGCGTATATTCAATTCTAATATCGGTGATTATGGATATAAAAAAATAACTCAACATAAAACCTCGGATGTAGAAGAAGCATCAGATAGATTAGAAGAGACATATCGTACGGACCTTAGAAGACAAAGAGATAAAATTCTGTATACAGGTGGATTTCGTAGATTACAAGATAAAACCCAAGTTATTTCTGCTACTCGTGAAGGGGATCATAGAACTAGATTAACTCATACTTTAGAGGTTGAACAAATTGCAATAAGTATTGCAAATGCACTTAAGTTAAATGTGGATTTGGTATCTGCAATAGCGTTAGGCCATGATGTTGGACATACACCATTTGGTCATGCGGCAGAGCGAAAATTATGTAAGCTATTAGAACATAACGGACAATTTCATCATCCAATACAAAGTATTCGATATCTATGGGAAAAATATGGCTCTAAATTAGATGCTGCAATATATGAGGGTATATTATTACATGATTCAGATATGTATAAAATTAAAAAAAAGGCTGTTAAAGAACAATTTAATTATCTAAAAAATGTTGAGAATGAGTCTGAGGCTTTTGAAGATTGGGTTAATTTTGATAGATGGCTTAATACTTTTCCTAGTACTTTAGAATCACAAGTCGTTATTTGGGCAGATAAAATTGCTTATATAACTCATGATTTAGAAGATTTCTTAAGATGCCCTGCTTATACAAATCTTAAAAAAAATAATAAAAAAATAGAGAATGAATTATGTAAAATTCTAGGTAAATTAATAGGGAAAAAGTTAGAAACCTTAGATGATTATGAATCTAGAGATTTAATTAGAAGTATAATTACGAACCTAATTGAATCGAGTGCTAACACTATTAAATCATTTGATATTTTGACACAGGATAGTGTTAAATTAAAAACAGACGAAAAAAGTAAACAATTTAGTCAAAAAAGTAAAAACAAGAAATATTTAGATAGTTTATTGATTAATTTTGATAATAATTATAGAGATTATTATTATGAATTAAGATATTTTTTAGATAGATATTATATACTTAGTCCTGAGGTTCAAAAAAGTGATGCTAAAGCCGAAGTTATAGTGGAGTGGCTTTTTAAAAAGATGTGTAGTAATTATAGGCTTTTACCTTTAAGTCTTAGAGAGGAAGTAGATTATTGGATTTTAAAAGAGCTTATCCAAAATAAAGATCTAAAACCAATATATGATAAACTTCCTAAAAAGGATAAGACATTGATGGGGTTTGAGGATAAAATAGATAAACTGTCAGGTGATGAAAAAATAGAGGTAGAAAACACTTATAAAGATATACGGACCAAGATTGTTTCTAGGAAAGTTGCTTGTTATATAGCTACGATGTCAGATACATATGCTGAAAATATGTATAGAGATTTGATTGGAAGTAGTGTAGATTTTAACTTATAAGAGAGTGTCATGGTAGACTTATTAAAAGATGATAAGTTATCTTTTATGCATGAGCATATGGGATGTAATATAGCAAGGTATATTAGTATTGATCCTGATATGAATATTCGATATATAAAAGTCGATAGAGAGTATGTGTATAAAGGTGATTTAAAAGAATGTATTCTTGATCTGATTGAAGTATCTAATTCTAAGTCTGTTAATATTAGAAGCTTTAGTTTAGAGTCAATGAAGGGTCATAGTCTTGTTTATGGAAAACAAGCAAATGAGATTGATGAAATACTCAATGTAATTCAAAAGAATTGTAGTGAAAACAAATATTCTATAATTAATGAGACCATAGATGTAAATGATGGTGGTGTTTCTGGGGTTATTTTAGGGAATATTATTGAATTTGCTCCCAATGATACACCTAAGTGTGTTGAAAAACCTGATATTTGTTTCTTAGAAAGAAATATGGGAATGCATCTCTTGAAAACAGTATATGGTTTTGCACCTGAGTGTGATTTTGATGATAACTGTAGGGTTGAGTTTAGTTTACATCCTCATAGAGAAGGTCTTCGTAAGAGTCATACGATTATTTGGGAATACGAAAAATTTGAAGAGTATGAGTATGATATAAAAATAAAATGGCCGAATAAGTTTTCGCGCTTTATTGGGGATAAGCCATTTGGTCTAATTATAGCGGATTATTTAGGGTTTAACGTTCCCTATACTACGGTTATTTCTAGAAATGTTCCACCGTTTTCTTTTGGGCAAGAAACCGGACTAAGAGAAAAGTGGATACGTACTGCTCCAATCGTTAAAGAACCAGGAAAGTATTATACTGGCGATAAGTGGACTGATCCATTTGTTTTATTGCAGAAAGAAGAGCTTAAAGGGGATAATCAAATTAATATTGCTTCTGTTTTAAGTCAAAGTGCAGTTGAGGCAGTTTATTCGGGTGGAGCCCTTATAGGTAAAAATCAAGATAATGATGTCATAGAAGGTGTTGCTGGAAAAGGCGATAACTTTATGGTTGGAGCCGATTATTTAGATTTCTTACCTGATAGTGTGCTAGTAAAATTAAAAGTATTACTAAATGAAATTCGTAAATATTATTATCTTTTAGGTGATGTCTCGATTGAGTGGGTATTTGATGGTACTAAAATTTGGTTAGTACAGTTGAATCAAATTAAAGAAACGGGCCTTGGAACTACAATTGTTGCAGGTGAACCAGCTAAGTATGAAAAGTTTTATGTAGAAGATGGTTTAGAGCAATTGAGATCTAAAATTAAAGCTATTAAGGGTCGTGATATTGGTATTGAATTGATTGGGGATGTTGGTCTTACTAGCCATTTTGGTGATGTTCTTAGGCATGCCAATATACCATCATTTATTAACAAAATAAGTGAAAAGCAATAGACTTTTGGTCTTATAATAAGTTAAAGTTGTTAGTCTTTGATAAAATGAAGCACATGATTTTTAACGTATAAAAGCGTTTTATCATGTGCTTTTTTATTTGTGTTTTAATATATATTGGGTGATAGGTAATTGATCATTTATCATAATGGTACACATGATACAATATAGGTGAAAAGTATTATTAAATGCATAATGAGGTTATATGAAAATCACAAGATCTTTTGGAGAGTATTTTAAGTATTCTCTCCACGATGCAAGAGTCCAAAAAATAGCATACGCAGATGGTAATTTAACTTTTACCTTTGATTATATTTTTTCTTATGAGAATGGTGTTGAACAGACTCATAAGGCCAAGATTGTATTTGAGAAATGTGATGTTGATGATCTAGAAATTCTCGTCTTCAATAGTACAATATTAGATACTTTTACAGGTAAAAGAATTGAGTTACCTCAGTATCAGCAGGATTATAGTGAAAGTGAGTTCGAGGTCATTACGGAGACCTATAACTGGGGCCGAGCAGTATTCCAAGGGTGGTTACGGACCGAAGGGAATCCCGTACATTGTATAATGAACATATACTTTACAGGAGATATGGTATATGTAGTTGATGAGGGCTAATATGAGCGATTTAGATTTTACTATTTGCTGTACAGTTACTTTCTTCAGCAAGAAGAGAAGAATTCCACCGAATCTGAATAATGGAAAGTATTGCCCTCATCTTGTTATAAAGGGCTCTGATCAGCTGTTAGGTGTAAACTTTATTGATGGTGAGGATGTTACCTTTGATAAAACAATTCAAGCTAACGCTTTACCAGTATATGAAATCGTAGATTATTCTGCTCTACAAGCAGGTAGTGAGTTCTTTATCATGGAAGGCGGAAATGTTGTTGGTGAAGGAATTGTAAAAGAAATCTTTCAGCATAAACCACATGGGAAAAAATAATTTTAGTGTATTATATCTGTTGGAGTTTATATGATTAAAATAATTGATGGCAAACCATATTTAGATCAAGTAAAAGAGCTAATTCAAGAATATACACAATGGCTTGGTCGCGATTTGTCCTTTCAGAATTTAGATAAGGAATTAGCAGATATAGCAGAGAAATATACGGCGCCAAATGGTGAATTATTGGTGGCGGTAGATGACAATGGTGTTGTTCTTGGCATGGTGGCGTATTATCAGCATAGCGATACCCGTTGTGAAATGAAACGACTCTATGTGTGTCCTGCAGGGCGCGGTCATGCTCTTGGTGATCGTCTGGTTGAAAGTATTATGGACCATGCTAAGACCTCTGGATATAAAGAAATGGTACTAGATACAATTGAACCGTTGCAAGCAGCAATCCATTTGTATAAGAAGCATGGCTTTGTTGAATGTGAGCCGTATTATCATAACCCTATGGATGATGTTATCTATATGAGCAAGGAACTCGATTGATAGAGACTATTGATAGAAACTATTTAGTTTAATAGAGCTTATTTAATCTTATAGTTTATTAAAATGGTAGATACCATTTATTTGATAGCATATATCTCGGATGTTGGTGGAGGAGCTTTTATGGCGATTACGTATACCGAAGAAAGAAATTTTACCCCTCAACAGGTGTCAGATTTATTCTTGTCTGTTCGTTGGGTGGTAGGTAAATATCCCGACCGATTACACAAGGCGCTCATGAATTCCTCTCGTGTGATTTCTGCGTGGGATGGCGGTCGTTTAGTTGGTCTTATTCGTGTCATGGATGATAGCGAGCTGGTATGCTTTATCAATTATGTGCTAGTTCATCCCGATTACCATGGGCGTGGTATTGCTGGTCATTTACTAGAAATGGTAAAAGAGGCTTATAAGTCTTACTTGTACATCAATGCTATGATTGGTGATAGCAAGAATGCAGCATTTTACGAGAAGCATGGATTTAAGGTAAAAGAAAATTCCTTACCCATGCAGTATCGGAATGTACCTAAATATACGAAAGAATAATTGCTGGATAATCTATAGTGAAAGTAATTTGTGAGATTATTAATATAAGGCTACACATCACTCATTGAATGTGTAGCCTTTGTTATGTAAACGGTATATACTAAAACCGATATGTAGATACGATGGAGAAGTATATGGATATAGTAATACGAAAAGCGACAACCGCAGACTTAGACTTAGTTACATATATTGAAGCAACTTGTTTTCCGCCTGCTGAGGCAGCGCCTCGTGGGGCTTTTGCGGAGCGTTTAAAATATTATGCAGGACAGTTTTTAATTGCTTTTGATGGAGATACACCAATCGGTTTTATTGATGGTTTCGTAACAGATGATGAAATCTTAGCAGATGAGATGTTCGGCGATGCTTCCTTGCATAACCCTAATGGCGCATGGCAGATGATATTTGGCTTAAATACGATGCCGGAGTATCGTAATCGAGGAGTAGGTGGTAAGTTAATTGAGGATTTCATAGAATTGGCCAGAGAGGAAAACCGAAAGGGCGTCATTCTAACCTGTAAGGAAGAAAAGATTCACTATTATGCCAAGTTTGGCTTTGTAAATGAAGGTGAATCAGAGTCTGATCATGGCGGTGCCAAATGGTATCAAATGCGCGTTCAGTTTTAGCGCCTTTTTGGCTAAAAAGTATAGATTTTGCAATGATAGCTATACCCCTATACCCATATATGTTTATTGACACTGTATCTAGCGCATGCTACGATGAGGAAAATCACATATGATTGGGTTAGGTGTTTATAGACTTAATAGAGAATTTGGTAGAAGCCAAAGCGGTCACGCCACTGTAACAGCGAGGGGCTTTGCATAGAGAATGTGGAATATTCTTGGTCACTGAGATAATATCTTGGGAAGGCGCAAAGTAACGTTAAACTGGAGCCAGGAGAACTGCCTAATTAACAATTGCCAATTGACCTGCGATTGACAGGGATGGGGATTTGGATAGATGGAAGGTCGAACTATAACTATATAGTTGGTAGTTCATTCTATCTATTAGCTTTTAGGCGTGGTAGTTAGTCTAACTGAGATGACAGCCCGTTTCCTCTTCGTGGGGA
>OATV01000125.1_pt1 | contig 37559 bp, 33 predicted proteins | sample 1476081 | NCBI WGS metagenome assembly OATV01 (sample SAMEA2579990, study PRJEB22360) | human gut metagenome | biome: human gut; feature: human-associated habitat; material: faeces | place: Denmark | collected 2008/2010
TCACGGCCCTCCGGTTTTTCGGTATCTCGGTATCCACCGATTCCGGTCTTCCGGTATCCGCCGGTTCCGTCCGGTCGCTGTTGAGCAGCGCGGTCAGGTCGCGCGGGCGGGGCGTCAGGTTCATGTTCCTCACAGGTCCTCCTCCTTGTCCTTGAGCTGTCGCATGGTCTGCTTGAGTTCGGCGGCCAGGTCGCGGTACTCGTGCAGGTGGGACCCGCGGGGGCGGGTGGATTTCGCGTTGAGGATGTCCTGGCGTTTCGGGATCAGCGTCTCGAAGCACGCGATGCCCGCGTCGTCGATCCATGCCAGCGCGTCGCGCAGGGCGGTCGTGTTGGCCTCGGTGCGGCACAGGAGGATCGCGGCGGGGACGCCGCGCCGGTCGCACAGGCCCTTCACCCCGGCGGCCTGGTCGAGGTCGATGCGGCTGGGGCTCGACGGGATGACCACGAGGTCGGCGTTGTTCACCGATTCGTCCAACGCGCGCCCGTACGGGGCGGAGTCGATCAGCACCCAGTCGACGGGGTCGTCGAGACGGCCGTTGATCCCGTGCAGGTGCGCGATGTCGGCCGGCGCGGCGGACATCACGTCGAACGGCAGCGGGTCGTCCAGCTCGGCGGCCCTGTACCACCAGTCCTTCGCGTCGCCCTGCACGTCCGCGTCGGCGACGAGCGCGCGCTGCCCGCCCCGGGACTGGTCCACGAGGGCGCAGGCCAGGAACACGGCGCTGGTGGTCTTCATGCTGCCGCCCTTGCCCGTCGCCAACGCGATCACCATCGACTCGCGGTTCTTCTTGTCGTTCATCGGTTTCTCCTTGTTTCGGTATATCGGTATCCGCCGGTTCCGGTATCGCGGTATCCATCCTCACCCGTCTAAGTGTTGTCGTTATGGATGTTGCAACGCTTAGACGCGTGAGGTCTGTTCCGTTTGATGCCGGTCTTCACCGGTTTCGGTTTTTCAATATCTCGGTTTTTCGGTTTTGCGGTTTGTGCCGCGTCCCACGCGGATCGCGACGGGAAGCGGTCAGAAGAGGCTGCCCTGGACCAGGCCCTTCGGCACGGGTTCGGTCGGGAGGAACAGCGGATCGTCGTGCGTGTATTCGCGGCGCGAGCGTTGGCGGCGTTTGGTCCGTCGCCAGTAGTCGCGGCCATCACGGCGCATGCGTTCGCCCCAGTCCGGATGTTCGGCCAGCCAGTCACGGACCCGACTCTGTGGGATCCGGTGCAGGCCGCCGTCGGCGATGTGGAGGTCGCGGGCGATCAGTCGGGCGAGGGTCCAGCGGCTCGCATAGTCGAGCCCGCCGTACACGGCCTTGTCCTTCCAACCGTTGACGAGAGCGCGGCTGATGCAGTCGAGGCGCATGGGGCACGCGGCACACAGCATACGGCCCTTGCCGCGCATCCGTTCGTCGACCAGGTCCCGGCCATCGTCGTCGGTCGTCGTGTTCCACATGCGATCCGCCATGGCCGGGTCGACCGCGGCGATTCTCGCGCAGGCCGGCATCATGTCCCGCCCGTTCATGGCCGCCGTCCTTGCGTCATCGGCGTCTTGCGGGCCTGGAGGCGTCCTATGGCGGTTTCGCCGGGATTGCGGGCGGCCCATGCCCGGGCGTATTGGATCAGCAGGCCGACGGCCTTGGGATGGCCGAGGCGCTTGTTGCGCCAGTAGACGGCGTGCAGCTGCCAGACCAGGTCCTCGTCGTCGAGCTGCGGGTTGGCGAGGAGGAATTCGCTGAAGCCCGCCTCGGAACAGTCGATGCGCGTGGTCATGCCGTCGTCTCCCCTCCGGCCGTCGCGTCCTGGCCGTCCAATTCGGCCAGCGTCTCCACGGCCCAGTCGGGCAGCCATGGCGCAGCATCCGGCTCCGGCACGGCCGCCGGAACCTTCTGCGCGTGTGCGTCGCCGTCTGTGCGGCCGGCTGCGAGGATCATGTCGTCGTTGAGTTCGTCCCAGTGTCTGGCGAGGGCCCGGCCGGTGCGGATGCGTTTGGGCCACCAATCGCCGTTCATGGCGAAGCCGATCGCGTCGACCATCACGAGGGTGGGCCATTGCGCTCCCTGGTCGACGAGCCTGCGGTACAGGCCGATGATGGCCTTGCGGTCGGCTTTGGTCGGTGAGGGCGTGGTCAGGCCGAGCATCGAGCGCTGCTCGCCGAGCGAGGCGAGGACCCGTCCGGCCGCTTCGGCGATCTCGGTGTCGTCCTCGTCGGATTGTTCGGTTTCTGTTTTTTCGGCGGCGGTCGCCCCGCTTGCGGGGAGATGCCCCGTAGGGGCAGAGGGGAAGGAGGGTTTACTCGGAGGGTTTACCTGGAGGGTTTTATCCTTATATATACAGCCCTGCGAGATTTGCAGAGCCAGAGGTGCGGCATTTGCAGGGCTGGCCCTGCGGGATTTGCAGTGCCGGTTCCGGGTCGTTTCCAGCCCTGCGAGATTTGCAGTGCTGGAAATCGGCTTCGTTCCAGCGTTTTCCGGAGTCACGTCCTTGGATTCGCCGTTTTCCATGATGGTGGAGGCGGCGGGGTCCACGGTATTGCCCATGGTCTTCGGGTCGTGTTCCGCCGTGTGCGTCTCCTTGATCCATTCGAGGGTCGACGGGTCGGATTCGACCGCGAGGTCCCACACGATTTGGCAGTATTGGGGCAGGCGGTTCCGTCCGCCTTTGCCGAGGCGCGCGTACCGTTGGTCGCCGCGGCGGATGAAGCCGCGTTCCTGGAGAGTCTTCAACGCGGTGCGCACGGTGCGTTCCGAGAGTTCGGTGATGTTGACGATGGTCGCGATCTTCGGATAGGCTGCGGTGCCGTCGTCGTCCGCGCGGTCCGCGAGGTAGACGAGCACGGCCTTCGCGCTGGCGTTGCCCACATGGCATTTGAAGGCCCATGACAGTGCGATGTTGCTCACGGTCGGTTCTCCTCACGCTGCTGGGCGGCGCGTCGCCCGTCGGCCAATCTGGCGGCCATCTCGTCGCCGAGACGTGCCGTCCGGCACAGGGCCAGCGTCATCATCCATGAGAACGCGACGAACATGATCAATGCGATTGCGAGCCAGTTCACGCGAGTCTCCCTTCCATGGACGGGTGCGCCATCATCGACGCCAGGCGACGGGAATCGGCCGAATCATCACGGCGGACGGATGCCACCGCGGCCGGGGCCGTCCAAACCGGCTTGCGGAAATCCCGTTTACACTCGGGAGACACAGAGCAAGACATGCGGAAGGCTTTAGTAAAGTCGTTCATGTGTGATCACTACTCCAAGACAATGCATTGGGCGGCCACGGACCGGGATCCGGCAAGATACGGGATCCGCGGCCGCTCGGAATATTGGTTGCACCGCCCGTCCCCGACGCTCCAACATCGGGAACGGGCATTTCTTTTATCGATTGCAGAGAAGAGAGAAAACCAAATGAAATCAGACCATCGCACCACCTCCCCCGCCGTCGACGGGCCACGCGCCGCCGCAACGGATGGCGAGGCAAAGGCAATCAAGAGCCTGCTCATCAGGGACATCAAAGACTTCGATCAAAGCGTCCCAGCAGTCGTCAGACACGACGATGGAACGATCAGGCCTACGTACATAGGCGTATGGGGACAGGACCGTCTGATAGGCGCGGCCCTCATCCAGCCAGCCCTTTGCGTAGCCGAGACGCTCATATACCGCACCGGGACGAGCGGGGTCCATGCCGCACAGATACGAGAGGCTTTCGCCGAGCATGCAGCCATCATCGAAGGGATCGCGGTCGTCAGAAAGCATCGGCGCAAAGGCATCGGATTGCAGATCAAGGCGTTCTGCGACTCCTGGGCGGCAGACCACGGCGCTGAACTGATACTCAGCATCCCCACCAACGAGGGCGCGCGCCTGCTCAACGAGAAAGCCGGATACACGGTCGTACCGCCCGACGGATATCTCACCATCAAGGTATTTGACGCTCAGGGACAGCCTCTTCACATTCCCTACGCCGACCAGCGGACCCAGGACAGAGGCACTAGCATGTGGGCGTACAAGCTCGTAGGGCAACGCACACAGCACTTCGAGATTGGCGTTCTCACCGCCTCCTGAAGTTCCGAAGACCATACCGTCGATGAATGTTCCCGACGGGTCGCGGGAGAAAACAAGTCTTCCGGCTTCGTCGCTCATGCCACCGGCACCGGAATCCATGGCCAGTACCCCTACACCGTCAATCGCCATCAGACCAACACCTCCTTTATCGATTCAGAGAAAGAGAAAACCAAATGAAATCAACCCCTCGCACCACCTCCCTCAACGAACCTGATATTCGTCCGGCGAGAAACCACGCCGAGGCAGAGGAAATCGGAAGTCTCCTGCTCGAAGAAATCGCGCATCCAGGATTCATTCCTGGACCAGAGTTCGTCTGGCAGGGTCAAGGCTTTCTCAGGCCGACGCTCATAAGCGCATGGTCCCAGAACCGCTTGGTAGGTGGCGCCTCGCTCAGTCCATACATGGAACACACCAAGGCCTTTTTGGGGATTGGTCGAGCAGACGCAGCGAAGGCGGTCACACGGCTGGTAGCTGAAACTGACGGCATTGCCGTCAGACCCGACCATCGGCGTGAAGGCGTCGGACGAAAGATCAAGTTGTTCTGCGACTCCTTCGCGGCACAGCACCACGCTGCGATCATGGTCTCCGTCACCACCAACGAAGCAGCGGCAGGCCTCAACCACGAAGCGGGCCACATCGTCTTTGAACGGTGCGACGGCCTCGTCATCAAATACGTAGACACGGTCGGCGAGCCACTCATATGGCTTCATGACCTGGATGGGATGATCCCCGAAGCGGCATGGTCCGTCTCCGTACTCGGCAAAACGTATGGGCCGACCATAGTCGTCGGTGAGCAACGGGCCATACGGAGTAAAAACACCTCCCAAGACAACGGCGTGCAATGGATCCTTGCCGTTGATGCATTTGGCAGCGACATCAACGCCTAGCTTCTCCGGGTCGATGACAATCGGCTCGTCAAAGGCGAAGTCGTCCGCCTTCCTCACCTTCACATCGAAGGACTTGCCACCGCCGGACGTGCCGAGTACATAGCCATTGAATAACTTCATGCCGCCCTCCCCTCGGTCAACAGCAGGTTCGCCACCACCCGTTCGCGGGTGGAGAGCTGTGCATCGACCTCCCGGAAGGCATGCGTGTAGGCATGCGTGGGGCGGAGCCAGGTGTCGGCCAGCCCGCAGGTCTCGCCAAGGCGCAGCGCGAGCAAGGCGCAGGCCGGGCAGAGGTTCAGAATCCGGGAATCGAGCTGGTCGATGTAGTCGCGCCAGCCGTTTTCGGCGAGAAACGCGTCGAAGCCGTCAGACGTCTCCTCGTTCCAGCGGGTCGACCAGATTGCTGTGTGGCATCCGTCGCACACCTCCACATAATCGCTCCGGCCCTCCGGCCAGTTATACTGCTCGAAAATTCCACCAGCCATCACATAACCTCCTGTACACCATTGGGGAAAGCTGTCTCATATGGAATGAGATCCTGAACGAAATCGGCTGAGAGACCATACTGTTCGCGGAGAACGGCACAGTCTCTGCGCTGCCAATGTGTATGCAGATTGACTTTCTGAGTCACGCTGGCCGGCGACTGATGGAGCTGAACAGCAAGCTGGCGATGAGTTAATCCCACCTCCGCCATCCACCTCTTCATATTCGACATCGTTAACCCCATTTCAGCTAAGTTAAAATTTCTAACCTCAGTATATGGGTTGGTTTTTTTAACCTCAAGTTAGGTTAATTTACGGCGTGTCGAAATTTAAAAACCGCATCTCCACAATGCGGTTTCAGCACTAGAGAAAGGAAACTTTTAAATCAAAGATAAAATTGAGCCACCATGACGGCCCATTCCTGCAAAGGTCTTTTCACAGAAGCAATCAGACGAGGCTTTTGTCCATCCAGAATATCCTCATCTATACAAAAGTTTCCGAATAACGCATCACAATATGCGCAACCATTTGACATATAACGCCCCGCCCTACGCGAAGATCGATATTTAATTTGCTTCGCGGCGGGATGCCCAGCAATTTCCAAAAGCTCCTTAGCATAACACATATCTATGCTTTCCCAAGCTTCCACCAAGGAAATACCACTTTCGCAGTCAAGGGGACAAAGATTAGTAATTGCCACAGAGGTCCGTCCACATCTCCAACAGGATCGATCAATGCCATATATCCCTATATCTACGACCTCCCCCAAGCGATGCAACGTTTTTTGAGCAGCAGGAAGAAAAACATTCGACAACATGAGTTCGCCCATGCAGACATTTTTTCGCCCCGTAAATGCAAACATGCCCAATAGGTTAGAAATATTAAACATTGTTTGATATAGTTATCTTTATTTGGAAAGGATTAACCGATGGAAGTCACGGAAACTTCAGAACAGGTGAAGATAGAAGCGCAACGTTTTGAAGACGTAGCGCGTTACAACATTCGCCGCTATATGCGATTGACCGGCAAGATTCAGAAAGACTTAGCCCACGCCTTAGGAGTTTCGAGGCCTACTATCACCCTGATGCTTAAAGGAGAAACAAAACTTAATTTGCGGCAAGTGTTCCTTATTGCCAAAGCTCTTGGCGTGACAGTCGAAGATCTCATCGATGATACTTATTATTGCCAAGATGAAGAGTTTATGAAAAAGCTGAAACCGACGGCTGATGCCGAGAAGCCAGGTGCTTTGGTAGGTGCCGGTGCGCCCAGGTTCCTTGTCAGTCCCTTCAACCCCGACGCTCCGGTCGAGGGCGGAATCTCGGGTGCGGCTAAAGGTGCCTTGGCTGGTTTCGTGCCATCCGGAGTCCTGTCCGGTTCGGGATCCTCGTCCATGCCCTCAAAGCATGACGGGATTGGGGTTCCCGACCGGTCTCAAGCCCATGAGACACTTGGGACCATGACTACCATCATCATGCGCACCTCCGAAGGTGACATCACCATCAACCTGTTCGACGATCAGACGCCCGTGACCGTGAAGAACTTCCTCGGTCTGGCGACCGGCGAGAAGGAATGGGCGGACCCGTTCACCGGCCAACCGTCCCATGAGCCGTTCTATAACGGCCTGACCTTCCACCGCATCATCAAGGACTTCATGATCCAGGGCGGCTGCCCGCTGGGCAATGGCACCGGTGGCCCCGGCTACGACTTCGACGACGAGATCGTCCCCGAACTCACGTTCGACCGGCCGTATCTGCTGGCCATGGCGAACGCCGGCCTGCGTCGCGGCCGCGACGGCAAGGCGCATGGCACCAACGGCTCCCAGTTCTTCATCACCACCGTGCCGACCCCGTGGCTCGACGGACACCACACGATCTTCGGCGAGGTCGCCGACGACGAGTCCAAGGCCGTGGTCGACAAGCTTGAGGCCGTGCCGACCGACCGTTCCGACGCGCCGCTCGAACCTGCCGGCATCATGTCCATCGAAGTGGTGAAGTAAGCGCGGCGGCAATTCGAAGCCGACACTCCGATACACATGGAAGAGCCCTGAACCCTCGTCGGGTCAGGGCTCTTCGTATGCGTGCCGGGTCTGTTACCACCCTCCGGCGCTGCGCGCCACCTCCCGCCAGCGGGAGGGGAGGGAGCTACAGGACGTTGAAGTGCTTGAGCGCGTTCATGATGCCGTCGTGGTCGACGTCATCGGTGATGTAGTCGGCCGCGGCCTTCGCCGGTTCGGTCGCATTGCCCATCGCCACGCCGATGCCGGCGAAGGCGAGCATGTCGGCGTCGTTGCCGCCGTCTCCGAACGCGATGGTCTGCTCGCGCGTCCAGCCGTAATGCCGCATGAACCGCTTCATTCCCTCGGGTTTGCCGCCGTCGGCGGGAATCAGGTCGGTGAAGTCCGGATGCCAGCGCACGCCTCTGACATTGCGACACATGCCGGACAGCTTCGCTTCATCTTCAAAGCTGATGTACGGGCTGATCTGGAACGTCTCATACTTCAGCGCCCTCTCGTGCGGATCGTCGATGTTCACGGTCGGTGCGGTCTTGCCGAGTTGGCGCCACGTGGCCCGCATCGCGTCGGTGATCTGGTTGAAGTAGACGTAATCCTTCTCGCAGTAGTTCGCCACCACGTCGGGGTGCTCGTCAAGCCAGCGGGTGATGGTGACGATGTCCTCGGGCAGCAGCGACTCCTTCTCCAGGAGCCCGTGGTCGTCGAAGCAGTACTGCCCGTTCAGCGCGATGATGCCGTCGAAGTGCACCGGCATCATGTCGAGCACGACGGTCATGTGCGACGGCGCCCGACCGGAGCAGATGAACACCTTCACCCCGCGATCCTGCAGCTCGTGCAGCGCGTCGATGGAGGACTGCGGGATCACATGCGTCACGAAACTCGTCAGCGTGCCGTCGATGTCGAAGAACGCCGCCTTGATGTCGGCTCGCACGGTGGCCGTCGCGCCTCCGGCGCCCGCTGTCATGATGTCGTCCGATGCCATGTACGCAACCTCCGCGATACGAAATTCGGTCATCCCCAGTGTATGAACAGCGCTGGATGGCATCCCGTAACGCGTTATCAGACCCGCCCTGCGACTGCCGCCGTCGCTGCCGTATGGTGGGCGTTGTCAACCAATCAGAGTGGGAACGAACATGACAGCAGCAACATAACAGGCGGGCTCTCCCGACAATGAGCCGGTGCGCGTCAACCATACCGTGCGCAACATCGTCATCGCCCTCATCGTGGTCGCCGTGATGAGCGCCGGCCGGGTCGTGGAGCGCGGAGATGTGTGCAACGTGTTCGCGGCACCCCAGCAGGCGGTGACCAAGCGGTTCATCGACACGGTATCCGGTTCGGCCATCGGCTCGATCACCTACGAGTTCTCGGGCGACGATGCGCTGGTGCGCGACTTTCTCGGGGGAGCTGTCACGTTCCAGCGATGTCATCGACTTCGGCACGGCGGCGGACCCCATAGGCTACGAGGACGCCATCGCCGCAGCCGGATTGGATGCCGTCCGCGGCAGACAAGGAGGAGACGCGATGAGTCCCTGGTCCCATGCGTACGACATCGCCGGCCACCAGACCGACTGGACGGTTATCAGAAAGTCGACCAGACGGTGACCTGGACGGCCGTGATCATCATGATCGTGCTGGTCCAGATCGTGCAGGGCATCGCGAACGCCATCGCCAAGCGTATATTGAAGCTACAGAGGTAACATGGCATGACATCTCGCGGGGAAGGAACGTAAATCATGGTCGAACATGTCGGGGTCACGGACGAGCTGATCGGCATACGGCATTATCTGCATCAGCATCCCGAACGCAGCTTCAAGGAGGTCGAGACCAGCGCGTATCTGGCCCGTCTGCTGCGCGGGCATGGCATAGATGTGCTCGACACGACGTTGGAGACCGGCGTCGTCGCGCTCATCGAGGGAGAGGTGCCGGGACCGCGCATCGCGCTGCGCGCCGACATCGACGGCCTGCCGATCACCGAGGACACCGGCCTGCCGTTCAGCTCGCTGAACCCCGGCGTGATGCACGGCTGCGGCCATGACCTGCACATGACCGGGCTTTTGGGCGCGGCGTTCTGGCTGGCCGATCACCGCGACCGCATCGCAGGCAGCGTGAAGATCGTCTTCCAGCCGGCCGAGGAGGTGGGCCTGGGCGCCCGCACGGTCGTGGAATCCGGCGCGACGGATGACGTGAAGGCCATCATCGGCACGCATAACAACCCGAACTACGCCCCCGGACAGATCGCCATCGGCCCTCAGCCGATGATGGCCGGCTGCGTGAAGTTCAAGGTCACGCTGCACGCCCAGGGCACCCATGCCGGGTACCCGCAGAAGGGCACCGGCCCCATCGAGGCGCTCGCCTCGATGATCCTCGCCCTGCAGACCATCGTGAGCCGCAACATCTCGCCGTTCCACGCCGTGGTGCTGTCCATCACCGAAGTGCATGGTGGGCACGTGTGGAACGTCGTGCCCGCCGAAGCGGGATTCCAAGGCACCGTGCGCTTCTTCGACCAGGACGACGAACGGCTGGTCCACCGGCGTTTCGTGGCGGAGGTCGAGCACACGGCCGAAGCGTACGGGATCGCGGCCGACGTGGACTGGGACTGCATCCAGGTGCCGCTGGTCGGCGACGAGGAGCTGTCCGAGGCGGTCGCGGCCGACGTGCCCTCCTATGGGGCGCTCAAGCCGATACATCCCAGCATGGCGGGGGAGGATTTCGTGGAGTTCTCGGGATGCGGGGCCCGCCTGGTGTTCGCGTTCATCGGCTCGAACGGGGAACCGGGGTGCGCCGACTGGCACAGTCCGCACTTCGTCGGCGTGGACGGCGCGATCGGGCCCGCCGTTGACTTCTACGTCAACGCCTCGCTGCGGGTGCTCGCCGAGCTTCGCTGACGGGCGGTGGGACGGATCATCCCGCGTGACGGCATGTGCCGCCCCTGTCGTCCGTCATCTCGGCTGGGTACTATAGGGCACTATGACCCATCTTCGTTTTGCCCTTGCCCAGATCGACACCTGCGTCGGCGACCTCGACGGCAACGCCGACAAAATCATGCACTACGCGCATCTCGCCGCGCATGAAGGCGCCCACGTCGTCATCTTCCCGGAAATGACGCTGACCGGATACCCCATCGAGGATCTGGCGTTGCGCCGCACGTTCCGCAAGACGGCGTGGGACAAGGCGAACTGGCTGGCGACCGAGCTGGAGGCCGACGGATTGGGCGACCTGTATGTCGCCGTCGGCACGGTCGGCACCGACCACGCGTCCGACAAACCTCGCAACCGCATGGTCGTGCTGCACGACGGCATGGTCTGGGCCGGCTACGACAAGCATTTCCTGCCGAACTACGGCGTGTTCGACGAGTTCCGCATCTTCGCGGCCGGCGACCGCACCGTCGTGCTCGACATCGACGGCGTGCGCATCGGCGTGGCGATCTGCGAGGACATCTGGCAGGACGGCGGGCCGGTCGCCCGGCTCGTCGACGAGCATATCGACGTGTTGATGACGATGAACGGCTCGCCGTACGAGGAGGGCAAGACCCATACGCGTTACGACCTCGCGGTCAGGCGCGCGGCCGAGGTCGGCGCCCCGATGATCTACGTGAACCAGGTCGGCGGTCAGGATGACCTGGTGTTCGACGGCGGCAGCTTCGTTGTCGACCGCGACGGCACGCTGCTGGAACGTTCCCCGATGTTCATGGAGCATCTGGGACTCTTCGACCTCGACACGGACGCCGAGCATCAGACGACGGGCGACATCGCGGACCTTCCCGACCCGGACGAGGAGGTGTACACCGCCTGCGTGCTGGGCCTGAAGGACTACATGGCGAAGAACCGGTTCTCCGGCGTGTGCCTGGGCCTGTCCGGCGGCATCGACTCCGCGCTGGTGGCGGCGATGGCCGCCGACGCCTGCGGCGGACGCAACGTGCATGGCATCTCGATGCCGAGCATGTATTCCTCCATCGGTTCCAAGGACGACGCCGCCGACCTGGCGGCCAACATCGGCGCACATTACGACGTGCAGCCGATCGAGCCCATGTTCAATGTGTACCAGGGCCAGCTCAAGCTCGAAGGCGTGGCCGCGGAGAACCTGCAGGCCCGCATCCGCGGCGTCATCGTCATGGCGTACTCCAACAGCCTCGGTCTGCTCGCCGTCGCCACGGGCAACAAGTCCGAGCTGGCGTGCGGCTATTCGACCATCTACGGCGACGCCGTCGGCGGATACGCGCCGATCAAGGACCTGCTCAAGACCCGTGTCTGGGAACTGTCCCGCTGGCGCAACCGGGCCGCTGCCGCAGGCGTCGGCATCGGCGGGCTGCGCATCGTCGGCAATGAGAACGGCGATGCCGGAACGCCGCTGCCCGGCGGCGTGATGATTCCGGTCAGCAGCATCGAGAAGGCGCCGAGCGCCGAGCTGCGCCCGGGGCAGAAGGATTCCGATTCGCTGCCCGAATACGAACTGCTCGACAAGGTGCTCGCCGCATACATCGAGCATGCGCACGGTCGCGCCGACCTGCTGGCCGACGGCTTCGACGAGAAGACCGTCGACACGGTGATGCGACTGGTGGACCGCGCGGAGTGGAAGCGCCGCCAGTATCCGCTCGGGCCGAAGGTCACCGCGCTCGCGTTCGGCCGCGACCGGCGTCTGCCCGTCACCAACGCGTTCCGTGAGTAGGGGAGCGCTCGCCCGGCCGCCGCATAGGCGCGGTGCCGGGCGCCGCGGCGCGCTACCATGGGTGCGGGGAGGACACCGTGACCGACAAGCAGTGGTATTTCAACACGAAGACCGAGCAGCCCGAGTTGGGCATGCTCTCGCCGAGCTCCCACCGCATGGGGCCGTACAAGACCCGCGAGGATGCCCTTGAGGCGTGGAAGATCGTCAAGGAGCGCAATGCGCTGTGGGCGGAAGCCAATCGCAAGTGGCGCAAATGGGGCGAGAACACGCCCTCGGGCGGCCGCGACGACGGCTTCGACGGCTTCGACGACTGACGACACGGCGTGAATGTGAGATAAGTCACGCCATCTCTCAGCCAGCTCACATCGACCGGCTAGTAGAATCATTTCTTGACAACAACGTGAAGATGCGTTGCACGACACAAGGAGTGAATATGACAGCAGTTGATGCGACCGCTCTTACTGCCGAAGAGCTTCAGGCCAAGGCCTGGGACGGCTTCGTCGAAGGCGACTGGCAGAAGGACATCGACGTTCGCGACTTCATCCAGAAGAATTACACCCCGTACACCGGTGACGAGTCCTTCCTGGCCGACGCGACCGACAAGACCAAGCACCTGTGGAAGTACCTCGACGACAACTACTTGGCGGTCGAGCGAAAGCAGCGCGTCTACGATGTCGACACCCACATCCCGGCCGGCATCGACGCCTTCCCGGCCGGTTACATCGAGTCCCCCGAGGTCGACAACGTCGTTGTCGGCCTGCAGACCGATGTCCCCTGCAAGCGTGCGATGATGCCGAACGGCGGCTGGCGCATGGTCGAGCAGGCCATCAAGGAGGCCGGCAAGGAGCCGGACCCGGAGATCAAGAAGATCTTCACCAAGTACCGCAAGACCCACAACGACGGCGTCTTCGGCGTCTACACCAAGGACATCAAGATCGCCCGCCACAACAAGATCCTCACCGGTCTGCCGGACGCCTACGGCCGCGGCCGCATCATCGGCGACTACCGCCGCGTGGCCCTGTACGGCGTCGCCGCGCTGATCAAGTTCAAGCAGCGCGACAAGGATTCCGTGCCGTACCGCAACGACTTCACCGAGCCGGAGATCGAGCACTGGATCCGCTTCCGCGAGGAGCACGACGAGCAGATCAAGGCCCTCAAGCAGCTCATCAACCTCGGCAACGAGTACGGTCTGGACCTGACCCGCCCGGCGCAGACCGCGCAGGAGGCCGTGCAGTGGACCTACATGGGCTACCTCGCCTCCGTCAAGAGCCAGGACGGCGCCGCCATGTCCTTCGGCCGCAACTCTGCGTTCTTCGACTGCTACTTCGAGCGTGACCTGCAGTCCGGCAAGATCACCGAGACCGACGCCCAGGAGATCATCGACAACATCGTCATGAAGCTGCGCATCGTGCGCTTCCTGCGCACCAAGGACTACGACGCGATCTTCTCCGGCGACCCGTACTGGGCGACATGGTCCGACGCCGGCTTCGGCGACGACGGCCGTCCGATGGTGACCAAGACCTCCTTCCGCCTGCTCAACACGCTGACGCTGGAGCACCTCGGACCCGGCCCCGAGCCGAACATCACAATCTTCTGGGACCCGAAGCTGCCGGAAGGCTACAAGCGCTTCTGCGCCAAGATCTCGATCGACACCTCGGCCATCCAGTACGAGTCCGACAAGGAGATCCGCAACCACTGGGGCGACGACGCGGCCATCGCCTGCTGCGTGTCCCCGATGCGCGTCGGCAAGCAGATGCAGTTCTTCGCGGCCCGCGTGAACTCCGCCAAGGCCCTGCTGTACGCGATCAACGGCGGCCGTGACGAGATGACCGGCATGCAGGTCATCGACAAGGGCATCATCGAGCCCATCGCTCCCGAGGCCGACGGCACGCTCGACTACGAGAAGGTCAAGAACAACTACGAGAAGGCCCTGAACTGGCTGTCTGAAGTGTATGTCAAGGCTCTGAACATCATCCACTACATGCACGATAAGTACGCCTACGAGTCCATCGAGATGGCGCTGCACGACAAGGAGGTGTACCGCACCCTCGGTTGCGGCATGTCCGGCCTGTCCATCGCCGCCGACTCCCTGTCCGCCGTCAAGTATGCCAAGGTCTACCCGATCTACAACAAGGACGCGAAGAACCTTGAAGGCCACGAGTACGAGTACGTCGAGGGCGCCGATGACGACCTGATCGTCGGTTACCGCACCGAAGGCGACTTCCCGATCTACGGCAACGACGACGACCGCGCCGACGACATCGCCAAGTGGGTCGTCTCCACCGTCATGGGTCAGGTCAAGCGCCTGCCTGTGTACCGCGGCGCCGTCCCGACGCAGTCCATCCTGACCATCACCTCCAACGTGGAGTACGGCAAGAACACCGGTTCCTTCCCGTCCCGCCACAAGAAGGGCACGCCGTACGCGCCGGGCGCCAACCCGGAGAACGGCATGGACTCGCACGGCATGCTGCCGTCGATGTTCTCGGTCGGCAAGATCGACTACAACGACGCGCTGGACGGCATCTCGCTGACCAACACGATCACCCCCGACGGCCTGGGCCGCGACGAGGATGAGCGCATCGGCAACCTGGTCGGCATCCTGGACGCCGGCAACGGCCACGGCCTGTACCACGCGAACATCAACGTCCTGCGCAAAGAGCAGCTTGAGGACGCCGTCGAGCACCCGGAGAAGTACCCGCACCTGACCGTGCGCGTCTCCGGCTACGCGGTGAACTTCGTCAAGCTCACCAAGGAGCAGCAGCTCGACGTGATCTCCCGTACCTTCCACCAGGGTTCGGTCACCGACTGACAGACGGTGACGACCATATGAGAAGGGGGCGAGGCCGACCGGCTTCGTCCCCTTCTCATATGGTCGGGCAGGACGGCGCGCTTGGGAATCCGCGTGACGATCCTCACACGACATGAAGTCCATAGCGGGCGGACGCCGCGCAAAACGTTTGTAGTATGAAATACAGGAAGTACTTTCAAGGAGGACGATGATGTCTGATATCGCGCAATTCCGCACCACACGGCCGCATATGCTCAAAGCGTCGAAGGAATACGCCTCGCAGACCCTGATGGGAGGGCTTTCCGGCTTCGAATCGCCCATCGGCCTCGATAGGCGCGACCGCATCCACGCGCTCAAAAGCGGCGACATCGGCTTCGTCCACTCGTGGGACATCAACACGTCGGTCGATGGCCCGGGCACGCGCATGACCGTCTTCATGTCCGGATGCCCCCTGCGCTGCCAGTACTGCCAGAACCCCGACACGTGGAAGATGCGCGACGGGCAGCCCGTATACCTCGACGCCATGATCAAGAAGGTTGACCGGTACAAGGACCTGTTCAAGGCCACGCATGGCGGCATCACGTTCTCCGGCGGCGAGTCGATGATGCAGCCGGCGTTCGTCTCGCGCGTGTTCCACGCGGCCAAGGAGATGGGCGTGCACACCTGCCTCGACACGTCCGGCTTCCTCAACACCAACTACACCGACGAGATGATCGACGACATCGACCTGTGCCTGCTCGACGTCAAGTCGGGCGACGAGGAGACCTACCACAAGGTCACCGGGGGGCTGCTGCAGCCCACCATCGACTTCGGACGGCGGCTGGCGAAGGCCGGCAAGAAGATCTGGGTGCGGTTCGTGCTCGTGCCGGGGCTGACCGACTCGGAGGAGAACATCGAGAACGTGGCCAGGATCTGCGAGAGCTTCGACGGGGCCGTCGAACACATCGACGTGCTGGGATTCCACCAGCTCGGGCGCCCGAAGTGGCATGAGCTGCGCATCCCGTACCCTCTTGAGCATCAGAAGGGCCCGTCCGCCGCGTTGAAGAAGCGTGTGACGGAGCAATTCCAGTCGCACGGATTCGTCGTGTACTGATAGGGAATCGTTCTCTGCGGTGTCGGACTCGAAAACCTACACAATCTTGCGTGTGGAAATACCGTAAAATCTTCGACGACACCGTAGCCTGTATATATGGCTGAAATCTTCGCGTTTCCGAGGGGCTCCGCAACGATGCGGCACCCGGACGCCGACATGCCTGAACGCCCGGTCGGCGTGCCGGACGCGGTCTGGTCGGCGGTGGAATCGGTGCGTTCCATGCCACGGGTGACGGGCATGCGCTACCGTGAGCTTCCCGTGCCCTCGACGCTGGCCGACTACGGCATCGGCGTGGAAATGGAATGCGTCGCGGATGACGACTCCCGTTCGTTCGGCGACGCCCACATGGCCTCGGGCTGGATCATGCTGCTGTACGTCGAGCGCGAACGCGAGGACTGGCACTCCCATTGGCGTTGCGTCGCCTACGCGCAGCTGCCGTTGCCGTCCGACGAGAACGATGGCCTCGCCCCGAGCATGTACTGGGACGGGATGTGCTCGTTCGTGGATGACGCCTCCTTAGGTGACGTGTCGGGTACGGTCACCGTCACGCAGAACACGTCGTTCGGACTCGCTCAGGAAGGAACCGCCGGCTGCGAGATGCGTGTCTCATGGACACCCCTTGCTAGCATGGATGGCGGTTTGGACGCGGGCGGCCAGGTGCAGTGCTGGGCGCGATTCGTGCAGTCCGCCAGCGAATGCGAGGAGGAGCCGTCAGTTGACCGATGAGCCGAGGCTGCAGGCGCAGCCGCGAGGTGGTGTTCCGGATGTGACCGACACACTTGAAGGATTTCGGGAGGTATGCGACCGTCTGGCCGGGGCGGCCGGGCCGTTGGCCGCCGACGCGGAACGCGCCTCCGGATTCCGGTACGGCCATGAGGACTGGCTGGTGCAGTTCAAGCGCGAAGGTGCCGGCATAGTGCTGCTCGACCCCGTCGCCCTGACCCGCGCCGGTGCCGACTGGGGCATGTTCAACGACGCGGTCGGCGATGCCGTGTGGATATTACACGACTCGTTGCAGGACCTGCCCGGATTCGCCGACATCGGCCTGACGCCGCAGGCCCTGTTCGACACCGAGATCGCCGCGAGGATGCTGGGGCTGCACCGGTTCGGTCTCGCCGCGGTCACCGAGCATTATCTGGGCGTCACGCTCGCCAAGGAGCATTCCGCCGCTGACTGGTCATATCGGCCGCTGCCGAGGGACTGGCGCAATTACGCCGCATTGGACGTCGAACTGCTGATTGAGCTGCGCCGGAAGATGCAGCGCGAGCTGAAGGTGCAGGGCAAGGACGGATGGGCCGACGAGGAGTTCCGGTATGCGCTGCAGACCGGCATGGGACCCAGACGGGAGCATCCGGTGCCCTGGCTGCGCATATCGCACATCAACACCGTCAGCCAGGACCACCAGGGCCTCGCCGTGGCCAAGGCGCTGTGGGAGAAGCGAGACGAGCTCGCCCGCGCCTATGACATCGCGCCCGGACTGCTGCTCTCCGACGATTCGATAGTCGAGGCCGCGTCGCGAAAGCCCCGCAACGCCCGCGAATTCAGGATGATCAGGTCGCTCAACGAGCGCGTGCGCATGCGCACCGGCGGCGAGCAGGACAAGATGTTCGAACGGTACGCGCCGATTCAGCGCAAGGTCAAGCCCTCGGTATGGCGAGAGACGATTCGGCGCGCGCTGGAGCTGCCGCCGTCGCAATGGCCGGTGATGCCGGCGCCCGTGGCCGACGAGGAGCATGCGAACGCACCTCGCTCGATGAAGCTCTGGGCCACCAGGCACCCTCAGCGTATGCGGCTGCTGCAAGACGTGCGCAAAGTCGTCTCCCAGATCGCCGACGACACCCGCACCCCCGCCGAAATCATCGTCAAGCCGCAGATCCTGCGCAACCTGTGCTGGACCGACGAACCGCGCAAGCGCGATGTCGCGGAATTCCTCAAATCGCAGGGCGCCCGTGACTGGCAGGTGAATCTCATCGCAGCGTCCGTAAGTCGCGTTATCATGTAGAGGTTGCCTACCGGCAGATGAAGTAGAATAAACGACTTTCAGGAGCGCAAGCGTGAAAATCAGCGTTAGGAATCTCGAACCCACCAAGGTCAAGCTCACCATCACCGTCGACCCGGAGGAGTTCAACCCGTATCTGGATGCCGCCCGCAAGGAGATCGCCAAGCAGGTGAACATCCCCGGCTTCCGCAAGGGCCACGTCCCCGGCAAGATCATCGACCAGCGCATCGGCTTCGCAGCCGTCGCTGGCGAGGCCGTCAACAACGGCGTGCCGGAGCTCTATTCCAAGGCGCTTGAGGAGAAGAAAATCCATCCGATGTCCCAGCCGGAGATCGACGTGCAGGAAGTGCCCGAATCCGCCAAGGACGAGACCAAGCTGAAGTTCACCGCGACCGTCGAGCGTCGTCCCGACATCGAGCTGCCGGAACTTGACGGCCTGGAGATCGACGTGCCCAAGGCCCAGGTCACCGATGAGGACGTGAACAACCGCCTCGAATCCCTGCGCCAGCGCTTCGGCACCCTGGTCGGCGTCGACCGTCCGGCTGCCAAGGGCGACTTCGCGAACATCGACCTCGACGCCCAGATCGACGGCGAGTCCGTCGACTCCCAGGAAGGCGTGAGCTACGAGCTCGGCTCCGGCACCATGCTGGACGGTCTGGACGAGGCCCTCGAAGGCCTGTCCGCCGGCGAGGAGACCTCCTTCAACAGCAAGCTGCAGGGCGGCGAGCACGAAGGCGAAGAGGCGCTCGTCAAGGTCAAGGTCAACTCCGTGAAGACCGAGGAGTTGCCGGAGCTCGACGACGACTTCGCCCAGGACGCCTCTGAGTTCGATACCCTGGATGAGCTCAAGGCCGACGTGCGCAAGGCCGCCGAGCGCGACGCCGAAGGCCGTCAGGCCACCGAGGCCCGCGACGCCTTCATCGCCAAGCTTGAGGAAGGCGCCGAGATCCCGGTGCCGAAGGGCGTCAAGGCCGACATGCTTGAGCAGCAGCTCAAGAACGTGACCGCCGATCCGTCCAAGGCCACCGACGAGCAGAAGGCCGACGCCGAGAAGCAGGTCGTCAAGGAGCTCACCGACCAGATGGTGCTCGACGCCCTGGCCGAGAAGCTGGACGTCAAGGTCTCCCAGGCCGATGTCACCAACTTCCTCGCCTCCATCGCCCAGCAGTACGGCATGGACCCGTCCGCGTTCATCCAGGCCATCGTCAAGAACGGCCAGCTCGGCTCCGCCGTGCAGGAAGTCGGCCGCTCCAAGGGCCTGCTCGCCGGCATGCGCGCCGTCACCTTCAAGTCCGAAGGCGAGACCCTCGACCTGAGCTCCTTCCTCGGCGAGGCCGCTGAGGACGAAGAGTCCGAGAGCGTCGAAGCCGCCTCCGCCGCGGCCGCCGTCGCCGACGAGCTCGCCAAGAAGGACGACGAGAACACCGCCGACGCCGAGTGAGCGTAAATCGCGCGGCATCGTTGCTATCGCGGCGTGCCCGTGATGCAGAATGACTGACTTGACCCGGAACCGCAAAGGTTCCGGGTCAAGTCGTATATACGGTGGGATATGCGCGGTGAGGAGCGGGTGTAGGATGCCGCGGGTAGGCTGACATGGGCGGGTCTCCCGTTCCCGGACGTTCCACTCGCCATCGAAGAGGTGCATCATGGAGAAGACCGATTGGAAGCGCATCGGCTGGCTGACCGCGGCCACGCTGGTGCTCGGCGCGATCATCGGCGCATGCGCCGGCCTGCTGACGCTGCTGCTGTACGGCGTCGAATACATGATGCTCGGATTCATCGAAAGCGAGTTCATTCCCGGCGCGTTCACCGTGCCGGCGGTCCGCCGCATCGCCTCCGTCACGTTGGGACTGGGCGTCGCCGGCGTCATATGGTACCTGCTGCGCACGAAGACCGAGAAGGTGCCGTCCGTCAAGAAGGCGGTGAACGGGGGCCGCATGCCGTTCTGGCAGACCATCGTGCATGTGGTGCTGCAGATATTCATCGTCGGCTCCGGCGCCTCCATCGGGCGCGAGGCCGCGCCGCGCGAGCTGGGCGCCATGCTGGCGCAGCGGTTCTGCGACATCTTCCATATCGGTGACGGCGAAGGCGACGCGCATGGCGTGCTCGATCGCCGCATGGTCGTCGCCGTCGCCGCCGGTGCCGGTCTGGGAGGCGTGTACAACGCGCCGCTGGCCGGCATGTTCTTCGCGGCGGAGATACTGCTCGTCGACGTGACGTTGGAGAAGGTCGCATTCGGATTGGGGATGTCTGCGACTGCGGCGTTCGTCGCGATCGCCATCAAAGGCGAGCACATGTTCTACGACATCGGCGCGATGCAGATGAACAGCACGCCGAGCCTGATGCTGTTCGCGCTGCTGTGCGGAACGGCGTGCGGCGTCGTCGGCGCACTGTTCCGCAAGGGCTCGCAGTGGGCCGAATCGCACAAGCCCACCGGACGGTCGCTGATGTGGCAGATGCCGCTCGCCGGATTGGTGACCGGTCTGGTCTCTATCGTCGTGCCGCAGGTCATGGGCAACGGGCGTGCCGCGGCGCAGCTCGGCTTCAGCACATTCATCCCCGAAACGGCCGACACTTCCGGTGCGGCGCAATCGGCCGCGTCCGCAGCGGCCTCGCCATGGACGTTCCTCGCCGGCTCGGACGGCGCTCCGGGCTCGGTCGTCAACGCCGGGACTCCGCTTGAACTGAACCGGCTATGGATGTTGCTGGGCGTGCTGGCGCTCACCTTCGTGGCCAAGGCGCTCGTCACGCTGATGACCATCCGCTCCGGCGCATCGGGCGGCGTGCTTCAGCCCGGCATCGCCTTGGGATCCACGCTGGGTACGATGCTCGGACCGCTCTGGCTGTTCGTCTTCCCCGTAGATTCGGTCACCGCGTGCGCCCTGATCGGGGCCGCCGCGCTGCTCTCCGCATCCCAGCAGGCTCCGCTCATGGCCATGTGCCTGGTCATGGAACTCACCGAGGCGCCGATTGAGTTCTTCGTGCCGGTCGGCCTGGCCGTGGCGGCATCCGCCTTCGTGTCGTCCTGGCTGCTGCGGCGGCTGAGCTGATTACTATCGCAGATAATATGATTGTGTCTCTAACTTAAAAATGTCCTGAAATAGAAATATAGTTTGCTATTTCAGAACATTGGCTGCACAGGGTCTCATTCATACATTGCTGGGAGAGCCGCGATCTCATTTCATGATGTGACCTTGACGGGGTATGTCGCAATGATGAAGTGACTGTTGAGCGTTGCCTCATCCCAGGGCAAGTTTCATTCGATTAGAAGGAGTATCCGTTCTCTATCTCTTGGGGGTATGCGAAGATAACCTCGCTCCTATTGTCGATAGTGATTGAATCGATATCGTGTTGGGTGAAAGATACCGTGGACGTGGTGCTTTCGGCACCTGAAATATCTGTGAGCTCGTCAACGCCGATGATGAAATGTCCTTGAAGATCTTCGGGTCCTCCGAAAGACATCGTGTTGTTTTTTGTTCTTTGGAAGGTCAAGAACGTGTAGGAGAAACTACCCTTTGCATCGAAGGCAAGCAGCGAGTAGTCATGAGGAACTTGCTGAATGCTGGTAACTTCCCAAGTCATTTGATCGGCTCGGAAGGTGGAATCACTATCATTCTTCGTTTCGTTCCAATCCTCCAAGTTTTCGATCATGATTTTTCTCAATCGTTCTATGAGATTGGACTTATTGGAAATCTTCATTTTCCCATATTCGATTGTCACTGTATTTCCGGGCTCATGAGTTCCATTGGCATGGACGGTCATTTCAAGGGTGCCCCATGATGGTTCCAGACTCAGGTCGTATGTTCCTGGCAGAATCTGGGCGGTTTCTTCGACGTTCAATGCTTTAGATGAAAAACCAATAGGTGGCATGAAGTCGTCGATACTCGTGATAGGACGGTCATCGGAATCATTGTCGGGATCATTACGGAGTCGGTATCCTCCATCTGGAGATGACTCTACGGCAGCTTTACCTTTAACAGTGTGGCCATCGGCCTTATACGAATAGCTAACCATCGTACCGTGCGCCTTGGAATTCTCTGCCTCTCCGACATTGATTTCGCTGATTCGATTAGATGCTTTTTTGATGAGCTGTTGAGGAATGAAATCATCCTCCGGCCGGGCCGAAGGCGTGACGTACTTGAGGGCCGTAGCTTGATCGCCATTGCCTAGTGCACGGAGAAAACCTTCCACGGTCTTTTGTGGAGTGCTGGTATCGAAGACGTTTGCCGATTCCGCGTTCTGTTGTCCTGGCACTACTCCGCAGGATGATAGAAGTACTGTGCAGATGACTGTCACTAGTGCGGAAATTGTTGTTCTGCATTGCTTGCTCATTCGACTCTCCTTTGCGTGATGCTAGAGGGATACGATACCCCCCCCCTAGACGCCTGACGCGAGATGTGACAGACGGGCTTTGACGTTTAGCTTCGCAACGATGAGCTGGACATGGAAGAACGGCAAATTGATTTTATAGAGCAAGTATTCCGCCCTCCCGCTATGCGGGTAGCCGAAAAAGGGCGGTGCAGGGCGCTGCCGTCGGTTCGGACAGGTAGAGTGAATTGCTGTAACGTATTGTGAAACACAACGTACTGTGAGTCAAGGAGATAAGGTGGCAGATTTGCTGACATCATCCCCGGTGATGGCGGACGGCGACATGCCGTCGATGCCGGATCCGATTTTCAATCGTCTGTTGAAGGACCGCATCATCTGGATGGGTGAAGAGGTCAAGGATGACATGGCCAACCGCATTTGCGCACAGATGCTCATGCTGGCCGCGGAGGACCCGAAGAAGGACATCTGGCTGTATATCAACTCGCCCGGTGGCTCGATTACCGCAGGCATGGCCATCTACGACACCATGCAGCTCATCCAGCCCGACGTGGCGACCGTAGGCCTGGGCATGTGCGCGTCGATGGGCCAGTTCCTGCTGAGCTCCGGCACCAAGGGCAAGCGGTTCCTGACCTCGCATGCCCGCGTGCTGATGCACCAGCCGTCCGGCGGCATTGGCGGCACCACCACCGACGTGCGCATCAACGCCGAGCTCATCATGGATATGAAGAAGACCATGAGCGAGCTGACCGCCGAACAGACCGGCCACACGGTGGAGGAGATCTACCGCGACAACGAGTACGACCACTGGTTCACCGCCACCGAGGCGCTGGAGTACGGGTTCGTGGACAAGATCATCACCACGCACGATTCGATGACGAAGGGAGAATGATCGAAATGGCATCCGAAGAAGCTCAGTTCGCAGCCCGCGCCGACCGTCTCGCCGGCCCGCGCGGCGTCGTCGGGTTCATGCCCGCCGCAGCCCGCGAGAGCGCGCTGCGCGGCGGCGCGGCCGTCTCGCCGCAGAACCGTTACGTGCTCCCGCAGTTCTCCGAGAAGACGCCGTACGGCATGAAGACGCAGGACCCGTACACCAAGCTGTTCGAGGACCGCATCATCTTCATGGGCGTGCAGGTCGACGACACGTCCGCCGACGACATCATGGCCCAGCTGCTTGTGCTCGAATCGCAGGATCCGAGCCGTGACGTGATGATGTACATCAACTCGCCCGGCGGCTCGATGACGGCCATGACCGCCATCTACGACACGATGCAGTACATCAAGCCCGACGTGCAGACCGTCTGCCTCGGTCAGGCCGCCTCCGCCGCGGCGATCCTGCTGGCCGCCGGCGCCAAGGGCAAGCGCCTGATGCTGCCGAACGCGCGCGTGCTCATCCACCAGCCGGCCATCGACCAGGGCTTCGGCAAGGCCACGGAGATCGAGATCCAGGCCAAGGAGATGCTGCGCATGCGCGAATGGCTGGAGAACACGCTCGCCAAGCACACCGGACAGGATGTCGAGAAGATCCGCAAGGACATCGAGGTCGATACGTTCCTGACCGCCCAGGAAGCCAAGGATTACGGCATCGTGGACGAAGTGCTCGAACACCGTTCGTGAGGTTCATGAATCTTCACAAGTGGATACCCCCGTCGCCGTCAGGCCGGGGGTATCCTCGTAACAGTGCGCATAACGGGACGCATAGTCGAAGGAGAGCTGCATGGGGCGCGTGGTGAGTTACAACGAGGACGTGCCTCGGTGCACGTTCTGCGGCAAGACCGAGCATCAGGTACGCAAGCTGGTCGCAGGCCCAAGCGCGGCCATCTGCGACGAATGCATCGAGCTGTGCGTCGACATCGTCTCGGAGGAACGCCAGCACAGCGCCGATGTCAACGCCCTGACGCTGCCCAAGCCCGCCGAGATCAGCGCCTATCTCGACCGGTACGTCATCGGGCAGAGCGCGGCGAAACGCACGCTGTCGGTCGCCGTCTACAACCATTACAAGCGCGTCAACATGGAACTGCACGAATCGGCCGGGCAGCTCGACGGCAAGAAGCAGGCGCTCGGGCGTCGCCGCCGCACGGATCCGCTCGCCGACGTCGAGGTCGCCAAATCCAACATACTGCTGCTCGGCCCTACCGGCGTCGGCAAGACGTATCTTGCGCAGTCCCTCGCCAAGGTTATGAACGTGCCGTTCGTCATCACCGACGCCACGACGCTCACCGAGGCCGGGTATGTGGGAGATGACGTGGAGACCGTGCTGCAGCGGCTCATCTCGGCCGCCGACGGGGACGTCGAGAGGGCTCAGCACGGCATCATCTACATCGACGAGATCGACAAGATCGCCAGAAAATCCGGCGAGAACACGTCTATCACCCGTGACGTCTCCGGCGAGGGCGTGCAGCAGGCGCTGCTGAAGATACTCGAAGGCACGATCGCCTCGGTGCCGGTCGAGGGCACACGCAAGCACCGCGACCAGGACACGGTGACCATCGACACGCGCGGCATCCTGTTCATCTGCGGCGGTGCGTTCGTGGGGCTGAGCGATATCGTCGCCGGTAGGCTCGGACGCCACGAGAGCGGCTTCGGGGCCTCCTGGCATGACCATGAGGTCAAGCCCGAGGAACTGCTCGAACAGGTCAGCGCCGACGACCTCGCCGAATTCGGTCTGCTGCCCGAGTTCATCGGGCGTCTGCCCGTGGTCAGCGTGCTCGACGAGCTGACCGAGGCCGATCTGGCGCGCATCCTCACCGAGCCCAAGAACGCCCTGGTCAAGCAGTATCGCAAGATGTTCGCCGTCGACGGGGTGGATCTGGTCTTCACGGAGCAGGCGGTGAACGCCATCGCGTCGACCGCCATAACGCGCGGGACGGGTGCGCGAGGGCTGCGGTCGATCATCGAGAAGACCCTTGAGGAGACGATGTTCGAGCTTCCAGGCGTGGATGACGTGCAGCAGGTGATCGTCGACGCGGCCTCGGTCAGGGGTGAGGGTCTGCCCAAACTGGTCCGTGGGGAACGGCGCCTCGTGGCATGACGGGGACGCGCGCGGCACGTTCGCGACGCGCGCGCGACACGCCAAGTTGCTAAAGTCATTACATTGATGTAATTTATTTGAGTTGCCGCAAACAAGACAACATGCGCCAGTAGCCCAGCGGATTAGAGCAGCTGACTACGGATCAGCAGGTCGCAGGTTCGAATCCTGTCTGGCGCACTCCCGAACCACGGGGACAACGGTGGTATGCGCCAGTAGCCCAGCGGATTAGAGCAGCTGACTACGGATCAGCAGGTCGCAGGTTCGAATCCTGTTCGGCGCACAAAAAGCCCTTGAAAGCGAATGCTTCCGAGGGCTTTTCCAATGGATGGGCGCACAGCAGACAGGCGCAACGAGGAGCATCCGCCCACGACCGTGTTCCGGCGCCATCGAATACATACGAGGAGCAGACGTGTACGATTTCCAGTCCGTGGTCGAACGGCGCGGCACCACATCCATCAAATGGCACATGATCGAGGATGACATGGGTGTGGGAAGCGAGGACGTGATCGCCATGTCCGTTGCCGACATGGAATTCAAGCCGGCTCCGGAAATCGTAGAAGCGCTGGTCGAAGCCGCCCAACATGACATCTTCGGATACGATTACGCGACCGACGGGTATTTCCGCGCGCTGACGGCATGGATGAGTCGTCGGCACAACTGGGACATCGACCCGGCCTGGGTGAGCCTGTCGGACGGGGTCATGCCCGCGGTCAACACCGCACTGCGTGCGGTCACCCATCCCGGCGACAAGGTGATCCTGCAAGGACCCGTCTACTATCCTTTCACCGCCGCCGCGGAGCACAACGGCCTGACCATACTCGACAACCGCCTCATCCTAGGTGACGACGGACGTTACGTCATGGATTTCGATGATCTGGAGGCCAAGGCGTCCGACCCGCGGTGCACGGCGCTGATGCTGTGCAACCCGCACAACCCGGTCGGCCGCGTGTGGAGCGCCGACGAGCTGCGTCGTCTGGGCGACATCTGCATCGCCCACGGCGTGACCATTCTGGCCGATGAGATCCATGCGGACTTCGCCTACCCCGGACACGACGTGACGATGTTCGGCACGCTGGGGGAGCGCTACGCCGGCCACTGCTATGAGTTCACCGCCCCGACCAAGACCTTCAACATCGCCGGCCTGCTGTGCTCCAACGTCATCACCGTCAACCCCGAACTCAAGCGGGCGTTCGACGTGGCGGCGGAGAACATCGCCGGCCTGACCGTCAGCCATTTCGGACTCGTCGCGTGCCAGGCGGCATATGAGCGGGCCGAACCGTGGCTGGATGCGCTCATGGGCGTGCTCGCCGACAACCTTTCGCTGCTGCGCGAGTTCGCGGAACGCACGCCTGGACTTCGGCTCATCGAGCCGGAAGGCACGTATCTGGCATGGCTGGACTGCCGCGGTCTTGGCTTCGGTTCGGCGGACGAGCTGCGCGATTTCATGCGCGACCGCGCTCGAGTGTATTTCGACGAGGGCGTGCTGTTCGGCGAGAACGGAGCCGGATTCGAGCGCGTCAACCTCGCCTGCCCGAAGGCGCTGCTTAAGCAGGTGCTGGACAACATCGCCGCAGCCCTGTCACATCGCGCCTGATTTTCGGCAACCGGGATTGCCTCTCGGCCCGCTGGCGGGGCGAGCCGTGAGGCAAACAGCGGGGGTGCCCGACATTATCGCCCCCGCTGGCGGAGGGCTGGCATGCGCGGCATGACTGGGGGTGGTTCTCAGCTCAATGGAACAGCCCGCACTCAGTCCCTACCCATCCGTCCGGCTGATTCGCTCTCATCCCGTGTGCCACACCAGGCGAAAAACACCCCAAAATCGCATGGTGTGGCACAGCAGAGAGCCACACCATGCGATGTGAGCCTTCACATCACGTGGTGTGGCAAAGCACGGGTCGCGGAAACCGCCATTTTCCAATGACCGATGAATGGACCCGGAATCACCCTTGGCCACACCAGCCCCAAAACCGTCAAAAATCGCATGGTGTGGTACAGGCGATAGCCGGATGACGATCGGCGGGGAATCATCCCCACGCCTTTCCCGCGAAAGTCCCATCCGGCGACGAATAGATGGGACTTTCGCCGGATATGGATTGTCCGTCGCCTTCCTCCCCCACTCCTCGCCTACAAGCAGCTCTGCTGTTTCTTCACGGCTCGCCTTTGGCCCCTGTGATTGTGGTCTCGCTTCGCTAGGCTCAGCCCGGGGCGTAGAGTGGGATGGGGGTCTGTAAAATGAGGAGTCGGTCTGATGGCACCGAATCCTGACATGTCAGGCATACGTCCGCGTCAGGCTGTTCACTTGGTATGGAATTGAGGGTTCATGAATAGCACGGGTAGGGTTTGGGCCAGGATCCGGCGAATCGCCGCGTCCGATCGTATTTCCGGCCTGATTATGCTCGCGTTCGCGTTTGCTGGTCTGGTCCTGGCTAATCTGCCATGGACGTCGCACATGTTCGAGGCGGTGGCGGAGACGCAGCTGGGCATTCCCGGCACCAACATCATCCTGCCGATCGGGCATTGGGCGCAGGATGGCCTGCTGACGATATTCTTCCTCACGGTCGGATTGGATCTCAAACAGGAGCTGACCACCGGTTCGCTCGCCAATCCGAAAGCCGCCGCCGTGCCCATGCTGTGCGCCGTGGGCGGTATGCTGATGCCGCCGGTGCTGTTCATCACGGTCATCTCCCTGTTCTCCCGGTTCGCGCCGCCTGCGCCGGGAATCGTCACCATCCCGACCGGCGCGGATGTCCCGTTCGCCGAAGCGGCGCAGGGGTGGGCGATTCCCACAGCGACGGACATCGCCTTCTCGCTGGCGGTGCTTGCGTTGTTCGCCAAGGCGCTGCCCGGTTCGATCCGAGCGTTCCTGATGACGCTCGCCACGGTCGATGACTTGCTGGCGATCATCCTGATCGCGGTGTTCTTCTCGTCGCTCAACGCATGGTACTGGTTCATCGGCATCGCCATATGCGCGGCCATCTGGGCGTTCCTGGTGAGATTGCGCCGCGTCCCATGGCTGCTGGTCGCCGTGATAGGCGTACTGGCATGGGTGATGATGTTCGAGGCCGGCGTGCACCCCACGCTGGCGGGCGTGCTGGTCGGCCTGCTGACGCCGTCGCGTGAAATGCACGGTGAGAAGTCGCCGCGCGCGCAACGCTATGCGAGCAAGCTGCAGCCGTTCTCTTCGCTGCTCGCACTGCCGATATTCGCGCTGTTCGCCACCGGCGTGCACTTCGCCGAGCTGTCCCCGGCGCTGATGCTGTCGCCCGTGGTCATCGGCATCATCGTGGCGCTGGTGATCGGCAAGCCGCTCGGCATCATGATCACGGCATGGCTGTCCACGCACGTGGCTGGGCTGACGATGGCGAAGGGACTGCGCGTGCGCGACATGTTCCCCGCAGCCTGCGCGTGCGGCATCGGCTTCACGGTATCGTTCCTGATCGCCTCTCTGGCCTACACGAACACGGAGCTGTCTGCGGAAGGACGGTTCGGCGTGCTGATGGCATCCCTGATCGCGGCGCTCATCAGCGGCATCCTCCTGAGCCGTCAGTCCAAGCGGTTCGAGAAGGAGGAGCTGGAGTCGGCGTCGTAACGGAGCTTCTGCTGGTATGTTGGAGACATCCAAGACAAGGAGTGCGTGATCATGTCGAAAACGGATGCGTCGAAGAAAAGCGGCAAGAAAAAGAAGCTGCGTAAACTGGCCGCGCAGAAGCTCGCCCACGCGGCGGCGAACAACGCGCTGAACGACATCATCGCCGCGGCAGGTGCCGAACGAGGGAAATCATCGGCCGCCGGGCGGCAGACGGGTGACGCGGCGGTACGCGCCGCCGTCTCCGGCGTTCAGCAGGATGCATCGCCGTTGGGCGACACCTATCACCGGGGCCCGGTGATTCTGCGCGGCCCGATGATTCCGAACGACAACACTACGGCCAACCTGCTCAAACCCAATCAGGAGACCGATTGGCTCCACATGGATCCGTGGCGTGTGCTGCGCATCCAATCCGAGTTCGTCGATGGGTTCGGGGCGCTCGCCGAGCTCGGGCCGGCGGTCAGCGTGTTCGGCTCCGCCCGCACGCCGCGCACCGACCCGGACTATAAGGCGGCGCGGCGCATGGGGCGTGGAATCGCAAAGCATGGCGTGGCCGTCATCACCGGGGGAGGGCCGGGCATCATGGAGGCCGCGAACCGTGGTGCGGCGCTTGCCGGCGGCAAATCGGTCGGACTGGGCATCGAACTACCGCACGAGCAGGGGCTCAACCAATGGGTGAACCTGGGCATGAGCTTCCGCTATTTCTTCGTGCGCAAGACCATGTTCGTCAAATACTCGTCCGGCGTGATCGTATGCCCCGGAGGATTCGGCACATTCGATGAGATGTTCGAGCTGCTGACCCTGGTGCAGACGCACAAGGTCATGTCGATGCCGATCGTCCTGTACGGCACCGAATACTGGCGCGGCCTGTTCGAATGGCTGACGTCGACCGTGCAGGATCACGGTATGATCTCGCCGCTCGACCCGAGTCTGGTACTGATCACGGACGACCCCGACGAGGCCGTGGAAGTGGCGGTCAGCCGGATCGCCTCCTAGCGCTTGACGGCGATGAGCAGTCCGGTGCCGGTCGGAGTCAGAGAGGATTCGAAACGGTCGTCGTCCTGAACCATGTCCAGCAATTGCCGCATGACCACCGCCTTGTCGCTGCGGTCGGCGGGATTGGGTACACCGCCGTTCGCCTCGTCGCCCTCGAACGCGAGCATGTCGGTGAACACGATGACGCCGTGCTCCCGGAGCAGCCGCGGCGCCTGGGCAAACGTGTCCAAATAGTTCGCCGCATCGCCGGAGACGACGATCAGGTCGTAATCCGTGCCGTTGAGACGCGGCAGAAACACGTTCACCGGCGCGTTCACCGCGCGCAGCGTCGTTTGTGTCGTGTCGGACAGGGCGAAGAACATCTTGCGGATGAGCGCGATTCCCTGCGTCGAGGAATCCACCGCCGTCAACTGGCCGGTACCGTGCAGCGCATCGACAAGCTGGACGATCTCCACGAGTGAGCCGGAGCCGATGGTGATCACCGAGGTGCTGCGCATCATGCATGCCAGCGTATGCAGCAGCTGCGCCTGAGCTGCGGAACCCTGCGCAAGACCGCACTGGGCGGCCTGTTCGCGCGCGTCCAGCAGCGCTTGCGTCTGCCGGGAATAGGCGTGATCCTCGACGTACTCCCATGCCCTGGCGAGATTCGCATATGAGGTCTTATCCATAAACAATCCCCTGAACCGTTGTCGAATGGTGTCTGTTTCGGTCTGTCAGCGCTCTCGGACGCGGGCGACGATCTGCCACATCTCCTCGCCGACGTCGATGCCGCGGGGACAGTGGCGCGAGCAGGCGCGCACGGATTGGCAAGCGGCCACGCCGTCGGCGGTGTCGATGGCGTCCAGTCGCTCGTCGGTTGCGGTGTCCCTCGAATCGTTCACGAAGCGGGAGGCCGAGATCAGGGCCGCCGGCCCCATGAAGGCGTCGCCGCCGGCGTAGACCGGGCAGGCTCCCTCGCACACGCCACAGGCGATGCAGTTGCTGAGCAGCTCGTATTTCGCCAGCTGCTCTGGCCGCTGAAGGTATTCGAACACGTCCACCTTGCCTTCGCTGGTGGTCGCGAGCACGCCATCGGCCTGCAGATACGGCTTGAGCTTCCTGATCTGGTCGAGCATCGGGTCGATGTCCGCGATCAGATCGCGCTGAACGGGGAATCCCGGCAGCGGTGCCAGTTCGATGATGCCGAGTTCGTGGGATTGCGCGCCTGCGTTGTCTTCGCAAGAGTTTCCTTCGGGAGCGGTCGTGTCCGCGCTCCGCTTATCACCCGCGTCGCCGGTGCGGCGGAATCCCTCGCCATCGGCGAGGGGAATCGGCGTCGCCGGTTTCGCCCAGTCGCCGACGGTCGCGGTGCACAGGAGCGTCGGCGTGCCGTTGATCGCCACCGCGTCGGAACCGCACATGCCATGCCCGCACGAATAACGGAACGCCAGGGTCGGATCCACGGTGCGCTTGATCTTCAGCAGACAGTCCAGCACCGTATCCTCCCGGCGAACCGGCAGAGTGTACTCCTGAACCCACTGCTTGCCGCGGGGACGCCGACGCGCCGAAGCGGAGGCGCCGCCGAATGGCGAGCTTTTCTTGGCGAAGGGGCTGCCGGAGCGGGCCGGGCGATCACGCTCGGGACGCGGCGTGAACCTGTTCACCCGCAAGGTCACCGTGGCCAGCGTGTCACTTGAGCCGCTCATATATATGCCTCCTGAAGTCAAAGAATCGTCAACCAGTTTGCCATAAGGCATGGCCTTGGCGGGCGCGCCCATGCCTCGGCTCCGCGCACGGAATCGTCGTCGTGCCGGCGATGTGGATAAGTGGATATTCATCCACATTCCATCCACAACACGCCGAAGGGCAAGCCTTCGACCACATTGGCCGAAAACCATGTGGTCGAAGGCGGTTTTATGGTGCACTGATGGTCATGGACACCTGTTTGACAAGCCGAGCGGAACACGCAGGCGCTACGACCGATCATGATCCTCCCGTGGCGGGGCTGAGCGATATGCTGTGCCGGCTGTGCGACGGCTCGCTCAAACCCAAGCAGCTGGGGGTGCTGGGGGAGCAATATGCGGCGGATTGGCTGGAACGGCACGGATACACGATTCTGGGGCGCAACTGGCATTCGCGGTACGGGGAGCTCGACATCGTCATGATGACGCCCGACCGCGTCATCGCGTTCGTCGAGGTCAAGACCAGGCGGACCGACCATTTCGGCACGCCGCAGGAGGCCGTCACCCTGCACAAGCAGACGAATCTCAGACGCGCCGGCGTGCAGTGGCTGCTCGAGCCGGACCACCGCATCAGGCATACGGGGGTGCGGTTCGACGTGCTCACCATCGTCGCGCGTGCGGGCATGGTGTCGGTGCACCACATACCGGGGGCGTTCTGATGGCTATCGGCGGTTCCCTTTCGGTCGGCCTGATTGGTCTCAAGGCCTTCATCATCCAGATTCAGGCGTTCATCTCGCCCGGTCTGCCGTATTTCAGCGTCATCGGCCTGCCGGACGCCTCGCTCAGCGAATCGCGGGAACGGGTCAAATCCGCCTGTCAGGCGAGCGGGTTCAAATGGCCGGACACCCGCGTCACCGTCAACATGTCTCCCGCGTCGATGCCCAAGCGGGGCGCCTCGCACGACCTCGCCATCGCGGCCGGCGTGCTGAGCGCGGCGGGGGCGATTCCGCACGACAGCCTGGAGGAGACGATCGTTCTGGGGGAGGTGAACCTCGACGGCACCGTGCTGCCGATCCATGGTCTGCTGCCGATCATGCTGCATGCCAAGGAGCGGGGGATACGGCGACTGATCGTGCCTTACGGCAACGAGGACGAGTCCCGCCTGGTGCCGCAGATGGACGTGACCTGCGTCCGTCATGTGGGCGAGCTCATCGAGCTGGCGGGAGGCCGAGCGTCGTATACGCTTGGCGTCGACCGGGCGACGGTCTCGTGCACGGTCGAGGACACGCTGGCCTTCAGCGGATTGGGTGACATGAGCGAGGTGGTCGGCCAGGATCATGTCAAGTGGGCGTTGCAGGTGGCGGCGGCCGGGAAACACCATCTGCTGATGACCGGCCCGCCGGGCTCGGGCAAGACGATGTTGGCCTCCAGGATGCCGAGCATCATGTGCCCGCTTACGCCGGAGGAACAGCTCGAAGTGGCGTCGATACGCTCCCTGTGCGGCACGCTGCAGCATTATGGCATCTCCGATATGCCGCCCTTCGAGGCGCCTCACCATACGGCGTCGACCGCGTCGCTGGTGGGTGGCGGATCAGGGCTTGCGATGCCGGGGGCGATTACGCGCGCCCACCGCGGGATCCTGTTCATGGACGAGGCCCCTGAATTCTCCGCGAGGACGCTGCAGACGCTGCGCGAGCCGATGGAATCCGGGTACGTGGCCCTGTCTCGCACGAAGGGGACGACCTACTATCCGGCGATGTTCCAGATGGTCATGGCAGCCAACCCGTGCCCGTGCGGTTACGCCTACGGCAACGGGGAGCGCTGCGTGTGCAAGGAGAAGGACCGTATCCGGTATTTCGCCAGACTGTCCGGTCCGATTCTCGACCGGATCGATATTCAGGTGGAGGTGCCGCCGGTCCCGTGCATAGCCTCGGCGCCGACCCGTGATTCGATTGGCAGCCACGTCATGCAGCAGCAGGTGATCGCGGCGCGGGCGGCGGCCGGCGAACGGTATTCCAAATACGGGTGGGGCTGCAACGCCGAAGTGCCGGGGTCGTGGATGCGCGCCAACACGTCGGTGAAGGCGCTGGAACTCGCCAACAGGGCGCTGGCGTCGCATCGGCTGAGCCTGCGTGGAGTGGATCGGGCCATGCGACTGGCATGGACGCTGGCCGATCTGGCGGGCAAAACGTCGCCGGGGCCGGACGAGATGTCGCAAGGCATCATGTTGAGAGCGAGGATGTCATGACTGTATGCGAGTCGGATAGCGGCCTTTGCTGGGACCTTGACGAGGAGACGCTCGCTCGGGCCATCCTGACATTCTGCCTCAATACCGCAGACGCGCTGATGACCGCGCTCCTCAAGGGCACGGCCGATGCGTGGGAAGCGCTCACCCTCATCCGGGACAGCGACCCGGAACTGCGCACGTCGGCCGGCGCGGGGAAGGTCATCGAGCAGGCGTTCTGCATCGGCATGACCCGATGGGGGAGCAAGCCCACGCCGCAGGCGGTGCGTTCGTTTCGCTCCGCGTTGGCGACATGGCAGCAGCGATTGCGAACTCTCCCCACGTGGGACAGGGATTATCTCTGCGGCTGGTTCACCATGGAGGGGAGGCAATGGATCATCGCGCCGCATGACGTATGGTGGCCCACCCGTCTCAACGACTTGGCGTTGCTGGGTCGTTGCGCGCCCCCGCTGTGCCTGTGGGGCAGTGGAGATCGCGCGGCATTGACCAGTTGCCCGCAGCCCGTCGGCATCGTGGGCTCGCGCGGCGTCAACGAGTATGGGCGCCGACTGACGACGGACATAGCCGTGCATGCCGCGCAAGCCGGGCATCTGGTGGTTTCAGGGGGAGCCATGGGGGCGGACGCCGCCGCCCATAGGGGCGCATTGGACGCGATACGGGCGTACGGCATCGGACGGGCCGGGCGCACGGTGGCCGTGTTCGCCGGAGGCCTCAACCATGCCGGGCCGCAGTGCAACAGCGAGTTGTTCGACGGGATTGCGGAAAACGGGGGAGCACTGGTCAGCGAACTGTGCCCGGGAACCATTCCGGAGGCGAGGCGGTTCCTGTCGCGCAACCGCATCATAGCCGCGCTTTCGTCAACGCTGGTGGTCACTCAGGCGAGACTGCGTTCAGGGGCGCTGAACACCGTGAACTGGGGAAGCGAACTGCAGCGGGACATCCATGCGGTGCCCGGCAACATTGACATGCCGGGCAACAGTGGCTGCAACCGGCTCATTCAGGAGCAACGGGCCACCATCGTGTGCTCCGTCGCCGACATGGATGACGTCTGGCATGCCCCGCATCCGCCGGAGTCGTTTCACGACGTGGCCACTCAACGGAAAGACGGCTCGGACTGCGATGTCGGGACGCCTCGTGATGCCGGCATATTGCGCGACAGCAGCCCATCGGGCGGCAACAGGTCATCGGCGATGACCGAGAGCCAGCGGGCGATCATTGATGCCATCCGATGGTGCCGTCGCCGGCGGATAGCCCCGACCGCGCAATCCGTCGCCGAACAGCTGCGCACCCGGTCAGGTGAAAAAGGCCTTGAGACGGGCGCGACGGAAGGGAAGCCAACGGAAGGGAAGTCAACGGAAGGAAAGGGAGCGGATGCGGTGCCGGAACGCGGCATGCATGAGTTGGTCGCCCATGTGCTCTCGCAATTGGGGGCGATGGAGCTCATCGGACTGATAACCGTCGAGAACGGTCGCATCTCCATCGTTCCGGAAACCGGAGGGAGACGGAGATCATGATGATGATACTCACTCGTGGCGGATGGTACAGGCGAAAGCATGGTGCCTTGGCGTGCGTTACGCCTGCCATTGGCATCGTGCCAGGTCGACACGCCATCCACCGTCACCGGCATTGTCGTGACCCGCCCGCGGCGGGATGAACGGCACACCCTCCTCTTCGAGCATCGCGCGCTGCCGCTCCGGGCCGCCGAACGCGAAGCCGGGCGCCAGCGAACCGTCACGGAACACGACGCGATGGCAGGGAATCACGCCGGGTTCGGGATTGGCGTGCAGCGCGAAGCCGACGAACCTCGCATTGCGTGGGCGGCCGGCCAGCGTCGCGACCTGGCCGTAGGTCGCGACCGCTCCGCGCGGGATCCGCCGGACGATGTCATACACCGCACTGTTGAACGATGTCGCACTGTTGGACGACGCTGTGCTGCCGGATGACGCTGTGCCGTTGGATGTTGCCGCATTGCCGGGCGTCGCCGTGTTGCCGGGCGTTGTCGTGCTGTCGGATATTTCTTCCATGAACGGTATTATCCGCCGTGCCCCCGTCACGTGCGCGGCGAACGTCAGCCCTTGTGCGACAATCTTGGATATGAGTCCGAAACATGTGGAAGAAATGTATGACGCGGTGATCGTCGGCGCCGGGGCGGCCGGCCTGTCGGCGGCGCTGGGGCTGATGCACTCCCCTGACATCGAACAGTTGAAGGAGTCCGGCATCGAGCCGAAGGTCCTGGTGATATCCAAACTGCAGCCGTTGCGCTCGCACACCGGTTCAGCGGAGGGCGGCATCGCGGCGAGTCTGGGCAATGTGGAACAGGACGATTGGCATTGGCATTACTACGACACCGTCAAGGGCGGCGACTGGCTGGTCGATCAGGATGCGGCCAAGCTGCTCGCCGAGTACGCCCCGCAGACCGTGATCAACCTGGAGCGTATGGGCGTGGCGTTCTCCCGCACCGATGACGGCCACATCGCGCAGCGACGGTTCGGTGGTCACACCGCGGATTTCGGCAAGATGCCCGTGCGCAGGGCGGCATATGCGGCGGACCGCATCGGCCATCAGATCCTGCACTCGCTGTGGCAGCAGTGCGTCGCGGCCGGCATCGAATTCGCCGAGGAATGGTACGTGACCGATGTGGTGCTTGACAAGTCGGGGAGCGCCGTTGCGGGCGTGGTCGCCTATGACACGCACGCCGGCGTCACCCACGCAATTCATGCGCACAACGTGATGTTCGCCACCGGTGGTGCAGGACGACTGTTCCACACCACGTCGAATTCATGGGATCTGACCGGCGACGGCATGGCCTTGGCGTTGTCCGCCGGACTCCAGCTGGAAGACATCGAATTCGTCCAATTCCATCCGACGGGTCTCGCGCACACGGGCATACTCCTGTCGGAGGCCGCCCGTGCGGAGGGCGGCGTGCTGCGCAACGCCGACGGCGAGGCGTTCATGGAACGTTATGCGCCGGAGCATCGCGACCTCGCCGCGCGTGACGTGGTGAGCCGTTCGATCATGGCCGAGATCGACGGCGGACGCGGCGTCGCGGACCCGAAAGATCCGGACGGTCCGAAGGACTGCGTGTGGCTCGATATGACCGGCATCGATCCGGATCATATGAATGCGGTGCTGCCGCAGGTGGTGGAGACCATCAAGGCGTACGCGAACCTCGATCCGGCCAAGGACATGGTGCCGGTCAAACCGACCGCGCATTACACGATGGGTGGCATCCCGATCACCACGGATGGAGAGGTGTATCGCTGGGCGGAGTCAGGGAGTCAGAACGTCGACGCCGATTCCGGTACCCGCACGGTCGTGGAGGGCTTGTTCGCCGCGGGCGAATGCTCGTGCGTGTCGGTGCATGGGGCGAACCGTCTGGGCGGCAACTCGCTGCTCGACGCATGCCTGTTCGGCACGCGCGCAGGTGAGTCGCTGGCGGCCCGCATCGCACAGTCGCCGGTCGACGACCCGATGCGCGACGCCGATGCGGATGACGGTCCCGCCGAGGCGGCAGCCGCGCTGGTGGACGACGTCGCCCGTTCGCGCAAGCAGGATGTCGCCACGATGCTTGCGGGCAGACCGGACGTGGACGATGACGCGGCAGACGATACGTCTGATGGTATGCCGCAGACAGCGGAGCTCGGCGGCTCAGATGCTTCCGCGCAGCCCGGTTCCAAGGAGGACAACCCGTATCGGCTCCCCCCCCCGCCCGGTGCAGGGGTGGGAAAAAGGGTTCGTCGTC
>OATV01000127.1_pt1 | contig 36407 bp, 48 predicted proteins | sample 1476081 | NCBI WGS metagenome assembly OATV01 (sample SAMEA2579990, study PRJEB22360) | human gut metagenome | biome: human gut; feature: human-associated habitat; material: faeces | place: Denmark | collected 2008/2010
TTTACATATCCGCCATTGCCATTTAGTTTAGAAGCAACTATAGCACCTTGGCCTAGTAAGCTTTTAATTGTAACAAGCGTACTTGCCGGAGAGTCTTTCCAGTTAGCACTACCGAGGATTGCTTTAATTTGGTCTGTAATAGGAGGGTGAGATGAAATATCTGTGTTATGTTGTTTAACTGCTTCTGTTAACTGCTCACGTGTTATCAACGCACCTATATTAACAGTTAGCGATACATTCCCTGTATTACTAAATACCATTCCGATGGTTAATTCTTGAGATACAACTACTGAGCCACTTTCTGCCGGCATTCTGTCCGGTTCAGGGTCCGTAAGGTATGCATACAATATTTCGCCCTTATCAGGATCTTGTGCAAATAACCCAATTTCAGACATTCGAAAAGCTTCATGTATGCCAGTATTAGTTATAACTGTATCAACGCTTACAATTTTACCTTCTAGCTTAACTACAAAATTAGTAGTCTCCCATTTAGAGGAGATTACATCAGTTAATGCCAATGGATTCGTTGCATTAACACCACTACCGACTTTGATTTTCGTGAATGTCAGTTTAGTCTTGCCCGCATTTACCTTTGCTTGCAAAGCAGCACCAACATCGGTCATGGTTGCATTTGACCATTCTGCCATATATTCCTCCTATCTAACGCTATTATCTAGCGCTACATTAATCTTCGTTTTCTTTGATTCAACTGTGTAAGACGTTACATGGGTATTCAAATTAATGCGCCATGCATTCGTAAAATCACACTTGATATTCACTTTCTTAGACACACCGCACCACCCAGCGAAATACTTATTGAAATTAATTCGTCGAATGAATTCAATACCCTCTAACCAGGATCGTACATTCTTGGCGGTATTGATAGCGCGTATAAGCTTAACAATATCCGATTTACCGGTTAATGGTGCTGTAATAAGCGTAACTTTAAAATAATAAGGCTTGCCATCATACTCGAACCATTCTGCTATTTTCGAATCAGAATATATAGTCTGTACAGCCTTTTCGACTGCGTATGGTGTACCTTTATGGCGGTGAATATCAATTGAATTCTTCACTAGTTCACGCTTAGTTGCTATTGGTAATCCACTATCGTAATCATCTACATGTAATTGATACGCTAAATGATCAATGACACTCTCAGATTCAGTATCAACGGATGACCACAATAGCAATGTATTCGTATTCATGAATTCGGCTAACGCATCATCCCACGTTTTAGCAAGGGCTTTAATTGGCTCCTTATCGATTGAGGAGGGAAGATGTTCTGAACTGGTATACTTACTATCACGTATCATTCTTCCTCACTTCCTGCAAGCACTACGGCGATTGTATTGGCTACTGCCACACCGCTTTGTTCTGCAATCGGAGTAAATACAGGGGCAGTCACTTCAACGCGTTTAATTCCAGATACATCCATGAGCATTTGCACCAATCGACTAGGCACTATATCACGGCCTAATTTAGATTTTTGCCAAATTACATAGTCATTGACGGCTTTATCTGCCTTAGCTTTTACCACTGTGGCATCGGCACCTTTTTCAATGTAGTACTTAGCATCGATGTTATATTGCGTAGTAGTAGGGGCTAATACAGTTAGCTTATCTGTTAACGGTCTACGTTTCTTATCAGACAAATAATCCGTAATAGTCTTAAGCAATTCTTGCCCTGGAATACCACCGCCAGATAGTAATGGATAGATATTAACTTCCCCAGGATGTGGAGAGGATACACCTACATCGGCCACGAGGTGTGATGCAGATTTTGTAAAATACTCATAGGCACCTTCAGGGCCTGCCACGGAGAATGATTCAGGAGCCTCATGAATACGTTCACGATAGGCTTCGTCATCCTCTGTATCAGAGCCACCTTCAGACAATGTGGTGTTACTCATCGTATCCACAAATGCTATAGGGTCAATAATTGTACTTATTTCACCTGGTTTAAACCCATTACCTTGTGCGCCTGTACGTTGTGCTTCTGCTTTTACGGACCCATTGAGTTGACCTGGTAGAATTACCAAATTCTCAACAGTAACAAAATATTCGCCACCTGCTGTGGATATTTTTGTACCTTTTGGAATAATAACAGAGTTCGTACGCACTGCTGACAAGGTAGCTTGGATAGTCGTAGTTGCTTTTGTTGCCCGCAATCGCTCAACGGCAGCAGGAACAGCTCCAACGTGATCTAAATTATCACCTTCTGCATATGCTAACAGATTTTGTTTCGCTGCATAATTGGCATCGTTTAATAATCGGATAATAATTTCCGAAATTACATTTAAAAATAAAGTAACAGGGTCGCCCTCTCCCAAGGTTCGCCCTGTTATTGTTGTGTAAATATCAAATACCTTTTGTTGAACGTGTTCTTTATCTGTGTTAAAGAATTCAACATTAGGTAAATCAGATAATCTCATATAGTCACCTTCACTTTCGGAATCAATGCCCCATTATGTGTGGCGGTAAATGATATATCACTAATTTTGGCACGCGGTTCGTACCGTTTAATTTGTTGGAATATGTCATTAGATAGATGCGCTTGAGCTTGATGGATAGGCATATCAATAATACGACCATCAATACCAAACTCCCTATCTAGTGGCACACTACCACGAACAGTAGAAATAATCGTTTGCACATTCTGCAAAATCTCAGCAACTTCACTTTCAGGTGCTAGCGATATCCTATTGTCCGTAACTGGTTTAATTTCATACGTTGCTGGCATGGCTAGAACCTCCGTAATATCGTATTAACTTGATTAAATGTATTACCATATTTATTAAGAAGCGACTTTTCTTCTACTGTATTTTTATCTGGATATTCCTCAAGAGTTAGCGATACCTCAATAGATTGTGTCTTGCCATATGCATCCGTAAATAAACTATCTTCACTCAGGGACATGATTACAAAGTAGTTTTGGCTAACAGGCTTACCGCCAATAATAAACGGCAATACAGCTCCTGTATCGCGATAATTTCGCAACTTCTTAACAGTACTATCCGGAGATTGTCCAAGCGATGCAGAAATAAGAATTTTACAAGTGATTTGTTCTACATCCGGCCCACTAAATTGTTTAACTGGCTTTTCTAACATCAGATTGTGCTTCTCCCATCTAGCACTACCTGAACGCGTTACGTCAGATACAGTGAGAACATTGTCTAATGCGGTATAGAATACTATATCCGCTAAATATCCGATATACATCTATACCTCCTATTTTGGCCCGGCTGTTGTAGAACCGCCAGACACTACACCACCATGCACATGATGAACTAAGGAAATACCATTAACTACTACATCACCACTACTTGCATTGATTGATAAAGTGCCACCAACATTGAGCGTCATATCTCCAGGAACAGTGAGCACACGTTTACCATTATCTGCGCCACCTGGAGTTGGATCCGCACTACTAAAGAATGTTCCAATAATGAATCCATCAGAAAAGCCACGACCAGACCGATTTGGTAGCATAATGCATAATACCTGGTCGTCAATAGCTGGCATCCAATAGTCCTTATCGTGTGCTGCACCTCGATTAATGACAGATAACGGCGCCGTTACAACACCTTCTCTATCAAGGCGTGTAACAACGGCTTTTCCTTCTTCAGGAATTGTACTTGAAACATTTCCAATGAATATCATATCTGCTAATGCAGATAATATATCAGTAGCCATTTAAACACCTCCTTACATCAATCGACGTTGAATAATTGGCCCCTAATGTATGTGTCGCTTTCGTAATTAAATAATTACCATCGAACACCCCGAATCCTTCGAGCTTAACAGTAACCGATGCCATAATAAGAGGATTTCCAGGAAAACTAAAAGACATTGTATCCGCTTCTTTATTAGCTTCTCTAAGCTTCTTCTTAGCAAGTCTAGTTGCCTCGGCCTTGTCTTTTACCTGCTCATTAACTTCCAACACGGCAAGGTACGTATGCCCCTTACGGTCAGGATCTTCAAACGTATCCTCAATCACAGTTTTCTTATCCTTATCTGTATATTTCACATGGCATGCTCGATATACTTCACGAGTTTTACTCTTGTACGAATAAGATATTGCCCTAGTAATGATCAAAGGCGGTTGTTCACCTTCTTTAGTTTGTACAGGTTGATATTGACCACCTGGTCTACGAATAATGACTTTAGGCTTTACATTTTCATATTTGTAATCATCGAATATAATCAATTGCTCAGTGGATACCTTAAGAGAAAACCCCGCATCATTACAAAGTTTTTGCAAAAATGCGAGGTCTGATTCAGCACTTTGAGAGGCATCTTTTAACGGTGGGTCAAAATCTGCATCCCACAATAACTTTAACTTATTATCTTTCGCTTTCTCGGTAGCAATCGCTTTAAGAGTTGTGTCTTTCCACGATTTGTCTTTCTTTTTCTCCCGTAAGTCAGTACTACCGATAATAGCAACACCTTTGATTTTGACTACATCCGGAAGGCTACTTCCTTCGAATTCATCGATTTCAAATTTGCCGATTGGTAACGTAAATTGTTCATCCCCTAATTTCTCCCAGGCTACTGTATTAATAGCGACTTCAAGTAATGATCCTTTTACAGGATACCAATCACCGACCCATAGACGACCCCTATCCTCTAATGAGATAGCCACGTCGTCTACAGTTCCTGAAAGGTTATCTGTGAAAGTTACATCGAGAAGGTATTTACTAATATCGTCAGTAATGTCCTTTGACTCATTACTCCCCCAATGTTGGTAGCCGATTGTACACCATGCCCGCCGTGCTAGTTTCGTTTGTGGTGTTAAATCTTTCTTCCATTTTTGGACCTTAGCTAGGCTCTTTTGTAAGCTCATGTACTATCGCCTCCATGGTGGTAAGAATTCAGGTAAGGAATCAGCAGGAACATCTGGGCATGTTAATACAACACCTGCGGAAAATATCGCCGTATTACGGTGCTTTTGATTGGCTTCTAACAATAAATTGATGTATCGTTCGTTACCATACACCTTATAGGCTATTAAATCCCACATATCCCCTTGTATTGTTGTATAGCTAGTCATAACTCAACCTCCGTTGCCCAGTGGTATAGCTACGCATCATTTGTTCAAATTCACGCATTTTTGCGTCTAATGCTGACATAATATCATCAGTTGAACCATTACCAGCATTAATGACAGGAGCGAATGTAATTTGTACAGGCGCCCCACTATTACTAGATGAAGACGTCACAGGCACGCTAGGTGCTAATGATACAGTAGGTGCTGCAGCAGTCTGCGCTCCACTCACACCTAGCATTCGCCCAGCCGTTTGCCATAAATTCATAGCATTAGCACTACCATCAATAGGGACAATGACTTCAGGATATCCGGCTTCGCCAATCAATGCAACTTCTGGAGATGTAATTACACCACCATTAGCATACGCATTACCTCCAGAGGCGGAAACACCAACTGTGAAACCTCCACTAAATTGGGCCTTAATACTTTCCCACGCCCCTGCAATTGCGTTAGATACCGCACTCGGAATTTGACTTACCCAGTTTACCACAGCATTATAGGCATCACTTGCCCATTGCTCTGCTGCCGCTACAAACGCTGCTCCGGCTTCTGCACAGGCACTAGGTAAGTTCATGAGGAAATTAATAACATCATTAACTAAGTTACTAATCCAAGAAGTAGCCGTAGCATACGCTTCAGAAGCAAACGAGATAACTGCCGCTACGAATTCAGCGCCCAATGTAATCATGTAGGTAGGTAAATTAATTAAGAAGTTATAAATCCCATCAACCATAGCCCCAAAAGTGGTAACCGCAAAGGTATAACACTCTGTGGCGAATGATACAACGGCAGATATAACAGCAGTACCAACTTGTACCATAATCGCTGGCAATCGCAAAATAATGCCTATAATAAATCCTACAGCCATACCAATATACGTTGGTAAGTTAAGCCATAAATTTACGTAGGCTATTATTGCCGCTTTCAACGCATTAAACACGCTCAGCCCAATTGATAATAGGCCATTTATCACAGTCATAATTCCAGATATAATGGCGCTCCATGCAGAACTTAAAGCAGAACATACGCTATCCCAAACAGATGTTAAGGTAGCACAAATCGTGTCCCAGTTAGTTACTAATAGGTATATCGCTGCAATAATCGCCATAATAGCAATCACCCAAGGTCCACCTATTAATGCACTAGCGGCTCTAAACGCGCTCGTAGCCGTTTCTACACCTTTAAAAGCAGTAGTGATTGTAGTAATACCAGATGCCAATTTTGTGGCAGTACCATATAATAAGGCCAATTTCAATCCGTTTGTTACTACGGCTGCAATAGCTTCCTTATTATCCTTCATGAATGTTACAACGGTTTGTAATACTGGTATCAGTGCCGGTAATATTTGCTGGGCAATCGGTATAAATGCCTGTGCCAAGCCTAATGCAACCTGCGTAGCTTCCGCTTTCAGGATGTTCATCTGTAGCCATATTTCATGAAGTGATTTAGGATCTATACCAACACCCTTTATTTGTGATGCGGCCGCTTGTGCATCTGCATAGTTTTCAAATACTTTAGTAAGCTCCAGGCCTTTGGCGCCTAGCGTTTCAAGCATGAATTCTTGCCCACGGCCTTGTGCTACTGCGTTTTGGTACCCTTTAGCCATTGCGTCCAATTGCTGGTTCATAGGCAATAATCTGCCATTTGCATCGGTTAAAGATACACCAAATTGGCTGAGGTAACCCTGCAAGGCTTCAGCACTTTTACCGCCACTGGCCAAAGTCTTATCCATTTTGGCAAAAGATTTGGCAGCTACTTCTACATCCACACCGCTTAACGTCATGATCTTCTTAAATTGCGATGTTTCAGCAGTTGTCATATGTAGTTTATTGGACAATTGGTATAGCGCCTCGCCCGCATTTACAACGTTATCTATAATTGCACCAATACCAAAGCCCCCGGCTGCGACCATAGCGAAATTTGCAAGCTTTCCTGTGACTCCGCTTACTGCGGCACTTGCACCTTGTGCGGCGGATGCTGCTCCTGCTAAAGGGCTTGCACCTCCCATTTTACTGATTGCATTTTGATGCGCAGTCTGACTTGCAATATTCGACCGCAACTGGGCCTGTCTTTGTAACATAGAATTCAGTTTTTGCTCAGCGGCAATAGCCGCATTCCTGTCACTAACATTCCCTGACTTTTGTGAGATAGCTTGCAGTTTTCTGTATTGTGCCTGTTGGTCCTTGATTGCGTTTGATAGTTTGTTGAGTTCCTGAGATGCTTTTGATACAGAGGAAGATAACCCGCCGTCGAGTTTACCTTTAATGGCAATCGCCATTTCTAAGACTTTATTGGCCATTATTTTCTCCCTTTCATCGCTTTATTCTCACGCTCGATACCATCACTAATGAGCTGAACGTGGACTATGAACTCATCCACGTCTAGCTCTCGAATAAAGTAATCCATTGACGTGCTTGTGTATTTACTACACGTAATCGCACACCCTGTAAAATACCTTTCCAGGTCAGTTATTTTTCGGAATTGAGCAAAAAATTCTGTACCTCTAAGCACACCCTAGTAAAATCAGCAGCCGGAAGACTATAAATATCATCCACTTTACATCCACATGCAGCAGCTGCTACATGTGCTTGATACGTCATAGATAATGCAGGAACTGTGATGGTTCTATCTTCATTCTTTGCAGACTTCTCACATTTAATTAATGTATAACCGCTGATTCCTTCAAATTGTAAGGAATGACCTGCTTTTACTAATTCAATACCAGTTGTTTCGTTCATAGTACTTTGTTTACTCATTAGTGATCGTCCTTTCTACAGACTAAATACCGAGTGCAGCACGAACATCGCCAAGGAAGTCAGTGCCATCAGAAATAGAATCCTTATATGCGTATTTATCGATTTCACGAACTACCTTACCGTTTTGTTCTAATTTCAAATATGTGGTTTCGATTGTGTTCGTTGCATCAATAGTATTGCCAGACTCATATGTGCCGTTTTCTTTAGATTTAGCACGGCCACGAATAACAGCACGTGTAGGCACAATTACATATTTATCTTTACCGCTATCCCAACATTGGATAGCACCGCGTACTTCTAAGCGCACGCCACGTCCACCTGTAAGGCGGTGTGTAGTTTCTGTTGGAGTGTTCCAAGTAAGTTTAGTTTCCATAGAAGAGTAGTGCCCAATAACTGGCGCTTCTACTTCACCTGCTATGCCCACACCTTTTACAGTTTGAGTCATTACAGATTCACTAGGTAATTCTACTTTGGCAACACCTAAACAGTTGTCAGAACCTTCTTCATATACACGGAAGTCATTAAGTACTTCCGGCACTTGGTTGATAGATGCCATGATTAATTACCCCTTTCTATACTGTTTGAAATAATGTTTTGAAATAGGAAACATCGTATTCAGAAATACTTTCAATTTCTTGCGCTGGAATTGGAGGTGTACGGTATTTATGGAAACGAATAATGCCATTCAACAAGTCTGTTGTAGGGTTTTCTGCTTCTTTAAATTCAATACGACCGCCCAAAATAAAGCCACGAGAAGTAAGACCGTTAAGACGAATTGTTTCACTATCAAGAATTGTTTTGATATTACGTGGCAAGATAGGCATATCCACTTTTTGCCAATACGTTAAGATGAATGTTTGGTCATCCCAATCATTGAAACGACGTACACAAATGAATGTATCCTTAACATCAGTTGTGCCAGGATATGCACCTGTATAGTTGCCCCAAGATACCCAACCGTTGATGTTAACGGCCGTCATAATACCTTGAGAGTTCAATAAGTTCGCTTGGGAATGGGTAAGCATAACTTCCTTACCATTAGCCAAACATAAACCTGTGATGTTCATGGATTTGTTAGAAGGGGATAGTGTAGGAATATCGCTATTAGATGCATCGCATTTACCCATAATGCCCATAATATGCGTAGACATATGGAATACATAGTCGCCATTGCGAACTTTTGGCCAACATACGACTTCGGATTCGCCTGTATAGCTATTACCTTTCTTCCATTCATAAGCGTCAGTGTATTTAACAACTTGCGTAGTATCGATATCAACTAATGTTGTCGCTCTAAATAAGTTGTTAATAACACGAGATTTTGCCTTCATAACGGATGCTACTGTAGGATTTTGAGAGAATCCCGGTGCGGCAATAAGCCCTGGCACAATGCCGAAATGATGATAGATTGTATCAATCAATTCAAAGCCGGTTGCTTTATCGTTGCTATCCACCCCGCCGATTACATTTCTATAATCAAAGTTTTCTACATCAAGTTCATCATAAGTAAGGTTTAAGGTAGTAGCTGTATCAAACTTTCCACCTTTTACAACAGAGATAACCAATTGATTTTTGTCATCAAATGCTGCCGTGTAATCTGTGTTAGCTACACCTGTTTGACCAGCACTAGCTACTTTTAATGTATTAAGCAATACTGCCGCTTTTACTACACATTTCTTTTCTGCCAATGTAGCAGTTGTTGTAGTGGATTTCTTATGCTTAGCAGGATCCAATACATTAACAAATACGATTGGCGCTACACCATACAATTTGAATTGTGCGTACATCGCTTCACATAATGTGAAATGTGCCCAATCTTCAGAGTAGCCAAGTTGTTGAACGGCTTCTTCCCAGCTGTAGCAAATAATTGGCTTGTTGACTACCGCATTAGGGTCTTCAGTAAGGTGTACAGGTGCAGTACCGAACACAATTGGAAGGCCGGCAGTAGTTTGGACAGGAGCAATTACAGACGTAGCTTGCTCACTTGTTTTGACGCCATGATAAAAGGCCATTTACTTCACTCCTTTATAATTCTTCAATGCGTTTACATAGAATACATTTAATTGCGTACCTTGTGTTTTAACATCAATCATTGCCTGATTAAGCTCATCTAAAGGCACAAATAAATGCATAAAAATAGGGTCTTCTGCTTCCGGCAGTGGTGCACCGTCGCTAAATACCATGAATTGGTTTAGCCGGCTACTGCGGAACGAAGGCCCAACATATACAACAGGGTTCATCGTTGTCTCCTATTCAATTACTTTGTTATCCGTGAATATCTTATTTAGATTCCTACGAATAACAGGAATATACACTTCAAATTCAAGATACCCAACCCATTGAGGGTATGGTTGATCATCAGGAATTGTTGTATTAATGGTATTCTCCTTAATTTCATATTTAAGTGCTACCGGATTATCAGATAACAACCGCTCACGCACTACCTCTAATAGGTGATATAGTCCGACATGGCCTTTAGTTAAGGCTTCATCATAAGTAGTTACCAATACAGTAATACCTACCGTCGAACTATCTGCATCACTAACAGAGTACGGATGCACTACTACGGCCGGGCATAATTTGCGCTTGTCTTCATTCTTGTCCACTCTTGGTAAGAAACCGCTCCATACTCGAATAGGTCTTTCGGTAACATCACTGTTTTCATTCAGCTTTCGTAACTCATTCATGAGATAATCAGCAATGCCGTCTGATACGTCTAATGGTGTCATTAGTTACCTCCTATCGCGCGCTCTAATTCGTGATACAGGCGCTTTTCATACATTTCCATGCCTTCTTTTTGCATGGCGTTCATAACAGTTTCATTACCAAACATTTGCGGTAAAGCTGGCCCATATATTCCCTTTAACGGATATCTGTCCTTACCTTGGCGTTTCATAAAGATACCGGATGCACTAACAAAGCCGTTTGGTACCTTTGTTTCTGTAGCTTTTTTAATCGATACAAACACACCTTTTCGCTTAAGTGATTTAATTTTGAAGTACTTTTGAGCGCTAGTATAGCCACCTTTGATACGCATTTCTGTGCCATCATTCAATTTATTGATAGATACACCGGACTTTACAACCGATACACCTTTGATAGCATAGATATTGCGTAGTGCTTGCGTACCTGCTTTTCTTGCAGTCGTTGCAGCTCGCTTTGAAGCGGCTTGGCAGACACGTCGAACTCTATCTTCTTTTAATGTTTCCAGTGCTTTTTCAATTGTTGCTACTGCACTTTTATCAAGTTCTAGCTCAACCATCCGTCAACACCGCCTCTAGCTTCTGCTCTTAATTCAATGGATACTAACCCGTCTTCTTCCGTTGCACTTTGAACGACGTAAACGTCTCCGTCTAATCGAAATACGTTCCCCTGTGATGGAATTTCAGGGATGTCCGTTAGTTTGCAATGCACAAATACAGACACCCCGTGCAATCCGTCATTTGATACGTGAGAGCCATTCGACAAGAATGACTCCCTCGCCGTTGGCGATTGAATAACCGCTTTAGCTACTGTGCCATTTAGATCATGCCCTTCGGCGAATTCGTCTTCATTGAGGAATACATCGTCAATATCGCTTTCTAGGTAATCTCTAAATCGCATTATTTTTTCACCGTAACTTCCGCATCAACTTCAGGTAATTCCATTTCTTCTTCCGGTTCATCTGGAACGACTTCCAATGGTTTCGGCACTTCAGCAGGATCATCTTCAGCAGATTCGAACTTTTCAGATTCAAGCAAGGATAACGCAATCGCTTTCTTTTTGATGTCGACTACTTCACCTTTACCATACATCTCGCCGTCATGTGCTAAATAACCCTTTAATACTCTAATTTTCATAAGTAGGTTACCCCCTATTTAGTCTTAATAGTAGCCCAATCGTCGATAGTTTCAGGAATCAATACGCAACGGGAATATACAGACAATGTTAATTCTTGTGTAGCTTTATTAGCATAGTAATAAGGTACATAAATACCTGCATATGTTGTGAATTGGTTGTCATCGTTAAGCAATGTTACTGCTGCATGTTGTTGACGGCCACGGCCAGGAACACCTAATACCGCAGCATCATCACCGATAAAGGATTTTACCTTGCCTTCATCATCTTGATATGTTTCAAGATATGCATACACATCAATGTTCAAGGACATAATACGACCAACATATCGAACTTGTGGAGATAAGTATTCAGGCGCAAAGCTAAACATAGTCATGTTTTCACGATTAGGAATGGCCAACATCTTGTTGATAGATGCATTATCAAGAATATATTTTTCAACATTCTTACCGACAACTAATACAGTTGGTACGATTCCTGCGTTTTCCTGAATTTTTTCGGACGCCATTTTCAAATCACCATAAATATCAGCGCCAGCTTGGTCCCATGCAGTAGTAGGTGTGATGTCTTGTTCAAATTCAAAATCAATTTCATCAGTTAGAACAGTCGCGCCATCATCAGCATAACCTTCGATTTTGCATTTACCAGTGGTAAGCAAATCAGCTGCCATTTTGTTTTTACGATTGATGATTGTGCCTTGCAAATAAGACAAATCTTCAGCTTGCATTTGTGCCGCACGTTGCGCAGGTGTCATTGTAGATACAATATTTTCCGCAAATGCACGTTGGTCGAGTTGCTCGGGATCAATTACTGTACGAGGGCCCATCATAGGCGCTTCATATAAAGCAATTTTAGAGCCGGCACGTTTAACATTTACACCAGATGCGCCACGAGATACAAAAGGTGCTAGAGTGCGACCACGTTTACGAGTTTCTACTGCGATTTTTTTAGAAGTTGCAACTGCCGGAACTTGTGGGAAGAAAGTATCAAGCAAGAAACTTGCTGGAGTTTTCATTCGTTCTACAGCTTGCATTAAAGATAACGTATCTTTGAAATCAATTGCCATTATATAGTTCCCCCTATTTAATGCTAGTTAAGAATAAGTGAGCGTCTTTAAAATCCGCTTCATGTTCATTAATTTTGTAAGCTTTGTCAACTACCAATACTTCACGATTAAAGCGACCGGAGACATATACAGTCACTACATTGTGATCAGTAGTTGTAGTAGTATCAGCTACCACGATACCTGCAGGTTTACCACTTACAATTTTTTGGAACGTACCAGAGTTATTTTCAAGAACTTGGCCGCGTTTATATTCACCAACTGCTGCTTTTACATTTTGAGTTAATACAGGCACACCGCCCCCACCTAATAGGTAATCAGCTGCGACGCCATTTACTTGTTCGAAATACGCCATTATTTACCGCCTTTCTTAGCATTTGCATATGCTACAACTTCATCAATTGCACTAGCTTTAGCTACTGCATCATTGGTTTCTGGTGTAGATGCACCTTGAGGTACCACTTCATCCGCACCGGATTCCATTTGATCGATAACCAATTGTCGAATTTGGTCGACTACTTTGTTATCAGTTACAGGAATATCGGATACGGCGGAGATGAAAGGGGTTACTTCATCTACAGTTTTTCCTTCTTTAACAGCCACATCTACTAAACGATTGATAACTTCATTGTTCCCTTTTAGTGCGTTTAAGGTTTCAACACGTTCACGTTCTGCTGTTACTGCTGCATTTTCCGCAGGTTCGTTTGTAGAAATACCGAGCAAACCTTTTAAGCTTGCCATGAATTGGTTTTCAGTCATAGGTTTCTCCTTATGTTTTAAAAATTGTTTGATTTTGGCTTCATTTTTGGCCGAATATTTGCAAGATACTTTGTTAACGATAACCATCCCATCATTCATAACAGCCTTATCAGTAATCGCAGTGTCTACTTCATCAATTAGGCCGTAGGACTTCGCCTCATCCGCTGTAAGCCACGTTTCGTCATCCATAAGGGTATTTATCTGCTCAGGTGTCAAAACATCGCTACGACTTAGATAAACATTTGCAATGGTTTGTTTAACACTTTCCAAATAATTCGCCATTTTAGTTAGTCCGTCTGCATCAAAGCTGTCGCCTAAAAATACAGATGGATTATGAATCATGTACAGAGCATTGCTTGGCATGATTACCTTATCAGCCGCACATGCAATAATTGTAGCTGCACTCGCGCATAAGCCATCAATGTGTGCTGTTACTTTTCCAGCATAGGCTTTGATCATGTTGTGGATAGCTTGTGCAGCGAATACGTCACCACCTCCAGAGTTTATGCGCATTGTTAATTCATTACCATTACAACTAGCCAAATCACTTGCAAATTCACGAGGTGTAATTTCATCACCCCACCAAGAGGTATCAGAAATATCACCATACAAAATCAATTCAGATTGACCGGTACCATCTTGCTTTACAAAATTCTTAACAGACCAAAATTTATTCATCCTCTTCACCTCCTTTCGCTTCAGATTTAGAGCCAACGGAAGGATTACCCGCATCAGCTAGCCCCATGCCGTATTTCTCCATGAGTTGCTTTTCAAATGCAAGTTGTGCAATGTTTTCTTCAAGGTCTGTCCCTGTCATTTCAGCCGCTTCACGTTCTCGAGTGGAAACTCCATTTTCAACGCGAAGTGTACTACCATTCATATCCTTAACTGGGTCAAGGATGGACATAGTCGGTCCAAACCAATCAGCATTACACCATGCTTTTCGAATTAATGGATCATCAAAGAAACCAGGCGCCTCTATTCGTCCAGTCGCTACAGCTTCCATTAGCCAAACCTCATAGATAGGCTGACAGAAATCACGAGCGAACCACTTGCGGCGTAGTTTATATTCTTCCCAAGCCTGTAACATTGCTGCACGGCTTGCAGAATACGAGGAGTTAAAGTTCTTCATCAATACTTCGTAAGGCTGGTTAAGTGCAGCACCTACTTGTTTGATGAGTTGAGTACTAAATACTTCAAAAGTAGATTGAGCGTTGGAAGCATCAACACTCTTTACGTCTACACCTTTCGGTAAGGCGTTTAATGTACCAGGTCCTAAATTGTACTCTGATACATCAACTACTGGTTCCGTTGGATCATCAACCCCATTGTCGGCCAACATATCATTTAACGAACCGGAGTTTGTAACGGCTTCAGTAAAGAATAAAGCAAAGTAGGACTTAATAATCGCAGATGTAAGTTCTGCATTTGTGTACCTATAAACTTGCTTCAATGTTTCAATGACTGGGGCTAAATAAGGCACCCCTCTGTACTGCTCAGGTCTAGTATCGTTACTAATCTGTAATACATTTGGAATGCTTGTACGCTTTCCGTAGGCCTCAACCCTTGCCCATGACGTTAATATACTTGTAATTGGTTCTCCAGGTACTTGATTAGACACCCAGTAAGCTACAATTGCGCCGTCAGTATCAATTTCCACACCATTCAATATGCGATTTCCGTTATCTGAATTAAGTGCTTCAACTCCAGTTGGGTCGCCTGTAGCATACGTTGAAGTGGTGAGCGGGTTGCTTACTCTATTTCCTTCAATTAATTGAAGTCGCAATGTATACGGCATATCTGGTGTTGTTAGCTTACGTCTAAACACTGCGAAACTATCGCCATCAGTAAGATATCCTTGATACGCTATGCTTTGCATATCATATAAATTGTTCTTGCGGTAAATATCACAGTCTTTTGAGTCTGCCCATAAGTCGAACTCTGCACGCACCTTACGTGCCCACGCTCTGGCGTCCTCTGCAGATATTCCCAAGATTTGAAATTTAGGTCTAGGGAATACATTGAGGCCTGCGCCTACGGTATGGGTAGTACTCGTGTTAATCGCAGCCGTGCCGACTGGTGTATTTATGGCTAAATCTGCAGATCTATCCCGCAAAGTTGATAGATTCGCGCCAATATCAGCCTTATAACCTAGTTTTTTAGGATTGTACCCCTTCAATGATTTGTTATTATGAGAGGCACCACCCTCACTATATCCGCTATTTTGAGCCCTCGGAGTGCCTATTTTAGCGCTAAATTTCTTGTTTTTTCTCGCCATTTTAGCCTCCTAATCTCTAAAAACTACCCGTTTTGACCTGTTTCCGCGCCCATTATCAGTGTCCATATCTGGTAATTTAGCACCCCGTGCCACTAAATCATCAATCATTTTTCTTACTTCAGCCAAATTTGCCCTTGTAAGAGTACGATTTCCGATTGTATAGCTTTGCCCGGTCAATATTGCTTCCTCAGCTTTGACATACCATTCTAATCGCACGTCAATTAGCCTTGGCTTTCTTGAATAACTAGTTGCCATACATCCTCCTAAATATCTGCTACTTTACTAGCTCTACGAACGCGTTTCCTCATTGGTTTCTTCCGCGGATTGGTCACTGTTGTAGTAGAATGGCCTCCGCCTTTAACTACTTCCGCCAATCTATCCCAATCAGGATGGATTGAGTTCATACAAGCTAGGTTGTATACGCGTAAGTCCAAAGGTTCATTACGAACTCCTGCAGTAGGTTCCCATATCTCATGAATAACACCCTTACGTTTTACTTTCTTTTTGTGTTCTGAAATAATCCCCTTGAAGTACAGTTCATCGTACCCTCTTGTTCCTAAGAATTCTTCATCCAACGGAAAATGAAAGTACTTAGCACCAGGTTCATCAATGGCTAACCGGTTCATTACCTGTTGTTTCCCATCGTCAACACCTAGCATTACAAGCGGAATCTTACTTCCTGAAGCTTTACCAATCTTATAATTTAACGGTATACCAGGTGTTCCGGCCGTACCTTTGATGGCAAATCGTTGCTTGCTGAAGTTCTTTTCACAATATTCATATACTTTTGACGTGTAGTGACCGCCTGAGTCGATAAAAGCACGCGCTACTTTAAGGCCTGTACCATTCTTAAATCGGTATACCTTATCAAGCACCGCATCAAGTGCATCCCATGTTGCTTTATTATCAGGCTGACCTAAGATAACGCCCTTACAGATGCCCCAACATTCTTCACCATATCCCCAACCGGTGATTTCATACTCTAACCGATTGTCTTGTGTATCGACAGCACCCGTTAGCAGTAATACACCATCAGGAAGGTCTGCGCCATATTTCTCACGGCGCCTAATGAATTGCTGATAGTCTTCAAAGGCACCTTGTTGTGCATATGATTCACCGAAACGCGTATTCATGACTACCTTTTCACGTGTAGGGTCGCCTTTAGCCTCTAGCCATTCCCTCATGATGTCATTCCAGGTTAGCCAAGGTGAAGTAAATCCATTTACAAAAAAACTGCGTATGCCATTGTGCAACGCAGCCGGGTTTTTCGATATGTACTTTTGAGGAACTTTCCGCATTTCGTCTTCAGAAAATGTAGATCCACAATCAGGACATCGCCATTTCACATCGCTAACTACAACAATCTTCCGACCTTTTGCGTCCTTATGTTCCTCTGTCTCACATTCCATCTCAGTATGTCGTATCAAATGGTACTCGCCACAATTCGGACATTCATGTTGCCATTCTTCTTGTGTTCCGGTTTGATACTCTACATCGATTCGTGAGCTACCTTCATTAGTTGGCGTAGAAAATAACCCCATCACCCTATTCCAGAATGTTGTCATACGTTTGGCAGCAAGGTCTACTGGGTCGCCTTCTGTGCCAGCGCTATCTGGGAAACGGTCTACTTCGTCCGCTAATAGCACACGTACAGGACGTGATGCCAATCCTGCTGGACTGTTCGCACCACACATGATAAGACGACCACCAGGGAATAACTTAGATAAGATTGTATTCTTTCCATCTCTTGTCTTGGCGCCGTCCTCTGATTTCGTTTCGTAGAATACTTGTGATAGTACTTTCGTATCACGGATCATCGGAGAAATACGAGACTTTGAATAATCTTGAGCCAATTCAATAGTCGGTTGAATCATCATGACCGCACATGGATCGAGGTGAGCGTATCGCCCTAGGACATTATTCATTATGTCCGACTTTCCGACCTGTGACGCTGACTTAACAACTACTCGATTGATACCAGGTTGCGTGAAAGCATCCATTATCTCTTTTTGATATGGGGCTCTACTCGTTTTCCACCGCCCTGGTTCAGCAGAAAGGCCTTGTGATAGCATGCGATATTCGTCAGCCCATTGACTAACACTGGTTTTTGGTAGTGGTTTCAGGCCCATTTTAGAAACATATTGCCACAATTCCTTTGCCGTTTTCATGCTATCACCTCCTTTTTGCATTAAAAAAGCGCCTAATTTGGCGCTTTATCATCGTCTAATTCATCACTATCCATGAATAATGACGGCGTATATTCACTTAATTCGGACAATTTGTCCTCAATTTCTTGTGTTAACAGGTTATATGCTTCCTCTTTTGTTATATTTTGTAACTGTGGTGCCAATTTAGTTGGCAATCCTAACAATTGTGTACGCAAATTGACAAGCATTTCTGTCATAACCTGTTCTACAGTATCTGCTGAGTACACCTCGCCGTTCATTTTGGCTAGTTTCAACTCAGCGATCTTGCGTTTTGCGCGTTCATTCTTGGCCTTTTCAACCTCGAATACCGCATCATCGGAACTACTTTCCTCTTCAGCAGAGGATTGTCCCTTATATTTGACATAATTGATAACGGATTTGATAACCAGAATATTATTCTTTTCATCGGTAGCTAAAACCCCTTCTTGGAGCAGTTGTGAAACACGTTGGCGCGAGAGTCCAAGTGCTTTTGCCAGGTTTGACTGCGAGGCCGTTGCCGTTTTCAAATCATCTGTAATTTTCACTTATCAATCAGCCTCCTTTCATTACCTGTATCACTAGCAAGGTCATAAAAAAAATAAAATCTAGGCAATTTTTGGGGTCTCGGCCACCGCACGCTTTCAATTTTCCCCAGAAGAACCTACCAAAAAAAATTACTCAAAAATTCAACGAAACGTGTATTTTTTTAAATTTATTTTTTAATTATTTAGCGCGGGTACTGCCCCAAAAGCTATCTTAATACGCCTTTATTTTGTTTATATTTACCGCATTCCTTATGAACCTTTGCGGTTTTTGTCTTTACTAACGAATGTGATGGTGCATACGATTTGCACATGTGATCAATATGAATTCCATTAGCCTTGCACCAACCTTTTACATTATTGAGGCATCGCCTCTTTTCACAATACACATCTGTCAATCGCATTCACCTCGCTTCCTTAAAATTTGTATGCAAAAAGACCACCTAACCATATGGATTAAGTGGTCTTTTGCTTTAGTGTTCTAGGTATTCACTGTGTCGTTGAGAGAGATAGTATTTGTTTCCCTATTAACTCACACTATCATTATAAACTGTCAAGAAGGACAGGTCTAGGACAGTTTTGGGACAATTTTTCAGGCTAGCTTTGTATTTAATCCAATAACGCCCCATAGCAATACAGATAACTCTTCAATCCCTCTAGCGATGTAACGTTTGATGGTACGAACATCTGGCTTTTCAGGAAATGATTCAGCAATCTCTTCTAAGGTTTCTCCATCAATATAATACCTGCGCATGCATTCACAATATTTGAATTGCTTGTCGCTACACTTCTCAGCATAGATATCGAGCATGTTATTTACATGTCGCATCATCAATGCTGTTTTTTCTTTGCTTTTAACAATCGCATTCACTTTCACAATGCTCTTATCGTCAAACATATCAATCAACAGTTCATTGAGCCATATATCATCGGCTTGTGTCGAATCCATGATAGCATTGTCTACATATGACTGTAACTGACTATAATGCTTTAATAGCTTGATCGTGTTGTGTCGAAGTTTACGACCTAGCTGTGCATTTTCTTGCTTGGCTAATTCATAGTAGGTTTTTGTGGCCACCTCAGTGGCCAACCTAGTGATTTTTTCAATTTCGTATTCATTCAAATACATCTCCCCCTTTTAATTTGTAGTTTAGTCCGAATTGTGTTTATACCAACTTCGAAAGAAGTATCTAACTAAAAATTAAATCATGTTCATTGCTTTCCATTCGCTTAACACAAATGTAGCAATACCATGTTTCTTGGCGTATTCATATTCGCCTTTACAACCTTGGCTAGTCTCCCAGCCATCACACAAGACCAGTACATCACAATGATTGAGTAGGCCTAAACATATCCCTAAGCCAAATTGATATTGGTCTCCGGTTAAGTACATGAACCCATAATTATGGATAGGTGATACATAGTCATGTGTAATATCAACCATCACCAGTTCTTGCATGATTTCATCTATTTTTTCTTTATTGCTCTTCTTTCCACCATATGGATGAGCCACATATACTAGCTTTTTCTTCATAATACCTCGCTTTAATTAACACTCTTTATAGGAATATACTCATACGTTCCGATATGTGCAGGATTACATAATTCTCTGTATCAGTTATAATTTCATCTGCCATCGTGCCTATGAACTTTCTATTGTCATTTTCTAATACACCTGCCAATTGCAACCCATCAAGAATAAATTTCTTAGCGAACGCTACATTGTCAGGATCATGCCTGGTCGATGAGTGCCATTCAAATAACAGGTCTACTTTACCCTTAACCGATTCTATCTGTTGTGATAAACATTGTTCTTTGACTTGCTCGGTGCATTTCTTTTTCATAGCAGCCGCCGCTATGGTCGAACCACGTTCACAATCAATGTACTCGTTCAAGGTAGGGAACCTATCATGGGTTTTCTTTCTAAATCGAAACTGACAACGTAGGATAATCTTCATCGGTGTGAGTCTCCCCAAAATATGGCCTCTTCATAATCTTTGCCACGTAATCTATCAATCACTCGTTCGCTATAATGGTCTTTTGTTTGGTCGTTATTATAATTAGTTGTCAGTATAACTGGCTTCATATCATGGTATCGGCCAATAATAATGCTTTCAACTTTTGTGTGCACCCAATCAGATTTAGAATACTCCGCTCCAAAATCATCTAACAGCAACAGCGGAATATTCCTGAGCTTTTGTTCATAATTTAGAAATGCAACTCTATCACCCTTAGATAATGTGAGCATAATGTCCAATAGACTAGGCATAGAAATCATCATACAGCCCCGGTTTAGCGCTAGAACCTCTTTCAGAATACTAACTGCTATAGAAGTCTTTCCAGTGCCAGCAGGGCCCCTTAAAATCAATCCTTTGCCACTTTTAAGATTTGATTCTAGGTTATCCACATACTGTTTCACTACGGCATATGCTTCAGAATTCTCTTTAGGGAAGCTGCCATGTTTACGTAACCATCCGAAATCCATATCATAATATCGCCGAGGGATACCAACTGCAGCATAATTTCCATTGACATCACTCTTAATCACTACAGGCTTATCATACACAGGATAGAAAAACTCATCCTTTACCATGGACTCTCTCGTATTCTGCTTGCCAGTCGACTTCTTCCTTTTTTCGAGAAACGTTTCTAACATTTCCGTTATGTTTACTTGCTCCAAAATCTTTTTGCACCTCCTTCTTTAGATTCCCTGCCGTGACAGTTTCAACATACTTGATACTATTACCGCCATTATCAGCTGTGGTATTAATAGCAACAATAACTCGTTCCTTCCCATAAGACTCAACCAGATCATCTAACCGGTCTTTAATGACAGGTGATACATCTCCGATTGCTTTCATGTACAAATCATAAATGGATTTATTTTTTACTTCATCATCGTCAAACATAGATAGAGGATTTTCATCTTCACGCGCGCGCGTATCTCTCTCTATATTATTTTCTTTTCTTTTCTTTTCTTTTATTAGTTGATTTTGTTGAACATGTGTTAAATTTTGTTGAACATGTGTTAAATTTTGTTTTTTTGCTTTGCGAGACTCCGCACTTTTAAGTCCAGCCAACCTACGTTTTTCGCGGATAGTTTCCTCTTTTACCTTTTTAAATTCAAATCTTCGAATTAAGCTAGGTGACCAAAAATATTCGTCATCACAGTCCAATAATTCGTAGTCATGAATCAACAAATAAATTAACAAAAATGAACAAAATGAACACATTGAATTTTGTTCCAACACGTGTTGATTTTTGTTGAACACTTGTTGAACACTTGTTAAAATTTGTTCGTTATTCATTTTTAATTCATTATCCAAAGCGACGAATGTATATTTTTTTAGTGGCAATTTATAGTCATCTGCTGCGGCTAATTTTTCAATCAATATCCACCACCAAGCATATGAAATCATTCCTAATTCTGAAATCATAGCAGCAATTTTAGGATCATTACTCGCATTGATGTCATGACTAAAGTAGTATGATTGATTTTTCGCCATATCTATCACTCTTCACTGTCATTAAATAAATTGTCCTGGGCTCGACGTCCCATAATAAATTTCACGCATTCATCGATTAAGTCTTGAACAGAGATAGCGAATGTAGAGTCTGCATACTCAACATTTAACCAATCCGTTTTGAATTTGAACTCGTTAGGAGTGTTCATATCAGACACGATACCTTCAACACCAACCTGGTGAATAAGGCCTTCAATGTCGCCATACTTAAATTTGAATGTGTTTACCAAAAATGGAATTTTAAATTCTTCCAGAAATTCGAAGTTCTTCTTCACAATAGACTGCAGTTTACTAAATGCTTGCAGAAGTTCAGGACGTGGATCATCTTTGGATTTTAGAGTAAATACATCAGTAAGACCTGTGGCAGATGGTTTCTGATAGGCGATACTGATATCGTTATCTTTAATTTGAATTGATTTAATAATCATAAAGGACTCCTTTCTTGCTCAACGATTACTAATTTACCAGTAGCAGCTTGAACAGCTCGTTTGAATATTTCTGCATCTGAGTTGCTGTCAGATAAATGTAGTAGCCGTATGTCTTGACACTTAGTTAGGTCCATCGATTTGAGGAATTTAATAACGTTTTCTAGTGAAAAGTGAGATTGAATTAACCGTTCCATTCGCTTTCCATCTAAATAACCAGCTTCTACTTGTTGATTTAAGATTTCATAGGAATGGTTGCATTCAACCATGATATGAACAACATCTTTGAACGTATATCGGCAGTAATAGGTGTCGGTAATATATAAGAGTTTCTCTTCACCGTCAGAAATTAAAAATCCAACATTAGGAACATCATGTTCTAATTCAAAAGGCAAAATACTAAAATTGCCTATCGTAAATTGAACTTTAGGTGTAATGTAAATAGCTTTATGATTACCTGCCACATATAACGCATCTGCAGTATCTTTTAACATATATACACGATGGCCAAGCTTTAATAAATCGTGGACAGCTTTGCTATGATCTCCGTGTTCATGAGTGACTAATACCCCACATAGATGTAGAAAGTTAAATCGACAATACCGTTGAATTTCTTTAAAGGATAGCCCTGCATCCAGTAGCAGTTCATCACCATTGGTTGAAGTTTTGATTCGGTAGCAATTCCCTTTGGAGCTGCTACCGAATGCTTGAATACTAATCACAATTAATCACCAAACATATTAACTGCTTCGCCAGTTTCAGGATTAACAAACTCACTGGCAGGACCAGGTTCTATATCAATGGCTTCAGAATTTGCATTGTTAGCAATGGTTTCTGCCACATCTGATTGAACATCGATAGTTTCACCTTCAAAATCAGGGGTGAGTTCGCCATTATTATCACGAATGACGGCGCCATCTACAGAGATTGCATTAGCCATGCTCTGCATTTCTACTGATAGAATGCCATATTTACTTAACAAACGTTTGAGTACCGTTTTGATAGCCATTGCGTCAAAGTCAGTTTTCCAAAGGCCAAAACCCTTTTTGTATGTTTGAGAATACTTTACAGCGTGTGCTTCAGCGTCTTCTTTAGACATATATAAATACTTTTCAAAACCATTAATTAGTTTGAAATAAGCGATGTAGCCAACTACATTATCACCAGTTCGCTCGCCTAATTCGAATTCGCCTGTAAGTTTGTTATGGTGTTTGATTTCACCTTCGTAAATTTCACTAGCATTAATGGTTTTATATTGACCTGTGCGCATGGCCAACTGGATATACCCCTTATAACCCATTTGAAATTGAGCTTCATTAATTTTCTTTTTACTGTTGTAAAAAGGAACGATATAGGCAAACCCCAAGTTTTGATTAATTGGAAGATCTAAAGTCGCTGCCATCACACCTGCAGTAATAACTGTAGTAGGGTCTGCTTTTGATAAAAGTTCATTATTATTAGATACAGAAATCAAGCTGGACACAAAGGCCGCTGATTTTTTACCCAAAATTTCATTAAAACGTTTCTTTACCGACTCACTAGACACCATAGTTTTAAGCGATGGTGTTTGAGTTTGTGCTTTTGTTACTTCGCCCATTATGTACCTCCTATGCCACGTTTTCGCATACAGCGTGGATATCTAAGTTAGATAAAATATTATGAATTTCTAAACGGCCCTTTTGAGTCCATTTAGTTGTGATTTTAGAGTCTAAGCGACCATCACTTCTGCAGAACGTAAAGGTTTCGGATTTTGTAAACCCTTTAGCCATATGTTGCTTGTACAGAATCCATTGATCACCGACCTTACGTTGTAGACCAGCTTCATGCAAAATTTTATTTAACTCTTGAGCACTAAGCCCATAATCAGCTGCAATTTGAGTAATCGCTAAACAGGATTTACTTGAGAGAATTTTATCCACGTAATCCTTAACCGGCTTAAATTCTGCAATCTGCTGTTCTTGTTGTGCTACAATTGCTTTCGTTGCATTGTGTAACTCAACTTCATTAGCATAGGCTCTTAACGCTTCAGGCAATGACTTGGGAATATTCATGCTATACGCACCAGTCTTACGAATTTGTGGGATTACTTCCGACGTAACCCATCGTTTAAATTGTTTCGCCGTTGGTAGTTTACTGGATAGTACCAGGGAATAAAGTCCGCTTTCATTAATTAAAATCGTTTCTTTATTTTGATTACCATCAAACACCATTGTCTTTGTTCTATCTTCTTCATCAGTATGTCGGTTTACATCTCGACTACCGTTTTGGTACCCGAGAGTATCAGCGACGTCCTTTGCAACAAACCATAATTCATTATCTTTTTCTAAAATACGAACTTGGCCAAATGTATCGTTCTTAAAAATCTGTAAATCATTCATATCTACACCTCCTCAACAGTTAATTGCGGTTTTGATTCATCAACGATCAACTTAATCGTTTGACTATTAACTGGAACGAATTCAGTTACTGCTTCTGCATTATCGATGAATACCGGAGCATTCACTTTGTAATAACTTGTTAGTGCATTAATGATATCTAACCCTACATTAATACGTGCTGCATTATTCATACTGCGGTATGGTACCCCCTTATAGGTAGTTTCGCAGCACTCCTCAATGTTTCCGTTGATCATGACATTAAACATCTTGAATCGCGCTAACTTGAATCTCGAGTTAATGACATCTTCTAGCATATTAACCTTTGCTTTAATGAATTCATCCATTAAGAAGGACGCTTCATCAAGTGCGTTCTTTTCTGCCACTAACTTTTGTTGTTGATTTTCTAACTCAAAGATTCGATGGTTAATATCATCAATAAGCTTAAATTTATTTAATTCAGTCTCAAGCCCTGCTTTTTTAGACTTCATAGAGCTCAACTCTTCGTCAAGTTTAGTAAGTTCTTCAGTATCAGCTCCTGGTTCATCGTCAATCTCTAGTAAGAATAATTGCGCCTTCAAATCAGCATAGACTGGATCATCTTCAAGATTAGGCTCAGAGTATGCCTCATATTCTTTAAATTTAACATTATAAGCATCATTATATTGAGATGCCTCAGTAGTTAAACTATCAATCTTTGACACCATAATTTCTTGTTGCTCTTCATAGTTTGCTTTAAGCTTTACTGCACTTTCAATAAGCCCTTTCCACTCCTCAAGCTTCTTAGATTTATTGGCGTTAAACTCTGCCTCGAGAATCTCTTGCTTATCCGCGGGTAGTGCTTGGCCACAAGTAGGGCAATATTCTTTATTGAATTGTTGTGCGTTAAACGTATCAAATTCAGATTGTAAGGTTACAATGCGTTTAGACTCACGCTCAATTTCTTTATTCAGTTCGTCTCGTCTATCAGCACATCTATCTCGGTCTACTTCCACCATTTTTAGCTTTGTCAAAGAGGCTTCATATTCACCACGTAGATGTTGTTTTTGTTTGTGATAGTCGGATAGTACTTTAGAGCTTTGAGCCTCTATCTGACGGTTAATATCACGGATTTTAGATTCCTTTTCAGTAGAACTAAACCCGTTTTGAATAATTGCCTTTTGCTTTTCAACTTCATCTATACCAGCGGATAAGGTTTCAATATCACGAATGAGTTTTGCTTTATCAGATGTAATTTCAGGTTTATTACGCATAGCTTCATCAATGCGAACTGGAATCATATCTAGCTCTTTATTTATGGCGGTCTTCTTAGCTGCGACCACCTTACGATGATCATCTACTGTTCTCCCCTCTAACAGTTCAGCCAATCGTCTTAATTCATCATGGCTTGCGATAACATCTTCGTCTGAGATATCCCCGCACATTTTCAAAAGTAACTTGCGACGATTTTGCCAGGAGTATGTTTCGTTAAAATACAAAGGATTAGTAATCAATTTAAAGATACTTTCATCAACAAGCGAACTAACTATTTCCTTGTATTCTTTTTCTTTTTTAGGTACACCATCGACAAAATAATCTGTCGTATGACCTGTGAGGGTAACTTCGCCACCACGAGGGGATGAATACTTTTCACGATACACACGCTTAAGTTCAACTGTGCCCCCTTCGTCCAAAGTAAAGGTTCCTGTTACTTCATGATTGACTTTATGAATGGGTTCTCCTCCATCCAATGTTTTGATTTCAAAGTCAGCTCTATCTAGGCTATCTTTGCCGAATAGTAACCAACACACAGAGTCAAATACAGTCGTTTTACCAGTAGCATTATCACCACGGATTACGACATCGCCATTAAGATTTATGGTAAAGGATTTTAGCCCTTTAAAATTTAGTAATTCTAATTTTGTGAGTTTCATAGTGATCTCCTATACAACACTAGCGTCCACGTCGATGGTATGTGGTTCAATCTTTAATTGATTGGCCCATTGCATGACCGTCGAATTAATCTGGGCATTCTTTTTAAGCATTTCATTAGCAAATAGCTTAGCCTGTACTAAGTCAAATATTTGACGCCCTTTCTTCTTACCCTTATTGGCCAATTCTAGGCATGCAACCGGCTTCATAGCATCGTCGGTAACTAACACTATTGCCGTAGTTCCTTTCATGACTCTATCCCGGTATGAGCCAACACAATTTTTTAACCGTTTACCAGCAGTCATTAAATCTGCTGCAGTTCTTGGGACCATAAAATGCATTCCGTTTACATCCGCTTGTAATTGAGGAACCTCCGGAAGCATTACGTCGCCGTACTCTTGCTTATTGAAGATTTTGATAACTTCATCATGAAAGTTCTTCAGTTTGAATCGTTTTGTCCATAATACATCTTGGTATTTTGTATCGAGTTTTGTGTACATATCTACACAATCTTCGATATCACGAATGTCTTCGGATAACATCCAGCGCAATACCGCTGGCTCACCACATCGCTTAATTAGCTCCTGCCACATGTCCTTAGAGCGAGGTATAGTTAGCTTCATCGCCTTACGAAAATCATTAGCGGTATGAAGCTTGCCTGTATATGGACAAGCACTTTCATAGCTTCGTTGTAGTGTGAGGATAGTACGTCTACAATTTTCATCACTAAAGAGATTAAGAACATCAGTCATATATACACTTAATGGATCATCAACCATACGTTTTCGTAAGGACCTACTATTTGGGGCTTTATATGATTGTCTAAGTGCTTCTTGAAAATTCATACCTTTTCTTGTAGCCGCCAATACATCGTCTTCAAAAGGAATATTTGTGTATCGATATAAGCTATAAGCATTAGTCCAATACACATATTGTTTCATTAAGCTAACAATGCTAGGCATATCCGGTGCCGATAATTTTAAAATCATATTAAGCAGCATCGTAAAATGATAGCCGCTGTCTTCAGTGGCACCAGGAGCTACATATACATCCTTAGTGCCATACCCATATGTTTCCTTTAATCGTTTTTCAAACATAGACCTTAATGCTTTGAATGTTTTGTTTAAAAATTTTCTGTTAAAATCTGTCATTGCATATGAATCACCAAAGAATTTAAGTACAGGCATAATTTCATTTTCACGAATGTAATCAACAGTCAATTCATAACGAATTCTAAATCTATCAATGAAGATAGCCTTGCGTTTCTTAAAGTCGAATCGCAACGTTTCCGTACACATTCCGTGGTCGTTTTTTCTACCGTCAAAGAAAAGCTGTATGCCTTGGTATCTAATTTTTAAATCTAAGAAATGTTTGTAATTAATAACCTCCACATGAGCAGTGACAGGATATACTTTCTCATCACTAATAGAGTAGTAAGTTTTGTGATCATAAGGATTTGAAGATGTTTGGCAGTTTGGGCAGGTATAATATTTAGCGCCTGTAACATATCCATTGTGATACGAATATTTACGCGGCCAACTACCACCAAAGGTAAACCCGCAGTCGATGTGGTGGATAGTCGTATATTCTGCACCATACGGAACCTCTAGAATTACGTTATCAAACATTTTGTGAATATAGGTACTGGATACAATCTCCACAGTGAATACCTCCTTTTTAGTCGCTGAACATAGCGAATAAGTCCGTGTCTTCTTCCATCACTGGAGTAATCACTTCTTCAGTCTCTTTAACAGTAGGTACAGGAGGCTCACTTGCTTTAGTTTTACGTTTGCGTTTAGGCTTTTCTTCTTTAGGAGTGTCTTCAGTTTTTTCTTTAGGTTTAGCTGCCTTAGGTGGCTCTACAACATCAAAAGCTTTTACAATGGCATTAGAGGCTTTCATAACGTTTTCTGTGTATGCGATACCTGCGTTGTATTCTTCCGTATTATCAGGATCAAGTTCAATTGCTTTATGTAATACATCAAGCGACTTCTTACATATGTCCGCTTGAGCTTTAAATTGTTGCTTAGCCATATTATTCCTCCCCTGCCATTACTGTTTTCAAATCAGTGATGATATCATCAGACAAAGCATCACTAGAAATTTTCCCTACGATGCCATGTTTTTTAAACACTGTAAGAACTTTACCAGCGCGAACCTTATCTGTGCCCATCCAATTACGAATTTCACCATAAAAGGCTTTTTTATCTACAGGTTCAGCAGTTACATCTAATGTTGCATCCTGTTCCGGTGTTTCTGTTGTAGTTGATTCGTCAGTCGGTGTTTCAACAGGAGCAGGTTCTGCTACAGGTTCTTCTACCTGTTCAACCTTTTCTTCTTTCTTATTTGTTACTGACTTACCTTCAAAATCGGTTACAGGGACATCCTTTTGCGCTGGCTCAACTTCAACAGGTTCAGGCTGTTGTTTTGTAGCTACTTTTCCTGCAACTTCAGACGCCGCTACTTCAATATCGATAGTCTCGCCAACTGTTACTGTAGGCGCTTCAACATTAGAGCAATTACCGCAGCACTGATGATTTAATCGTTCGTTCCAATCCGCCACTTGCACTGCTAGATCGTCTAACGTCTTGAATTTAATAGTTAAGATATTTTGATTTTCCATGATTATTTCTCCTTTAGAATTTAAACAGTAATTCATCATCAACTAAGCGACCTCCTACAATCTTTGGAATGCCAAGTTCACGAAGCCTTTTGATTACACTGCGACTTTTAGATATATAAATAGTATTTCTTTCGATTTGTTTTGCTGTTGGCTTAAATATATAAGCCTCTGTAGATAACGCTGGTGCTACACAAATTGCTTTATTATCAATATCTATCCCAACTCTAAAATACTCAGGTCCATTTAGTTTTCTATATGCAGCTAGCGAAAGTTTAATGTAACTATTAGTTGTAATAATTGCTACTTTTTGAGCTGCATTTCTTTTACCTTTGTTGTCAGCAAAGAAATCAAAGTCAAATGTATTAATCGTGGGAATTACCTTTTTAGATGTTAATTCCGGCATAGTAACCTCCTTATTTATTAACTAACGCTTTAAGTGTTTCTACTTCATGGCGAAGTTGTTCGAGTTCACCATTCTTAGCTTGTGGTTCATATTCAGAACCTCTACCGGTACGGAATGCAGCATTAATATTGAATTGAGTTTCACCACCTAAAGTGATGCCGAATCCTAAGCGTACTTTTTCGTTAGGGCTATAGAACGCACCAAGTGCTACTGCATTAGCGTTACGGTAATGACCGTAACTGACAGCAAAATTACCTTTATCATTTTTGTTGTATTCAAGGGGGTGTAGACCTGCTAGTGCTGCGGAACTTGCGCCCAACTTATTAACACGTTGGCCAAGATTGTTAAACTTGTTTTTAATGTCATTAGCTAAGCCCAAAGAACGATTTTCTAAAGTTGTGATACGCCCTTCGTGATTATCTGCCACATGTTCAAGGCTTCTAATATCCGCTGTATTAGCAGTTACCTTTTGGCCAAGGGAATTGATAGCAGATATATTACCATTGATGCGGTTAGTGTTGTTGGCGATTGCAGTAGTATTACCTGCGATAGCTTGCTCATGATCGTTCACCACGTCGCCTAACATGTTTAATCCGATTGCCACATCTTTAATGTTTTGTTTGTTTTTGCTGATTTGTTTAGCGTTAGTTTCGATTTCATCGATAGCCGCATAAAGCTGGCTACCGTTTACAGCGTCTAATGAATCAGCGGAGATTTGACCAGCGCTAACATTCGTGAGTTGGCGGTTGTACTGAGTTACTCCGCCTGCACCAGCGCGGGCTTTAGAACCAAAACTTACTACGCTTGCCGGTTGCTCGCCTGCGAATACGTGGCGAGTACCGTTTATAGTAATGCCGTCAACTCCAACGGCACTATCGGTAACGGAGTTCGTTCCGATTGCCACCGAATTCGCTTGGTCAGCAATCGTGTTGTTACCAAATGCAACAGCATCAATAGCTAAGGATTTGGCATGTGTACCAAATACTAGCGTTCCTTGGGCATTAGCTTCGGAGTTAGAGCCAAACACTAATTGTTCTTTGTCAGCACCGATTTTATTATTGTAGCCAACTACGGCGGACTGGCCACCTGCTACTGTGCCATTGTTAGCGCCAACTGCGACGGAGTTTTCTCCAGTCACATTATTGGAGCGACCAAAGGCTACGGAGCTTTCTCCAGATACGAAGGCCCCATTACCGATAGCCACACTATCATAGGAAGCTGTTCTTGCTTGGTTGCCAATCGCCACAGTGTATTCCACTAGGCTTTCTGCGTGAGAACCAAAGGCGAAGGAATTACGGCCGGATGCTTTTGCATCGTTACCACCGGCAAAGCCATTTTCACCAGTTACAGTATTATTTGTACCGAACGCTAACGCATTATTAGCGTCGATGCTGTTTTGGTACCCAGATACCATTGAGCTATGGGAAGTAGCTGTGATGTTATTGTCCGTGCCTGCCAAAGTATTGTTGTTAGCAGCCATTACATTTACTGCTAAAGATGCGATTGTTGCTGTCATTAATACTGTTTTATTCATTGTTTTAATCTCCTATATTTTGTACAATACAGGTAGAGTGTTATTAGATCATCACTCTACCAAGTCCGCTGAAATTTCTTCTAACTTTTCACCAGCGGACTTTTTCTTTTTCCAATTCGTGGATATCTTCTAACCAATATCCAGCTAAAATCCATAATGTAACACCAAGCATGGTTTGACAAAACCAAGTCCAAAAGTCGATTACATCAAGTTGTAGGCTCCCCATGGCACCAACAGCTAATACAGCTGCGATAATGCGAAGTGCATAAACTAATTTCAACATGTTTACTCTCCTATTCGTGCCTGGCAACGTTTCGCTAGCCAAGCATTAAACGACTCAACGTGGATAAGGCGTTTACCTCCACGTTTACCGATTTTCATGGACGGGAAGTCAAAATCTTGCGCCCATTCTCGGATAACGGCTTGCGGTACGCTAGCAAGTTCTGCCGCCTCCGCTACTGTGATGCACATCTTATTCATATGCACCTCCTAGCAACCACATGCCAATCGGAACATCCATACTAAGATGAATATGCTTATGCTGGAGGATATACCTAATGCTAAAATCCATAAGCATATCGAACATAATTCATAGAGTGATTCTTTATTCATAACTACCTCCTTTTACAAATTATTCATGTATATTTTGTATATTCATTAATAAATTTTATTTATTGTTTGTATAATCACCTTGAAAGGAGGTGATTATATGGATATGCATAAGAAAATCATTGCATTTGCTGTTTCTTTAGAAGCTAATGAATTAAATGGCAATCGGCTTATATTACTTACTAATGCTGGTCTATTGTCTGCTCTTCCTGTATATAGTGATGAGTCTGATATTCAATCCAAGCTGCTCTATCAATGCCTAAAAAGTACAGAAAAAGCGTTAAATAAAAATTATGTCCCAAATTCTGAAAGGCATCTATTGTTTGATGAGAATTCATTGCTACTAAAGGATGTTAAATTAATCTCATCTGGATCAGTCCAAGAACTTGGTTCATTGCTTTTAGATACATCATCAGTAATTGCTATTTCCATTGGTACTTGCCTAGAAGCTCAATAAATTCCTTTTCGTTTAAATTGCCATGTGTGCTAAATGTTACACGTGGCAATTTTTTTTTTGCTAACTTATTAAGCCTTTTTAGCTTTTTGATCGCGTCATCTAATTCATATGTATCTACTTTTATTTTTATGGTGTATTCTTTTCTACTGTTCATATTCCCTTGTCTTTCATCTTTTACGAATTCTTTCATAACCTGCCCTCCTTGCCGCTTTATATTTCGGACATTCAATCTAAAAAAATTTGTTCTAAGGGCATATCGATTTTCATAGCCTTTTTAATTTTAATTGCTTCAGGGAATGTAAATGCTGTTTTACCGTTCATCTTTTCGCTCAAGGTTTGGTAACGGATATCGGCAGCTAGTGCAAGGTCTTTTCTTGTCCACCCCATTCTCGCCAACTCAGCATTTAGGTTTTTATACATATACTCACCTCCTTTCACGTTAAAACATTTATGATGTACGATATTTCGTTCATCTCTATGGCTTTAGTATAGCTCGATATTTCGTCCACGTCCAATAAATTCTTGTTGATATTTCGTTTAAATATAATTAATGTTTGAAATATCGTATTTAATTATTGAAATTTCGTACATCAAATGCTATCCTATATATGTAATTACCATTATTACGTTATAGGAGTTTCGCCATGACAAGAGAAGAGTACTTAAAAATGTTAATAAAAAAGCACGGTTCCCAACGTGAGTTTGCGCAATACATAGGTATGCCCCCATCTACTTTATTTTCCATATTACGAAATGTTGGAGGGGCTTCTATAGATAATATAGCTAAAATATGTAAAGGGCTCGGTATTACGGCAGACGATTTGGCTATGATAGGCGAGCCAAATAATGACGGCTACTATACCGACCCAGAAGCAGCCGAATTTGCTGAATACCTACGCACACGTCCAGGGGCTCGTATGCTCTTCTCTGCCGCTAAAGATATAAGCAAGGAGGATTTAGAAAAAGCTGTCGAATATATTGAGCTTTTAAAGTTAAAAAACAAATAATACACAAGGGAGAGTGTTATATTGGTTGTAAATTTGATTTACTGCGACTTGCCACATGCCAATGCAGTGTCAGAGGAATGTGAAGATATAGATACTCATAATATCTATATAAACAAAAACCTCCCTCATGATCGTATGAGGGAAGAAATTAAGCACGAATTAATGCATATTATTAATGACGACTTCTATTTAGACCATCACGTTAATCTAGTAGAGCAGATGGTCCGTCGAACATGTATTGATGATACCGAGCTGGAGAATATAGATTTCTACCATCATTATGTATCAGTATTATAAGGGATTATATAAAGGCCTCCTACCCTACTATGGGATAAGAGGCTTTGTGATAAAGGAAAAGACCCTCACTTATAAGTGAGGGTCTATGTAGGGGGAAAATATAATTTCCTTTAATTCTTTTCTGAGAGACGAACATTCCGTTCACGATTATGTCTCTACGCATTTATTATGTTTACAAGTCGAGTATACCAAATACTTGTCATCCGTGTCAACGGAAATAGGAGGAATCAAGATTGAGAACAACTAGAAAAGGCGTGCCAATTATAAAATTACCTAGAACTTTATCTTTTAAAAATAATAATATTGTTGACTTCAATGCCTATCTATCCATCTTTGATTGGAATTTCGAAGGACCTTCTATAATCATTGACGGCCGCGCGTGTATCAGTGCCAATTATCAAGCGCTATCCCTACTCATTCAGTATCTATGGTTTTTAAAAAGCAAAGGAACCTATATATACTTTAACATTGATGGGAATACAGCATTACGAAAAATGTGGCAGCGTATCGGCGGGAGGGGGTGGTTTTAAAAATTTGAAATTATCACGGTTGCTATAAAGTATTAGAAGATAGTAATGAAAACTTTAACACCGTTTACGACAAGCCTATGTTTGCCATTAGAAATCAAACAACAGACGTATCTTCGGCTATTGGCAAAATACTACAATATACTTCACAAATTGATATGGATCTCATATCCGGACACGAAGATACTTTACGGTATATTGTTTCCGAGCTATTATATAACACTTTAGAACACGGATATAATCCACAAATTCCTTCTTTACTACAATTCAACTGGTACCGTGATAAAAACCAATTATCGTTTATCGTAGCGGATTTAGGCGTGGGTATTAAACGCCACTTAGAACAAACATATCCTCCATTTTCTTCCGATACAACAGCTTTAGAAGAAGCTATAAAACCGGAAATATCGGGAACATTTGGTGCTCCAAAGGGCCCTTATAGCGCACAAAATAACGCTGGCATGGGGCTATTCTTGTCATCAAATTTAGGTAAAAAACTGGAAGCCGATACCTATATAGTTTCTGGCACAGGGCTTTTGCACATCTCTCCAACGGACATCACTTCAGATACTTTACGACGTGCGTGGCCGGGTACATTCGTCTACATGACAATAGGTTTTGATAAATTTAGATCGTTTAATTTTAGCAAAGAGCTAGAAGATTTACGAACTAAAGCAAAACAAGAAGTAGAGGCTCGCAATAATAAGCCTACAGAAGTAGAAATAACGATAGATATGAATAACTATTGTGGAGAAAATTGCGAAGTCAAATATGAAGCTATTAATAGGCGAGACAAACAGATTCTACCGGCTTTAGCAAAAGGCCAAACTGTCGTATTAGATTTTTCTAATGTTAAAACCGCCACTCACAGTTTTCTTGCGGCGTTACTGGTTACACCAATAAGAAGTGTAGGCATAAAAGCGTTTAAATTAATCAAAATAAAAGGAGCCAACCCTTCAATTAGAGCGACTATTGATTTTATATTCGATAGTTACACATCAGTCGAGTAACGAGGAGATGAGCTATGCCAAAAAAACGAGCAGATGGACGCTACCAGGTATCAAAGATGATAAACGGTAAGCGTAAATATTTTTACGGCACTACCAAGAAGGCTGCCGTAGAAGCTATGGAGAAATACATAAATACTAATCAATCATGTGCTAATTTTAATGATACTATTTCATTAAACACCTGGATTAATATATGGTTACAACTAAAGGAAAAGACTGTAACACCAGCCACCTATCAAAGCTATACAGGCATTATCAATCGCTATATTAGAGATAAAATCGGTGGCGTAAAGTTAGCTGACATTAAACCTAATACATTAAGGTATGTCTTTGAATCAATGAACGGATTATCATCAAGGACTATATCCTACACCATGACAATTCTAGGCTCCATATTAGAGCAGGCGGTAAAAGATGACATCATCCCTAAAAACTATATGAAAAACATAGACAGGCCAAAACAGGTTAAAGTCCGTCATATGGTTACCTTATCTGCAGATGAAGTAAAAGATTTCTTATCCAATATATCAAATACAGAACATCATGCGCTATTTAAATTAGCATTTGCAACAGGTATGCGTCGGTCTGAATTATTAGGCTTACGATGGTCGGATATCGATTTTAAGAAATCAACTATATCCATTTCACAAACAGCCCTCAAAATCGGATCTACTGCAGTTATATCCCATACAACCAAGACCACATCCTCAAAACGGATAATTGCCATTGATACGGAAACGCTCCATGAGCTTATGAAGCATAAAACGGTCATAGACAAGCGCAGAATTAAAACCATGAACTGGATTAATAATAACCTTGTATTCCCTGGTATAAAAGGCGCTCCTCGTTGTCCTGATGAAGTCAGCAAACTATGTAAGAAATACGCCAATTTAATCGGTAAGCCTTCTTTTACCATGCACGGTACTAGACATACCCACGCCACCCTTCTCATTGAAAATGGGGCAAATATGAAAGCCATACAGGAACGTCTAGGGCACGCTTCATTCCAAGAAACAATGGATACCTACTCACATGTGACACCTAAAATGGAAGATGACATCGTAGAACGAATTTCTAAAATATTCTGATGTCAAAATGATGTCAAACCACACAAGACTTTATGATGTCAAACAAAAATAAGGGCTTACAGAATTACCTGTAAGCCCTTATTTAATCAGCTTGGTGCGGATTGAGGGTTTATACTCAATACTCCGCACCACTACCGCATTATTTTA
>OATV01000135.1_pt1 | contig 33984 bp, 31 predicted proteins | sample 1476081 | NCBI WGS metagenome assembly OATV01 (sample SAMEA2579990, study PRJEB22360) | human gut metagenome | biome: human gut; feature: human-associated habitat; material: faeces | place: Denmark | collected 2008/2010
ATCTGTTTGATGAAAAAAAAACATTAACCGCCGTAGCGAAAAACGCCAGCGGCACAGAAAGCACGCCAACAACGTTCCAAACACCAGCGGATGAAGCAACCGTAACCGCACCAACAATCACAGGAGTGACAGGTAATTCAACGGCAGGTTACGAGGTCAAAGGAACTGCCGATGCCAATGCCACGGTTGAAATCCGAAATGCAGGAGGTGCCGTGATAGGTACAGGTACCGCTGATGGGACAGGGGCATTTACAGTTACCATTCCCGCAGGTGAAGCAGGCGCCAATGAAACATTAACCGCCGTAGCGAAAAACGCCAGCGGTACAGAAAGTACGCCAACAACGTTCCAAACGCCAGCGGATCCTAATACGCCCGTGGCGACGCCAATTGTTGAGACTGTAACAGGTAGTACAACAAAAGGCTATGAGGTCAAAGGGACTGCTGAAGTTGGCACCACCATTGAGGTTCGCGATGCAGCTGGCACGGTCCTTGGTACTGCAACAACTGGAACTGACGGAAAATATACAGTGACTTTAGATTCAGGAAAAGTAACAGCAAATCAAACGCTGAGCGTTGTAGCGAAAAACGCTAGTGGCACGGAAAGTCAACCAGCAACGGCGACAACACCAGCTGATGTCACTGCACCAACAGTTGATAACATCACAGGCAACTCTGGTTCGGGTTATGAAATTACAGGAACAGCAGACCCTAACACAACAATCGAAGTTCGTGATCCATCTGGGGCAGTCATTGGTACAGGTACCTCTGATGCGAATGGTGATTTTACTGTAACGCTACCAACGGGAACGACCAATCCTGGGGATACGTTAACAGTGATTGGAAAGGATAACGCGGGAAATGAAAGTCAACCGACTGAAGTCCTTGTTCCTGCTGATGCCACGGTTACAGCACCAACTGTAACAGGAGTAACAGGTAATTCAGTTGCTGGTTATCAGGTGACAGGCACCGCTGATCCGAATGCTACCATCGAAATTCGTGATGCAGATGGGAACGTGATTGCAACAGGGACTGCCGATGGGACTGGTTCCTTTGCTGTGAACCTTCCAGCTGGGACGGCAAATGCGAATGAAACATTGACAGCGTTAGCCAAAGATCCTGCTGGCAATACAAGTACACCGACAACCTTCCAAACACCAGCAGATGAAGTAGTGGCACCGCCAAGTGTCGACAAAGTTACTGGGAATACAACACAAGGATATCAAGTGACAGGTACCGCTGAACTTGGCACCACCATTGAAGTTCGTGCAACAGACGGAACAGTTTTAGGCACCGCAACAACTGGACCGACTGGCCAATATACTGTGACGTTAGCTTCAGGAAAAGCAACAGCTAAACAAACAGTGAATGTAGTTGCTAAAAATGATACTGGACTTGAGAGTCAACCAACTACAGCTATGACACCCGCTGATGTTACCACACCAACAATTGGTGACATTACTGGAGATTCAACAACTGGTTATGAAATCACTGGGACGGCGGACCCTAATACCACCATTGAAGTGCGGAACCCAGATGGAACAATTATTGGTACAACGACAACGGATGATCAAGGAAACTTTACTGTGGACCTTCCAGCGGGAGCCGCTAATCCTGGTGATACATTAACAGTTGTTGGAAAAGACGGTGACGGCAATGAAAGTCAACCAACGGAAGTGACGGTCCCTGAAGATGCAACCGTAGCAGCACCAACTGTGACGACTGTTACAGGAACAACTGCCACTGGGTATCAAGTAACCGGCACGGCAGAGCCAAATGTCACCATTGAGATTCACAATGAAGCAGGTTTAGTTATTGCTACGGGAACGACTGATGGTGCTGGCGCATTTACAATCACTCTTCCGACGGGCACAGCAACAGCCAACGAAGCCTTAACTGCCATTGCGAAAGATGCTGCTGGGAAAGAAAGTAATCCGACTGCTTTCAAAACACCTGCTGATCCAGATGCACCAGTCGCGACACCTACTGTTGACAAAATCACTGGTAGCACGACAAAAGGCTATCAAGTAGTAGGAGCAGCAGAAGTTGGTACAACAGTTGAGGTGCGTGACGCCGATGGCACAGTCCTTGGCATGGCAACTACTGGAACTGATGGCAAATACACAGTGACTTTAGAGCCAGGGAAGGCCTCAGCTAACGAAACAATAACTGTCGTAGCGAAAAATGCAACAGGGAAAGAAAGTCAGCCAGCTACAGCAACTACACCAGCCGACTTAGCCACACCAACCATTGATTCTATTACCGGAAATTCTGGTAAAGGTTACGAAATCACTGGAACGGCGGAGCCCAAAACCACTATTGATGTCCGTGACGCAGACGGAACCATCATTGCTGCTACCACTGCTAACGAAACCGGCCAATATACGGTGACTCTACCAGCTGGCGTAGTGACACCAGGAGAAACGATTACGATTATTAGCAAAGATGGCGCTGGCAATGAAAGTCAACCAGCTACAGCCGTTATTCCAGCGGATGTTGTTTTAGCGGCGCCAACTATTACGAAGGTTGAAGGAAACAAAGCCAATGGCTATACAGTCACTGGAACTGCTGATCCAAATGTCACGGTTCAATTTTACAATAGCAGTGAACAATTATTGGCAAGTGGCAATACAACTACTGGAGGCACCTTCTCCGTTCATATTGCAGCAGGGTTAGCAACAGAAAAAGAAACGTTAACCGCACTAACCACAGATACACAAGGAAATGTGAGTCCTAAAACCACATTTATGACGCCAGCCGATATTACGGGAGAACCAGAAATTAAAATTGCGGCACCAACTGTTTCTTCAGTTTTAGGAACGTCTAAAGCCGGCTACCTCATCAAAGGAACAGCTGAACCAAACCGAATCATTCAAATTAGTAACCGACTATTAAGAAGTGTGATTGCTGTAGGTGCCACCGATGCTGAAGGCAACTTCGCTATCCAATTAACAGCGGGACAAGCGACTGCTCAACAAAGTTTACTTGCGACAGCTACCGATGGCGCAGGACATTACAGTACGGCTACAACCTTCATGACGCCAGCCGACCCAACAAATCCTGGAGGAGGCAATGGTAACACTGGCGGAAATAACGGCAATACAGGCGGCAACACAGGAAACAATGGCGCAACTGGCGGGAATAATGGAAATGGTTCAAACACAGGTTCAAATCCAAATGGAGGTTCTGGTTTAGGTACAACAGGTTCTGGCTTAGGTTCACTAGGCAATGGCCTCGGTACAAATGGTAGTGGCTACAATCCGAAACTAAGTACCATCAGTTATGGCACTGGAAATCACGGGAAAACAGGCTACTTACCTAGCACAGGTGAAAAAGAGTCTTCAGCCGTGACAACAAGTTTGTTTGGCGCCTTTGTCGCACTCCTTGCGAGCATGGGAATCATCAAACGCAAACGTAAAAACTAGCTCTCTCCTTTAATTCCTATAGATGAGAAAACGTATTGTTGAGAATTCCCCACTCAATGATACGTTTTCTCGTTCCATTTAATGAAGAAAAATTGCCAAATAGAATAAAATGTGCTATTCTATTTTCAGAAAATCGAAGGAACAAGCAGTGAAAGTGCTAAATCCAACCTGAATTTTTTAATGCAGGAGGAGTGGGCGCTTTTTTTGTTGTTATGAAGAAAGGAAGCTAATTATGCAATCAGCTACAATGGAATTTGATACAATTGCGGCGATTTCTACGCCGCCAGGTGAAGGTGCGATTAGTATTGTTCGTTTAAGTGGCGAGCAAGCAGTTGCTATTGCAAACAAAGTTTATCGGTCAGGCACTAAAGATTTAGCTAAAGTCCCCACGCACACGATTCATTATGGTCATATTGTTGATCCGCAAAACGATCAATTGATTGATGAAGTCATGCTTTCTGTGATGCGGGCACCGAAAACATTTACACGAGAAGACGTGGTAGAAATTAACTGTCATGGCGGCATTGTCGTGGTGAACCAATTATTGCAATTACTGTTACGTGAAGGCGCACGAATGGCCGAACCTGGGGAATTTACAAAACGTGCTTTTCTAAATGGCCGAATGGATCTTTCACAAGCAGAAGCAGTGATGGACTTAATCCGTGCTAAAACGGATAAAGCGATGAATGTTGCATTGAACCAATTGGATGGTAACTTGTCGGCGTTAATTCGTTCATTAAGACAAGAAATTTTAAATACTTTAGCACAAGTAGAAGTTAATATTGATTATCCAGAGTATGATGATGTCGAAGAATTAACCACGAAATTACTTTTAGAAAAAGCCGAATTTGTGAAAGCGCAGATTCAACAATTATTAACGACCGCTAAACAAGGAAAAATTTTGCGAGAAGGTCTAAGTACAGCAATTATTGGCCCACCAAATGTCGGGAAATCCAGTTTGTTAAACCATCTGTTACGAGAAGAAAAAGCCATCGTTACAGATATTGCTGGAACGACACGTGATGTCATTGAAGAATACGTTAACGTTCGCGGCGTTCCTTTAAAATTAATTGATACAGCGGGGATTCGCGAAACAGAAGACATTGTGGAACGAATTGGTGTCGAACGCAGCCGCAAAGCGTTAGCAGATTCGGATTTAATTTTGTTAGTCTTAAATCAAAGCGAAGAATTGACAGAGGAAGATCGTCAACTGTTGGAAGCAACGAAAGGCTTAAAACGCGTTATTCTTTTAAATAAAATGGACTTACCGACAAAACTAGATCCTAACGAATTACAAGAATTAGTCCCTGCAGAAGAAATTTTATCCGTTTCGGTGTTGTCAAACACAGGCTTAGATCAGTTAGAAGCGAAAATTGCTGATCTTTTCTTTGGCGGCCAAACAGGCGAAAAAGATGCTACCTATATTTCTAATACACGTCATATTGCTTTGCTGGATCAAGCAGCGCTTTCGTTACAAGAAGTGATTAACGGCATCGAAGCAGGTATGCCAGTCGATTTAGTTCAAATTGATATGACCCGTTGTTGGGATTATTTAGGGGAAATCGTCGGCGATAGTGTCCAAGATGAATTAATTACACAGTTATTTAGTCAATTTTGTTTAGGAAAATAAGACAAGAGAGGAATTTTTTATGAATCAATATCAAGCAGAATCATATGATGTTATTGTCGTCGGTGCTGGACATGCTGGCTCTGAAGCAGCCTTAGCAGCCGCACGAATGGGCGTTAAAACGTTACTTTTAACGATTAATTTAGATATGGTTGCTTTTATGCCATGTAACCCTTCTGTTGGTGGACCTGCCAAAGGAGTCGTTGTCCGAGAAATTGATGCATTAGGCGGCGAAATGGGTAAAAACATTGATAAAACCTACATCCAAATGCGGATGCTAAATACTGGTAAAGGTCCAGCAGTGCGTGCGCTGCGCGCGCAAGCTGACAAACATGCCTATGCGACAGAAATGAAACATACCATTGAAAAAGAAGAAAATTTAACCCTTCGTCAAGGGATTGTTGAAGAATTAATCGTGGAAGATGGCGTTTGTCGTGGTGTTGTAACTTCAACAGGTGCCGCATACCGTAGTCAAGCAGTGGTGATTACTGCCGGTACTGCCTTGCGTGGCGAAATTATTATTGGTGAATTAAAATATTCATCAGGACCAAACAATTCGCAACCTTCCGTTGGTTTAGCCAATCATTTAAAAGAATTAGGTTTAGAAATCGATCGCTTTAAAACAGGAACGCCGCCACGAGTAAAATCAAGTACGATTGATTATTCTGTGACAGAGGAACAACCAGGCGATAAAGAACCCAACCACTTTAGTTACAGCACGCCAGATAGTGCCTACAATCAAAACCAAGAACCTTGTTGGTTAACTTATACGAATGAAACAACGCATGAAATTATTCAAAAAAATCTACACCGCGCCCCAATGTTTACTGGGATTGTTGAAGGTGTGGGCGCTCGGTATTGTCCATCCATCGAGGACAAAATTGTTCGTTTTGCAGACAAACCAAGACACCAATTGTTCTTGGAACCAGAAGGGTTGAATACCGAAGAAGTTTACGTCCAAGGCTTATCTACTTCTTTACCAGAAGATGTCCAAACAGAAATGCTTCATTCTATTGAAGGATTAGAAAAAGTAGAAATGATGCGTACAGGTTACGCCATTGAATACGATGTGGTAGTCCCTCACCAATTACGCCCAACATTAGAAACAAAGGTCATTGAGAATCTTTATACAGCAGGTCAAACGAACGGAACTAGTGGCTACGAAGAAGCTGCTGGTCAAGGCTTGATGGCAGGAATTAATGCTGCATTGAAAATTCAAGGCAAAGAGCCTCTTGTTTTAAAACGTAGTGATGGCTATATTGGCGTCATGATTGACGATTTAGTTACAAAAGGCACTAACGAACCTTATCGCTTATTAACGTCACGTGCGGAGTATCGTTTGATTTTACGACATGACAATGCGGACTTACGTTTAACAGAAATGGGTCATGAAATTGGCTTAGTCAAAGAAGAACAATATGCCGCCTATCTAGTCAAAAAAGCGGCTGTTGAAGCGGAAATTGCCCGCTTAGGCAAACATCGGATTAAACCAACCAAAGAAGTGCAAGCATTTTTGGAAACCAAAGGCGCTGCTGGCTTAAAAGATGGTATTTTAGCTAGAGATTTTCTGAAACGCCCAGAAATCAGTTATCAAGAAGTCGCTCAATTTATTCCCGCACCTGAAGAGGCGCTCGATCCAAAAGTGATTGAACAAGTAGAAATTCAAATCAAGTACGAAGGCTACATTAAAAAAGCCATGGAAAAAGTTGAGAAACTAAAACGCATGGAAGCAAAACGCATTCCAGAAAACATTGATTACCAAGCGATTAACGGCTTGGCTACAGAAGCAAAACAAAAACTACAAAAAATCCAACCAGAAACGATTGCCCAAGCAAGCCGTATCAGCGGTGTGAATCCCGCTGACATTAGCATTTTGATGGTCTACATCGAACAAGGGAAGATAGCGAAGGTTAAGCCGTAAACCCTTGGTGCCAAAGGGTTTATATTGGTTGCTGAACACTCATACTATCAATTGACCTCGGTTTTGACTCCGTCAGCTATGCTTTCATGTAAGAAGAGAGCTTGTTAACAGTTTCTTCTTGCCGAGTACTTGTTACTTGTACGTAAGAATCTATTGTTGTTTTAACTGATGCATGCCCTAATCGGTTTTGTACGTCATTGATTTGTGCTCCGGCATTAAATACAAGAGTAGCATGTGTATCTTTAAAACCATGCACCTTAATAATTTTCATATCTGGGAATTTCCTTGCTACCTTATCCATTACATGGTTAGGGTAGCTTTTATAAAGGAAGTCCCTTTTTTTGTTGGCTTTGATAGTGCTTATTACGGGAACATCGTCCATGTTGTCTATCCGGATACCTCGAGATAGATTTTTTTGATTACAGACCGTGTCCATTTTTTTTAATTGCTACGGTGTCATCGTCTATCTTAGTTCGTCGGTTAGATGATTCTGTTTTAGTAGGATTTAAATGCAAAGTACCATCAGCCAACTCAACAAGTGTCTTATTAAAGTGGATAGTTTTTGCTTCAAAATCTACGTCATTCCAAGTTAATCCTAGTATCTCTCCTTTTCTAGCTCCGGTGTAAGAAGCTAATCTAAAAAAAGCAATGGCTCGTTCGTCTTTCAACTCTTCTAAGCACTGAAAAAAAATGTTGGAGTTCTTCTTTAGTATAGATGTCATCTTCTGTTTTAGAAGCTTTACTCTTTGCCTTTGGAGTAACTGTACGCTCCATTGGATTGTCTTTAATGACACCAATTAATATGCCGTATTTGAACACTTGGGAAGTATAGCTCTTTACTTTCTGAAAAGCTTTATATTTCTGTGCCCATTCAGAAAGTATTTTTTGGCACATTGTTGGTGTAATCGAATCTAATTTAAGCTTACCGAAGTAGGGAAGAATTTGATTTTTAAAGTAATTTCTAATCCGTTGCTCTGTCGTATTTCGAATATTCCCCTTGTGTTGACTCATCCATAGTTCATAAAGCTCTTGGTAGGTTTTTTACAGTGTTTCGGTTACCGATACCGTCAGATTCAATTTCTAATTGTAACCGAGCTAAATCCAAAGAAGCTTGCTTCTTTGTTTGGAAATCTCTTCGTGTAGTTCTTATCTCTTTTCCAGTTACAGGGTCTTTACCCAAATAAACTTTGTAGAGCCATCTAGTTGATCCATCTTTCTTTTTGTACTGTTTAAATGTTGCCATTGTTTTTTCCTCCTTGAGAAGCCATAAAACCCGCTGAGAGAGTTTACAGGCTACCTTTCATTGCATCCCACCTTTCGAATTAAATTCTTCTTATCTTAATTTTTGAAGTAACTCCGGATAGAGTCTAATAAAGAATCTAGTTCATTGTCTGTTAGATTTTGCTGTTCAATTGCTAATAGCAGTTCTTTGATATCTGACGGTAGATTTTCTGCATATTTATTTCTCCTTAGTAGTTTATCTGCAATTACTAAAAATGAGTCTGTAATTTGATATGTGTCTGAGTAACTCCAATTGATTTGGTTAGCATTCTCAATCACTTTTTCTATTATAGATTGCTTCGTTTCCGGTGTAGATGCCTCATATAGTTGGAAGATTTCTGTATGCCCTACGAAGATATAAAATTTCTTTATATCTTCGTAGGGTTTTGAATTGACTGTGAGTTATAGAAGAGATGTACTCATCTAAATCTCCGTAAACAACCCATTCAACGCTTGTTCTTCCTAAGATTGCGATTAATTCAAGGCTATCATTCGTTGGAAGCCTTTTTCCTTTTTTCCAGTTGTAAACTGCGGCTTTAGTTGCATTACCAATTAAACGACCGAATTGCTCCATTGTACAATTAAAACTGTTACGAATTTCTTTAATTCTCTTGCCGACTGTTTTTGAGTTATAGAACTCATACTTTTTTTCTTTCATTAGTTAGTGTGGTTTTTGTCGAAAAAAGTGACTTGCAAATGTTTCATATGTATCTGAAACGGTTCGAAGTAAACAATATAGAATTAAATTATGGACATAAAAAGCCAGAGAATTTTCTCTGGCTTTATGTGAAGACTAAGATAAAGTAGTACGTAAATAGGGTATTATTTGACCGATGATGTGGAAATTAATCTTTTTTTGCTGTTTAGAAGTGATTGTACTTTTATCTCTCTTATTAAACATTTTCTTTAAAAATTCAAGATCACTATAGTCGTATACATTTTGTTCATAAAAGAAATCAAGCAATTTACGGCTAAAAAAATCAGAAGAGAGTCCAATATAGTTGTTTTCTGATAATGCCGTTTTTAATTTGAATAATTTTTCAAAAATTGCAGTTTCTTCATTCAAGTCTTCCCTTTCAAATTTCTTAATACACTGGCTACCAATAGGTTCTAATTCGTTGCCATTTTCTCTATTTGTAATAGTGAAGAGATACTTTAGGTTTTCTTTACCACATAAGCAAGAGGTTTCTTGCTCGTCATCCTCATCCCAAGCGGTGATATCCCATTCTAAAACGGCACTATCCCAATTGTTTGCTTCGGAATTATCCAAGACTTTCTTTAGAAGTCTTTCTGTATATGTACTTTGGGTTGAACTGTGTTCTTTCATACCTGTTCTCCTTTTTTGTTTGTCTATAGGTAAAGGATACTATATGAATAGGAATAAAGCGAGTACAAAAGCATTTCTGATATGACAAATTTATTAAGAAATGAATTTGTAGATGATTATTAATATTTTAAAGAAATAAAAAATTTATAAGGAGAGGTACTGTAAATGAAAATAAATAAAGTAAAAAGCATTTTAATCGTTTTAATACTTTTCATCTCAATACTCCAGTTATCTAGTTGCGGAGATAAAAACAAAGATTTTTACGGTTATTGGTCTGGTGAAGAGAATAACCTTCCTGTAACTTACGATATTAAGATTACCAAGGATAATATATTTGACTTAGGAGCAGACAAAAAGATATTTAAATATAATTATGTGATGAGGACAGACACTGATGAACCTACTATAGAAGTACCAAAAGAAGAGTTAGCTAAAGGGATACCAGAATTGAAGCAAACAACAGGTGATAGTTTTCTTCTTCTTAGGCTTTTAGAAAATAAAGATAAATTAATTATGATAACAGCTTTAGATGGAACTCCTTCCGCGACTACACTTTATAAAAAAACGAAAAAAGAAAGTCCGTTAGGAAAGGTTGAAAAAAGTAGTAAAAATTGGTTATTTTTGTTGATTAGTATAATAGTAGTAATTTATGTTATAAAGAGACGAAAGTCGGGGAACAAAATATGAAGCAATATTTAGTGGTTCTTTTGCTAGTATTTTTAGTTGCTTGTGAAAGTCGTGATGAGGATGCCAGTGCAGTTTCAACAAGTGCAATTGAGAGTAAGCAGGTCATTACCCCGGAGACAGAAGTAGACAATCAAAAAGAAATTACCATACCAGATGAGCTATTAGGAGATTGGAAAATAAATAATCAAGGGCGTGGGTTAGAAATACATGAAGATAAAGTTGTATTTTATACTGGGCATTCCAAAGTATCCTCAGAGAATTATTATATGGATGTAGAAACTCCGATGTTGTTACATGTCCTATTTTTCTTTGAATACTTAGGAGTGAAATACGACCAAATCTCTATTGAAAAAACAGGATACAGTGAATATTTTAGTAAGAGTGAAGGAATTATGACGATGTTTGCTAAAGATGGTCAAACAGCAAGTTATGATGTGAGGAGAGTATCCGGGGAAGATGATGAACCTATCTCCGGACAAACAATAGATGAAAGAATTGATTCATTCATTGTCACATATACTGCCATACCTCCTGATTGGTATTTTGAAAAAGAAGATGGAGGGATTACAGTACATGCTACATCATATACAGCTAAAGACGAGCAAGGGGCATCTAGCATCCTTTCAAATCTTACAGGTATTAGTAATACTGTGACAGAACTAGTCGGAGCTGATGTACCATTGCGATTATTGGAACCGGGACAGGCAGAATACTCAGTTATACTGATGGATGGACAAGTAATTAGTTGCAATGAGGTATACGGAAGCGTAATAACAGCTAATAATTGATATTAAATAAGCTGAAAGTGAGAGCTTTCAGCTTATTTTTTATGAAAAGAAACTTAATAAAGTTCATGAAATAAAACACATTTAAAAGACTTTTTTTTTTGGAAGAAAAAATCTTTTAAATGTGTTGGTGTATTAATTATTCTCTGTAGCTGCAGAAGCTAGACGTTCAATGAGTTCTTTTTTGTCTGGGGCGCTACATCTATATATGCCTGTTTTACCTTCTTTTTTTAACTTAAAAATTTTCTTCTTATCACAGATTCTTTGTAGTTGTAGGGAAACATTTGTAACAGGTAATCCATGATCTTTTAGTAATCTAGTAATAGGAATGGAACTAAAGCTTTTTTCTTCAGAATTCTCTTCAAGAAAAAGCCCGGTTAAAAATACTTTTTCTTGATCAGTAGAGGGATCGATGATGTTTATCCACTGACCGAAATGTTCAGGTAACTTATTTTGATTGTAAATATCAGGTTTCTTTTGAGGCATTTCTCCTACATAAGAAATTGGGGTCAGGGTGTCAACAGAATTTACCTGAGGATTATCGAGCAATAAATGTGATCCATCAGTAATCGATGAAACTAGCTCATCTAATTTCCAATTAATTGAATATTTATCAATAAATTCTTCAGTCCCTTCTATACAAATTTGTACAGCAGTCGATTTAATTTCAATTTTTGCCATGATAAAACTCCTTTATTTTTTTATTTTTGATTTATATAGTAGCTCTTCTATTGTTGCTCGGTACTCAAAAGAAAGGTCATCGATATCTTTTTTCTTAGTATTGTAATAGATTTTATGTGCAGCAAAATTTCCTAGTTTACGTATAGGTTCTAAAGATGATTTTGTATTTCTACTCAATGAAAGGGTAGAGTTTTTTTCTGCATTTTTAGTGATGAAAGCTAAATTATGGTAGTCATTTTTTTCATTTTTAATTTCTTGCTCAACATTATTTGCTTCATAAGAATGGATAAGAAGTATTTCAAATAGACGTCGCATTAACATTGCACACCCATCAAAAATATTGTTTTCGTAAGTTGAATTAATTTGTAGAGATAGTTTTTCTATATATCCACGAGTATTTAAATACAAAGAATCATCCAAAATAGCAGAATGATTTACTACTATAAGATCAGAATTTTTAGTAAAGACATCGGAGTAAAGTTCTTCATTTTTTTCAAAAGCATGTGCACTAAGTTTTATAAATTTTCCAGAAATAATAAAATCTTTTGATTTTTTCATGTTAGTTAGTAATCTGGTTTTGTTTGGTTTACTTAAGCTTAATTGGTCGAAGTAATTAATAACTTCTTCAATAGTAATTTCATGTTGCGAAAGATGCTTTTTAATGTAGTAAAGAATCAGATTAGCTTTCTCAAGTTCTTTTTTTTGAAAACTATCGGTTACTTTAAAAAAATCATATAAACTTATGTTTTCCAATATGAGCCCCCCATTATTCATATATAATTATACAACATGTTCAATATTTATTAAACTTTATTGTTAATAGCCATAATAAAAGACGAATCAGTTCAATAACTAATTCGTCTTTAAAGATACTCAGCGGTATTTTTTGACTCCGTGTCTGACTCCGTTTCATTGATTTCTGCCACCACATAACTTACTTTGAACTCTATTGATATCGACTTTTTAGTCTACATCGAACAAGGAAAAATCGCGAAAGTGCAAGGATAATAAAAATTTGAAGCAGTTGCTTCTTCACGGATGATTGATTGTGAAGAAGCAACTGCTTTTTTGTTTTGAATTAGTCTACTTTTTTTTCTAAACTGCAAAAAAAGACTGTCTTAAATAATTTCACAAACTGACCTATACTGAAAGCGCAAACAAATGATAGGAGTGGAACAAATGACAGATTGGTTAGGAATTAAAGGAAAAGTAGTGATTGTTACAGGAGGCTCATCTGGTATTGGTCGCAGCATTGTTGAAAGCTTGTTAGCACAAGAGGTCTATGTCGCTAATTTTGATATTTCAGCATCAGAAACGCAACATGAGCATTTACTCTTTGTGAAAGTCGATGTAACTTCTCGAGCAGAAGTAGAAGCGGGTGTCGCTCAAGTGGTGGAAAAATTTGGAACCGTAGATGGCCTAGTAAATAATGCCGGAATCAATATTCCTCGTCTATTGGTGGATAAAAATCATCCTCATGGGCCTTATGAATTATCGGATGAGGTATTCGACAAAATTGTAGCCATCAATCAAAAAGGGCTCTACCTAATGAGCCAAGCAGTGGGCCGGATTCTTGTACAAAAACAAGCAGGTGTCATTATTAATATGTCTTCAGAAGCTGGATTAGAAGGCTCCGAAGGGCAAAGCGCCTACGCTGCAACGAAAGCAGCGGTCAGCAGTTATACACGTTCATGGGCTAAAGAGTTAGGAAAATCAAACGTCCGTGTCGTGGGGATTGCGCCAGGTATTATGGAAGAAACGGGCTTGCGCACTTTAGCATACGAAGAAGCATTGGCTTATACACGAAATATTTCTGTTGAGCAATTGCGAGCAGGTTATTCAAAAACAAGTACGATTCCATTAGGTCGTAGCGGAAAACTCCATGAAGTCGCTGACTTAGTATGCTATTATTTATCAGACCGTTCAAGCTATATTACAGGCATCACCACAAACGTAGCTGGAGGTAAAACAAGAGGATAGAGGTGGGAAAACTAAATGACGCTAGTAAATAGATGGTACCAAGTAATAAAATTACTAGTTGATCACAAAGGAATGAGCTTACAGGAATTGCAAGAAAAATTAGCCGCAAGTCCTCAAACAGTTCGTAAAAACATTGATACATTGAATGATGAATTAATCGGTATCGCCCAAATTATTCAGAAGGAAAATCTCTTTCAGTTAGAAATCAATAACTTTGAAGGTTTTGAAGAGGTTTTGTCTGGACGGCTAAAAAGGGAATCTGATTTTAATTCTTCAAGCAAGCGTGTTTCCTACATTATCAAACGATTAATAGAAGAAGATCAATTTATTTCAACTTATGATTTATCCGAAGAACTCGCCGTTAGTCGCGGCACAGTTAATAAAGACATTAAGCGCATGAAAGAGCTGATTGCTCCTTGGCAGGTTGCGGTTGTAGGTACGCCAAACCGTGGCATTCATTTAGAAGGAAAAGAGTTTGATTTACGCTTACTTCATGTGAATTACGTCCAAGAATATTTTGAAGAACAGTTTCTTCATGAAACTACCAAACAAATGATACAAAAAATAATCAAAGAAACAAGACTAGCAAAACAAGATAGTTTTCTTTTACGAAGAGTGGTTTCAATTGTTTTGCAGCGTGTTTTAGCTGGAAAACTCATTACGGAACTACCACTAGAATATGTTGATTATGTTCGTCATAACGAGCAGATTGAAGAACTGATGTATCACTTGGAAATAACCTATAATGTAACGTTAAGCCAATGGGAACGTTCCTTTATCAGCTTTCCTTTTAACATCAACACAAACCATATTCGTAATTCTTTATTGGCTGATGAAGGACTCTTAGCTGACTATTTTCAAAAAATGATGAAAAAAATTCATCATTCAGTTGTTGTTGAATTTGATGAGGACTTCTTGTTTTCAGAAATGAAAGATCATTTAAGAAACGTGATGAATCGACTCGTTTTTCATGTGGAGTGTCACGATTTATTTTACGGAGAAATTGAACGACAATATCCTTTGGCCTATGAATTAGCCAAGATTGGCTTGCAAGAATTGGGCCGTTTGTTAAATCGTTGTGTGCCGACGGTTGAATTTGGGTATCTCGCTTTGTATTTTGAACTAGCATTGAGAGGGAACTATGAAGCGGGAGCCAAAAAAGAAATCGCTGTAATCTGCAGTACAGGTCATGGAACGGCCTTGATCATTCAGCGGCAATTGGAAAAAGTTTTGGGTCCAGACGTCCAGATTGCCCATTTTTCTGAAGAAGAGGCAGAGAGAAGAGAATTGAATCAATATTTTGCTATTTTTACAACCATTCCCTTAAAAAATATTCGACCACAAACACCGATGATCCATTTAACTAATTTATTTAACGATACTTGGCTCAGAAATGAGTGGCAGAGAGCAAAAGAAATTCGTTCCGTGGAATCTCAAAATATTCATATGACCTATCAATTATTAGAGAATACTCAAGGTTACCGAGCGAATATCCAGAAAATGATTGCTGATTTAGAAGCAGAAAAATTAGTAGATCCCCAATTTATCGAACGAATTTTTACTAGAGAAGATCAACAAACAACTATTTTTGAATCGGGGATTGCCTTTCCCCATACAATTAATCAAGCCTTACCAACGATTATTTTATCGATTGGGGTTTTTGAAGAATCACTGGTTACACCAGAAGGTAAAGTTGATGTTATTTTGCTGTTGGGTATTCCAGAAGAGCTGACGGCCACTGTTGAAGCAGAGTTACTACAACTATATGACCGCTTGTTTACAATCGCAGGAGACGAACGTTTACGTAATGAGTTACGGAAGCAACGAGATGTTTTAGCGGTTAAAGAGTGGATGCAAAGGAAGGGGATTATCATATGAGTTTTATCTACGTATTCGGGGCGCTTTTTTTAACAGCTTACTTCGTTCAGATAGCTATGGGAATGAAACAGATTAAACACTTTAATCAAAACTACCAAGAATTGCGACAATTAGGAAAAGTCGCGATTGGTCGACGTGCAGGGAAGTTAAAAGCAGGCACGATTATCTTGTTTGCTGTGGATTCACAAGGGAAAATCTTAGCCGCTAGAAAGATGCAAGGTGTCACCGTTCTAGCTAAATTTCATCCCTTACCTCAGTACGTGAACGAGGATATTCATTATATGGATCATTACCATCCACTCGTACAAAAGGAAAATAAATTAACCCAACAAGCGATGGAAAATGCACGAGAAATTTACTTACGTGTTGAGCTTGGCAATTATCAAGAAACACAACCATTAACGCCGCTTAATGGAGCCAAAATTCAATGGCAATTATGGAAAAATAAAGTACAAACAAAATTGAAAGGAAGTGTCGAGTAATGTCTTATATTACAAAATTTGCGGAAGGATTTATGCACCTTTTCCAAACAGGAGCAGAAACATTTATTTCTTGGATGACAGGCATCGTACCTGTTGTTTTGATGTTAATGGTAGCTATGAATACTTTAATTGCTTTTCTAGGAGAAGAAAGAGTAACCAAAGTAGCCAAACTTTCTGCCAAAAATCCTGTTACGCGATATTTAGTGCTGCCTTTTTTATCCGCTTTTATGTTAGGCAATCCAATGTCCTTTACGATGGCTCGATTTTTACCAGAATACTATAAACCTAGCTATTATGCTGCACAAGCGCAATTTTGTCATACCAGTAATGGAGTTTTTCCTCATATTAATCCTGGTGAATTGTTCGTTTGGTTAGGGATTGCGCAAGGGATTGATACGTTAGGACTAAATTCGATGGACCTAGCGATTCGCTATATGTTTGTAGGGATATTAATGAATTTTATTGGCGGTTGGGTTACCGATTTCACTACCGCCTATGTTTGCAAACAACAAGGAATTACCCTTAGTAAAACAGTAGAGATTGCTGTGGATTAGAAAGGAGCAAGGTGAGATGACGTACAATAGTATTAAGGTAGTTAAAGGAAATGGCGGTTATGGTGGGCCCTTAGTGATTACACCGACAGAAGAAAAACATAAATTTATTTACATTACAGGTGGCGGCGAGAAACCCGCAATTGTTGATAAAATCGTAGAATTGACAGGAATGGAAGCGGTCAATGGTTTTAAGACATCGATTCCAGATGATGAAATCGCATTAGCCATTATTGATTGTGGAGGCACTCTTCGTTGCGGAATTTATCCTAAAAAAGGAATTCCTACTATTAACGTTGTTCCAACTGGCAAAAGTGGTCCCTTAGCACAATACATTAATGAGACAATTTATGTTTCCGCTGTAGGCCCGAAACAGATTACATTGACATCAGAAGAAGCTGCTGCTGATACAGAAAAGCCCACCTCAAAAAAAACAGAATTTAAATATGATACAAGTAAAAAAATTACTGAACAAAAAGCGGAACAACAAAGTTTTGTTGCGAAAATTGGTATGGGTGCAGGAAAAGTTGTAGCGACATTCAACCAATCAGCCCGTGAAGGCGTACAAACGATGATCAACACAGTGATTCCGTTTATGGCATTTGTTTCTTTATTAATTGGTGTGATTCAAGGTTCAGGAATTGGTGAATTTTTTGCCAATATCATGGCGCCATTGGCAGGAAACATTGTGGGTTTAACAATTATTGGTTTTATTTGTTCTCTGCCATTTCTTTCTCCTTTATTAGGTCCTGGAGCAGTAATCAGCCAAGTAATTGGTACGTTAATTGGTGTGGAAATTGGGAAAGGCAACATTCCGCCACAACTAGCCTTACCAGCATTGTTTGCTATTAATACACAAAACGCGTGCGACTTTATTCCCGTGGGTTTAGGCTTGGAAGAAGCTGAAGCTGAAACCGTTGAAGTCGGGGTCCCTTCTGTTTTATATTCTCGTTTCTTAAATGGTGCCCCTCGAGTACTAGTTGCTTGGTTAGCAAGTTTTGGATTGTATAGTTAAAAAATTTTTTTGGAGGATGGGAAATGTCAGTATTTACAACAAAGGTTCAGTCTATTGGACCAGAAGCCGAATTATTTAAAGAAGAAAAAATGGTCATCTTATTTGGAAAAGATGCACCAGATGCTTTAGCAGATTATTGTTATAACATTGAGGTTCAGCCAGTCACAGAAGCGATTACGGACAAGCAAACGTTAGTGATTGATGAACAAACTTACCAGATTACCGCTGTAGGCGAGGTAGTATTAACTAATTTAGACACATTGGGTCACATTACTATTAAATTTGATGGCGCAACAACACCTGAATTACCAGGTACATTATATGTTGAAGAAAAAGCTATTCCTGAAATAACTGTTGGTACAACAATCACTATTCTATAATTATCGTTTAAGGGAGGAACGTAAAAGATGGAATTTATGCTAGATACAATTAATCTTGAGGCTATTCGAAAGTATCAGAAAATTTTACCACTGGCAGGCGTAACGTCTAATCCCAGTATTGTTAAACAAGCAGGAAAAATTGACTTCTTTGCGCAGATGAAAGAAATCAAAAAAACGATTGGACAAGCGAGTTTGCACGTCCAAGTGGTCGGTCAAACGGCAGAAGAGATGCTAGAAGATGCCCAAACCATTGTACAACAATTAGGCCAAGAAACATTCATTAAAATCCCAGTCAATGAAGCAGGCTTGGTAGCCATCAAACAACTAAAGCAGGCAAATTATCGGATAACAGCAACCGCTATTTATACAGAATTTCAAGGCTACCTAGCGATTGCGGCAGGTGCAGATTATTTAGCGCCTTATTATAATAGGATGGAGAATTTAACAATTGATTCTCAAAAGGTTATTGAGCATTTAGCTGCAGAAATTAAACGGACGAACGCAAAGAGTAAGATCTTAGCTGCTAGTTTTAAAAACGTGGCACAAGTTAATCAAGCCTGTCAAATGGGGGCGCAAGCGGTCACTATCGCACCAGAACTCGTGACACAAGGCTTGGCAATGCCCGCCATTCAAAAAGCAGTAACTGATTTTCAGGAAGATTGGGTTACTGTTTTTGGAGTAGAAACGGTAAACGAATTAACATAAAAAGAACGAGAAGAAAAAGCGGTCATTTTTCTTCTCGTTCTTTTTTTGTTTCACATGAAACATCTACGATTATTCACTTGCTCAAAAATTAGACAATTTTCTTTATTTGTCAAAGAATTTCTTAAAAAAAAGGGTTATCTTTTGGGTATTTTTTTTGGTAGCAGTATGATGAGGGTATCAAATGATAGGAGGAAACGAGAATGAGATACACAAATGGAAATTATGAAGCATTTGCTCGACCAAGAAAACCAAAAGGTGTAGATGACAAGAGTGCCTACATTGTTGGTGGTGGCCTAGCAGGTTTAGCAACGGCTGTTTTCTTAATTCGTGACGGTCAAATGAAGGGCGAAAATATTCACATTTTTGAAGAACTCACGCTGTCTGGCGGTTCTTTAGATGGTAAATTTATTCCCCATGATGGCTTTGTCACTCGCGGCGGACGCGAAATGGAAAACCATTTCGAGTGTTTGTGGGATCTATTTCGTTCGGTACCATCATTAGAAGTAGAAGATGCCTCTGTCCTAGATGAGTTTTACCGTTTAGATTTAGATGATCCGAATTCTTCAAATTGCCGCATTATTCATAACCGTGGCGAACGTGTCCCAGATGATGGACAATTTACTTTATCCAAAAAAGCACAAAAAGAAATCGTTGATTTATTTATGACTTCTGAAGATCAATTAATTGGCAAAAAAATTGAAGATGTTTTCGGCGAAGAATTTTTTGAATCCAACTTTTGGATCTATTGGTGTTCAATGTTTGCTTTTGAAAAATGGCACTCTGCCATTGAAATGCGCCGTTACATCATGCGCTTTATCCACCACATCAAAGGTTTGCCTGACTTTACAGCCTTGAAGTTTACCAAATACAATCAATACGAATCGTTAGTGAAACCATTACTAAGCTTTTTAACCAATCAAGGGGTAGATTTTCAATATGAAACAACGATCAATGATATCCAAGTCGACATCAAAGGAGCTACTAAAGTTGCTCGGCGATTATTGTTGACACAAGCGGGCAAAACCAAAGAAATTCCTTTAACTGAAAATGATTTAGTCTTCGTAACGAATGGCTCAATTACTGAAAGTTCGACGCAAGGAGATCATCATACACCAGCACCAATTACTCATGAACTAGGGGGAAGTTGGAATCTCTGGAAAAACTTAGCAAAACAATCCCCAGAATTTGGGCACCCAGAAGTTTTCTGTGAAAATTTACCAGATGAAAGTTGGTTTGTCTCAGCAACGATTACGTGGGAAAATTTCGATATTGAACCGTATCTTTCTCGGTTAACACATCGTAAATTACGGACAGGAAAAATTGTCACAGGTGGTATTATTACTATCAAAGACTCTAATTGGATGATGAGTTTCGCCATGCATAGACAACCGCATTTTAAAGAACAAAATGATCAACAATCTATAACTTGGGTATATGGATTACTTTCTAATAAACCAGGAAATTATATCAAAAAACCAATCGAACAATGTACAGGCCAAGAAATTACGCAAGAGTTACTTTATCATTTAGGGGTCCCAGAAGGGGAAATTGAACGTATTTCAGAAGAATCGGCTACCACTATTCCGGTTTATATGCCGTTTATCACTTCTTACTTTATGTTAAGAGAACCAGGCGATCGACCATTAGTTGTACCAAACGGCTCTAAAAATCTTGCTTTCATTGGGAACTTCGCAGATACTGAACGAGATACGGTGTTTACAACAGAGTATTCTGTACGGACAGCGATGGAAGCTGTTTATCAATTGCTAGAGGTTGAACGCGGAGTACCAGAAGTGTTTGCTTCTGCATACGACTTGCGCGTCTTAGCAAACTCTGTTTATTATTTATCTGACAAGAAAAAATTAACAGAAATGGATATGCCGTTCGTGGAACGCAAAATGGTTGAACACTTTGTGAAGAAATTTGAGGATACGTATATTGGTGATATTTTAAGAGAAAATCATTTAATTTAGTTGAAAGAGGTCGGGATAGAAGTGTTTAACTCCGAGAAATAAGAAGGAATTTCCGAAAATTGTTCTATAATTTTTGGAGAATTTCGGCTTATTTCCGAAGGAGTTGCTTCTGTTCCCGCCGTTTATCAGTTTTTGAGCGTGGAGCAAAAATCCAAAGTGATTTTTGTCCCATGCTCTTTTTTGTTGGATTATCAACCGTTGAATAAATATTCATTATTATGTATATTTCTTTTGTGATTTTATGGATATTAAATATATAATATATCGAATGGAGGTAGAAAGTATACAACTTCGCAAAAAAATCTTAATTTCTGAAGAGACTTTTTCAAAATTTTGTTGAAAAGAAGGCGCATTTTTACCATAGTTTCTTCACATTTAACGGCTATTATTTAAACATACCCGATAAACAAAACCCTAACAAAACACTTTTTCATTTTTTAACTCCTCCGCCCGCCCTTCCCCAAAGGGCGGGTTGTTTTTTTGCGTTAAAGCAGTTGGCATTTTGCGGGGAAAGGATTATCATTATAGAAGAAGTATATAGAAAAAGGCGGCGAGAAGATGGGACGTTGGCAAGAATTACAACAAGCAATGAGTGCTGGTGTAGAGGCGGCGATTGACGCTGGCTGGGACCGCCAAGCTGTTTATGGATTAGTGGAAAGCGCCATAAAAGACACGCGTTTCTTGCCACTTGAGCAAGCGAAAACAGCAGTCACGGAACTGTTTTCTGAAGTGGAAGAAGTGGGCTCTTCAGCGTATGAGCGATTATTTCGCTTTTCGGCTTATCGTCCGCAAGAAAAGCTCTCGTTACTGTTATGGCAATTAGGTGCAGTGTTGGATCAGCATGGCATGTTGCAATTAGTAGGACCTTATCGTTTCTCGAAGACGATTGCACCGCATGCGACGTTTTGGCATTTGTTGGCAAAAACAGTTCAAAAAGCCTATCCGTTAGGTCTTCTTGGGAGCTTTAATCAAGAGAAAGCGAAAAAGATACATCAATTAAGAATGTATATTGATCGTCAAAATATCACGTATATCCGCGATTTTTTTAAACAAGAAGGGGACACCGATGAACAGGCATTAAAACGCTATGTTTTTGCGGCCAAGCCGCAAGGAATGGGCGGGCGGAAACTGAAAAAAAGCTCTGCTCGTTTACACAACAAATACCCTGAGGGGGCATCTTATTCTTTGATTAATAAGAAACGATTGACGCCTAATTTTCACAGTGAGTTTATTTTGAATGAAGAAGGGACCTTTGTAACCCAGTGGGATGTGTTAGTTGAAGACTGGCGAGGCAGATTAATTAGTAATCCAGCTTATTATCAAGCGGCCAAAAACAATGAATACCAGGAAAAAGTCTTGAATGGTGAATCGTTTAATTATGCAAATCGGAATAATCGTACCCATGAATTACTAGATAGTTCACCACCAGGGAGATTTGATCATCAATTACGAAAAACAGCCAAAAAAGGTTGGTTAAGTCCCCGTATCCAAGAATACGACTACCGCAGAGAACGACAAATAAAGTGCGATGATTATAGTAAGTAAAACAAGCCAATGTTTCACATGAAACATTGGCTTGTTTTACTCTTAGAGAAAGGCGGTTTTCGTTGCCGCCAATTGAACATTTTGGCCCGTGGCTAGAGACTTTTTACCACATAAAAAGGCGGATTTTTCTTTTATCATTCAGGCAAAAATCTTCCGAAAAGCATTGCAAGAAATTGCTATTTGCGTTAAAGTAGGAAAAGATGATTGTGAAACATTTTTCTGTTTCACAAAAAAGGAAGGAGTCTTTATGCTACCCGAAGAATTTAGACAACTATTAGCCGAAAAAGGCATTGAATTGACAGACCAACAGATGACACAATTTGACCAATATTTCCATTTACTAGTAGAATGGAATGAAAAAATGAATTTAACAGCCATTACAGAAGAAAAAGAAGTTTATTTGAAACATTTCTATGATTCTGTTTCGTTGGCATTCTTTGAAGACTTTGCCAGCGATAAAGCCATTTGTGATGTTGGCGCAGGCGCAGGATTTCCAAGTATTCCTTTGAAAATTGTTTTTCCTTCATTAAATGTCACAATTGTTGACTCTTTAAATAAACGAATTACTTTCCTAACAGAGTTAGTGAATCAACTAGGTTTGGCTAATGTTTCTTTGTATCATGATCGTGCAGAAACATTTGGTCAAAAAGCAGAATTTCGTGGCGCGTTTGATTACGTTACAGCGCGAGCAGTTGCACGATTAAATGTTTTAAGTGAACTGTGTTTACCCTTAGTTAAAAAAGAAGGCTATTTTTTAGCCTTAAAAGCATCGAAAAGTGAAGAAGAAATTAATGAAGCAAAACCTGCAATCGCTACATTAGGCGGTCAATTTCAAAAAGAAGTTGGTTTTACTTTGCCGATTACGGCAGACGAACGTCACATTGTCGTGATTCAAAAGAAAAAAGAAACCCCTAAAAAATATCCCAGAAAACCTGGATTACCAAATAAACAACCGATTAAATAAGATGGAGGCACACACATGACACGAATTATTTCTGTAGCGAACCAAAAAGGCGGCGTTGGTAAAACAACGACCACTGTAAATTTAGGCGCATGTTTAGCAAACTTAGGCAAAAAAGTCTTACTGATCGACATTGATGCACAAGGAAATGCTACCAGTGGCATGGGTGTTCCTAAACCAGATGTCGCACACGATGTGTATGATGTCCTTGTAAATGAAGAACCAATCACTAGCGTGGTTCAACATACCAGCCGTGAAAATTTAGATATTGTCCCTGCAACTATTCAATTAGCAGGCGCTGAAATTGAATTAACTTCAATGATGGCTCGAGAATCGCGCTTGAAATTAGCAATTGATGAAGTAAGAGACATGTATGATTTCGTTTTAATTGATTGCCCGCCTTCTCTAGGGCATTTAACAATCAATGCTTTTACAGCAAGTGATTCGATTCTAATTCCTGTTCAATGTGAATATTACGCATTAGAAGGCTTGAGTCAATTGCTAAATACGATTCGCTTGGTTCAAAAACATTTTAACCCTGAATTGAAAATTGAAGGGGTCTTGTTAACCATGTACGATGCTCGGACCAATTTAGGTGCCGAAGTCGTTGAAGAAGTCCGTAAATATTTCCGTGAAAAAGTCTATGACACGATTATTCCAAGAAATGTCCGTTTATCCGAAGCACCAAGTCATGGGTTACCAATCATTGACTATGATATTCGCTCAAAAGGTGCCGAAGTGTATCAAGCACTAGCAAAGGAAGTGTTGGAGAATGAATAAAGGCAAAGGTTTAGGCAGAGGCATCGATGCCTTGTTTCAAGATATCGCAAAGCTAGAAGATGTCGACGTTAAGAACGAACAAGTGACAGAAATTCTATTAAACGAACTTCGTCCCAATCCTTACCAACCACGGAAAACATTTGATGAAACCTCTTTACAAGAACTTGCAAACTCGATTCTACATTCCGGTGTGTTTCAACCGATTATTGTTCGTAAATCGGCAGTTAAAGGCTATGAAATTATTGCAGGTGAGCGTCGGTTCCGGGCTTCTAAATTAGCCGGCAAAGAAAAAATTCCCGCAATTATTCGCGAATTTGATGAAGAATCCATGATGCAAGTTGCTGTTTTGGAAAACTTACAAAGGGAAGATTTAAATCCGCTAGAAGAAGCAGAAGCCTATGAAATGCTAATGAAAAATTTGAAATTAACACAAGCGGAAGTCGCAGAACGTTTGGGCAAAAGTCGCCCGTATATTGCCAATTATTTACGCTTGCTAACCTTACCAGATGCGGTCAAAGCAATGGTTCAAAAACAAAGCATGTCAATGGGTCAAGCACGGACGTTATTAGGCTTGAAGAACAAAGAACAGCTATTGCCATTAGCTAATCGTTGTATTAAAGACAATTTAACGGTTCGACAATTAGAACAACTTGTCGCTGAATTAAACGAAACACAAGGCAAAAAGGGCAAAAAAGCGAAAAAAGCCATCAAAGAAAAACCCATTTATATTCGTGAAAGTGAAGACCGCTTAATGGATAAATTTGGGACAACCGTAGCAATTCAAGAAAAAGAAGGCAAAGGAAAAATTGAAATTGAGTACTTGTCCTCTTCGGATTTGGCTAGAATTTTAGATATTTTAGATATTCATTTTGACGAGGAATAAAAAGCAAAGTGAGAAAGTAAAACAGAAAGTCACAAATCCTTTTGCTAGTTTCGTTAAAAAATGGTATTGTAATCATGGTATTTTTATATAAGTAAGAGAAGAAAGAAGGCTTGGAACATGTATGATTTAGGCGATATTGTCGAAATGAAAAAGCCGCATGCTTGCCAAGCAAATCGTTGGCAAATCATTCGCATGGGCGCTGATATCAAAATCAAGTGCACGAATTGCGGGCATATTGTCATGATGCCGCGTCGTGATTTTACTAAAAAATTAAAAAAAGTAATCGAGAAAAAAGCAGACTAATGCTTTGATGCCTCTAATAGAAAAGAGAATAGACTGAGAGAAAGAGTGGAAAACAAATGGCACTAACAGCTGGAATTGTCGGCTTACCAAACGTTGGTAAATCGACCCTATTTAACGCAATTACAAAAGCAGGAGCAGAAGCTGCAAATTATCCCTTTGCAACGATTGATCCGAACGTCGGCATGGTTGAAGTACCAGATGCCCGTTTACAACGCTTGACAGAACTAGTAAAACCGAAAAAAACAGTTCCCACAACGTTTGAATTTACAGACATCGCCGGAATTGTTAAAGGTGCCAGCAAAGGAGAAGGGCTGGGAAATCAGTTTTTAAGTCACATTCGTCAAGTAGATGCAATCTGTCACGTGGTTCGTTGTTTTGATGACGAAAATATCATGCGTGAACAAAATCGGGATGCGGATTTCGTTGATCCTTTAGCAGACATTGATACAATTAATTTAGAGCTAATTTTAGCAGATTTAGATTCAATCAATAAGCGCTATACTCGCGTGGCTAAAATGGCGAAAGCAAAAGATAAAGAAGCGGTGGAAGAATTAGCTGTTTTAGACAAAATTAAACCAGTTTTAGAAGAAGGTTTATCTGCTCGTACGATTGAATTTACGCCAGAAGAAGAGAAAATTGTTAAATCTCTTTTCTTATTAACCACAAAGCCGGTCCTTTATGTAGCAAATGTTTCAGAAGATGAAGTGGCAGATCCAGACAACAATGAGTATGTACAACAAGTTCGTAATTTTGCAACCAGTGAAAATGCGGAAGTAATCGTAGTTAGTGCGCGAGCAGAAGAAGAAATTGCTGAATTGGATTCTGAAGAAGACAAGGCTGAATTTTTAGAAGCAATGGGCATTGAACAATCTGGCTTAGATCAATTGATTCGTGCGGCGTACGATTTGTTAGGCTTAGCTACCTACTTTACAGCTGGTGAACAAGAAGTTCGTGCGTGGACGTTCCGTAAGGGAATCAAGGCACCTCAAGCAGCTGGGATTATCCACAGTGACTTTGAACGAGGCTTCATTCGTGCGGAAACAGTTTCTTATGAAGACCTAGATAAATATGGCAATATGCAAGCTGCCAAAGAAGCGGGCCGTGTTCGTTTAGAAGGAAAAGACTACGTCGTTCAAGATGGCGATGTTATGTTGTTCCGTTTTAACGTTTAAGAAAAGACCCATGCCCAACAAGCAATTTGTTTTGGGGTAAGCCCACATATTTAAGGCCATTCAGCCGTTTAGAAAGAGGTTCCCTCTACATGAGGGTGAGGAGGATACAACTATGGAAGCAGAAGCATTACGAGCAATCGTGGCTGAGAATCGTCAATTAGAACAGAATTTGACTAAAAGAAATGAACAATACATTTTTGACTTAAAAAAATCATTAAAAGCGGCTAATTTATCTGAAGAGGAGCTAGCATTGGCTCTACACGGTATTTTACCAGAATTAGTAGCCGGTCAAAAAACAGGTAAAACAGCCCGTCAGTTATTTGGCACTGTTTCAGAACGGACGGAAGCAATTTTAAATAAACCAGCAGAAGTCAAAGAACCAGCGGGCTGGATGATTTGGCTCGACAATACCTTACTATTGCTTGGTTTATTAACAATCATGTTAGCGGCGATGTCTCTATTTTCAAAAGGAACCGCACAACCTCTCGGATTAACCACATATATCTTAGGTGCGATGGCTGGGGGTTATGTTTTCTATCTAATGCACAAATATGTTTACCGTTTTGATCGTCAAGGTGGCGACAAAAGCAAACGTCCTGGTTGGTTAAAAACGACCGCCATTCTATTTGGCGGAATGTTCTTGTGGATTGCAGTTTTCGCTGGTTCAGCGATGCTGCCACCAGTGATCAATCCCATTTTAGATCCGATGATTGCTTTAGTAATCGGTGCGTTAGCCTTTGTAGCACGCTATTTCTTCAAGAAAAAATACAATATTCAAGGTAGTTTCATGACACGTCAATAAACGGCGCGGGCTCAATTGTGAATGCGCTCGGCTGACGCAGAAACTGCAACAAGCAAAGTCGCTCTCTCAATAGAGCGTTTTAACAGTTAAAGCCTGGGGGATTAGTCGAAAAAACTAGTGTCCCAGGCTTCTGTTTTCAGAAGTTTGCTAAAGAAAGGAGCCTCTTATGGGACAACAAGTGAAGTCTTGGTGCCGTCAACACGAGCGGCTACTCATTTTTATTAGTTTTCTCTTATTAAGTGGACTTTCTCTCTATTTTGTCTATTTTCAAGAGAATTTTTTACGAGCAAGTGATTTCCGCTTTCATCAAAATCGGGTGGAAGGTCTCGCATTAGCAATTAAAAACAACGACTGGTTTCCTAAAATCAATTATTTTTTCTTGGGAGGCTATGGCTATGCCTCTAGTTTGTTTTATCCAGATGCGTATCTTTATTTACCTGCGCTTTTGCGTGTTCTGGGGCTTTCCTTTGTCGCTAGTATGGCGATTTTTGTGTTTGCAGTAAACTTGGCAACATTTAGTCTTACTTATTATGCAGGCCGATTAATGGCGCTCTCTAAAAAAAGAAGCTATCTCTTTGCCATTTTGTATGGCTTATCTATTTACCGCATGCAAGACTTGTTTAATCGCCAAGCGTTAGGAGAATTTTTGGCGCTAAGCTTTTTTCCGTTGGTCTTAGCGAGCCTGTTTTTATTACGAAAGGGAACCACGAAATGTTGGCCGTTGTTAACGCTGGCGATGACTGGGATTGGGTTGGCTCACTTTATTTCTATTGAAATGGTTTCTATTTGGATTGGGTTATACATTCTGTTTTATTGGCAGCAGTTTTTTAAAAAGGAGGTCCTGTGGGCATTAGCGAAGGCTGCAGGTCTGACACTACTTTGGCTGGCCTTTTATCTTTTACCAGTTGCTGAACAAATGAAAAATCAAGTGTTTAAAGTTACATCCAATCCACTCACTTATATTTCCGAAAGAAGTTATCCCATTGTTTCTGTTTTCATTAATAGTTTAAAGAGCAGTGTTTTTCACGCGAAAACAGCGAATCTAGGAACCCTTTTGTTTGTAGGGCTTGTTGTAGCAGTGGTTTCGCTTGCTAGCAAAAAAATTCAGGACAAACGGTTTATTGGTTTGACGCTGGTACTCTTATTGATGGTTACCACGCTTTTTCCTTGGCACTGGCTGAACCACACGCCTTTAAATACGATTCAGTTTCCTTGGCGGTTTTTAGGGATTCTTTCCGTAATGCTCGCTTTTTTCATTGCACAAGACGAATGGGGCGTTTTCCCTAAATCTTGGACTGTGGCTTTGTTGGTTTTCCTTGCCATCAGCAATTTAGGCATTTATCAATATCAAAGTATTCAGTCACAACAAGGCCACCTGTTAACAAAAGCTGAGTATGAGCAACCAACGCCTTTTTATATCGGTGCGGGCCATGAATATTTGCCAGATGAAATCAATTATCAGGAATTATTGAAACAGAAAAAACGACAACTTGATTATTCGGCAGCACAAGTAACCATTACAAATGTTAGAATGCCTTATGGGAAAATTTCATTTGACTACCAAGTGGTGAATCAATCAGCGAAGGTGACCGTTCCTTTTATTTATTACTTAGGCTATCAAGCCACGATTCAAATGAAAAACCAAACGGGCGCTAAAAAAATGAGCCTAACCAACCAAGGAGGCTTAGCCGCTCTTTCTTTATCTGGTACAGGACATGTCGACATCCGTTACCAAAGAACAAAAGTGCAAAAAATAGGGACAATGATGACCTTGCTTTCTGTCGGTGGTTTTGGATTTAGCCGATTTTTACAACAAAAAAAGAAACACAAGATAAAAGAACAACGATGAAAGTAGGACCTTAATTAGGAAGAGTTGAATAAAGGACAAACCGATTTCGGCGTTTTGTCCTTTATTCCTCATTGATTATTTAAACAAATCTAGTTGACTTCCTTAGTATTATCTGTTATTTTCATATATAAAATTAAGTCGAGGAGTGGACAAAAAAATGTCAAATTGGGAAACAAAATTTGCGAAAAAAGGTCTTACATTTGATGATGTGCTATTAATCCCTGCAGAAAGCCATGTCTTACCAAATGATGTAGACATGAGTGTACAATTAGCTAAAAATATCAAGTTAAATATTCCATTGATGAGTGCCAGTATGGATACTGTTACAGATAGTAATATGGCAATTGCGATGGCTCGTCAAGGTGGACTAGGTGTCGTACATAAAAATATGACTGTCGCCCAACAAGCAGACGAAGTACGTAAAGTCAAACGTTCTGAAAGCGGCGTTATCATTGATCCATTCTTTCTAACACCAACAAACTTAGTAGCGGATGCAGAAGAATTAATGAGTCGTTACCGTATTAGCGGTGTGCCGATTGTAGAAACAATGGAAAACCGTAAATTAGTCGGAATTATTACAAACCGTGATATGCGTTTTGTAACGGACTACCAAATCAAAATCGAAGAAGTCATGACAAAAGATCATTTAGTCACTGCGCCAGTTGGCACATCTTTAAAAGATGCAGAAAAAATCTTACAAAAACATAAAATCGAAAAATTACCAATCGTTGATGAAGCAGGTCGCTTAAGTGGCTTAATTACAATTAAAGACATTGAAAAAGTGATTGAATTCCCAAATGCTGCCAAAGACGAACACGGTCGTTTACTTGTGGCGGCAGCAGTCGGCGTCACTAGTGATACGTTCGAACGTGCGGAAGCATTATTAGAAGCAGGTGCCGATGCGATTGTTATCGATACTGCACATGGCCATAGTGCCGGCGTTATTCGCAAAATTAAAGAAATTCGTGAAACGTTCCCTGAAGCAACATTAATTGCTGGTAATGTTGCCACTGCTGAAGCAACCAAAGCATTGTATGATGTCGGCGTTGACGTTGTCAAAGTTGGTATTGGACCTGGTTCAATTTGTACAACACGTGTCGTTGCTGGTGTTGGTGTTCCTCAATTAACAGCGATTTATGATGCTGCTTCTGTAGCTAGAGAATATGGTAAAGCAATTATCGCTGATGGCGGTATTAAATATTCTGGTGATATCGTGAAAGCCTTAGCTGCTGGTGGACATGCTGTAATGCTAGGAAGTATGTTAGCAGGTACAGATGAATCTCCAGGCGAATTTGAAATTTATCAAGGCCGTCGTTTCAAAACTTACCGTGGCATGGGCTCATTGGGCGCAATGGAAAAAGGATCAAGTGATCGTTACTTCCAAGGAAGTGTCAATGAAGCAAACAAATTAGTGCCAGAAGGAATCGAAGGACGTGTCGCTTACAAAGGAAGCGTTTCTGATATTGTCTTCCAATTAATCGGTGGCTTGAAATCAGGGATGGGTTACGTCGGTGCAGCAGACCTGAAAGCGTTGCGTGAAGAAGCACAATTTGTTCAAATGAGTGGTAACGGATTGAAAGAATCACATCCACATGACGTTCAAATCACAAAAGAAGCACCAAACTATTCTGTTCAATAAAATAAAAGCTGATTTTTTTGAAATTTAAAAGAGGCAGACGTCATTTCGACGTCTGCCTCTTTTTCTGTAGAATGAAGGAGTTGCTTCTGTTTCCACCGTTTATCAGGCTCCTTTTTCTGTAGAATAAAAGCCGTTATCTGATATCAGACAACGACCTTCATCTTCCCTTTATTTAATAACTGTTAGGTTACCCATGTAAGGAACTAGGACTTCTGGTACAGTCACAGAGCCATCTTCGTTTTGGTAGTTTTCTAAAATAGCAGCGACTGTCCGTCCCACGGCTAAACCAGAACCATTGAGTGTATGCGCATATTGGACTTTATCATTTTCATCACGGTAACGAATCATCGCACGGCGCGCTTGGAAATCTTCACAGTTTGAGCATGAACTGATTTCACGGTATGTCTCTTGAGCGGGAATCCAAACTTCCAAGTCATAAGTTTTCGCAGCTGAGAAGCCCATGTCACCTGTTGAAAGAGCCATGACACGGTAAGGTAATCCCAGTTTTTGCAGAATTTCTTCGGCATTATTCGTCATTTTTTCTAATTCCTCATAAGAATGCTCTGCATCACTAAATTTAACCATTTCGACTTTATTAAATTGGTGTAAACGAATTAACCCACGTGTGTCACGACCAGCGCTACCAGCTTCAGAACGGAAAGAAGGGCTCAAGGCCGTAAAGTAAATCGGTAAATCCTTGCCATCTAAAATTTCATTGTTGTAGTAATTGGTTAGAGGGACTTCCGCCGTTGGGATTAACGTTAAATCCGTATCTTGTAATTGGAAGACATCTTCTTTAAATTTAGGAAATTGGCCAGTTCCGAACATGGCGGTGTCATTAACGATATAAGGCGTAATCATTTCTGTATAGCCATGTTCATAAACATGTAAATCTAACATGAAGTTGTATAACGCACGTTCTAAGCGAGCACCTAGGCCTTTGTAATAAACAAAACGGCTACCAGCTACTTTGGCACCACGTTCAAAATCTAGAATGCCTAAGTTTTCAGCGACTTCCCAGTGTGGTTTTGGTTCAAAAGCAAAAGTTCTTGGTTCACTCCAACGACGTACTTCTACATTTTCTTCTTCACCAGCACCAACAGGCACAGAATCATCTGGCAAGTTCGGTAAAGTAGTTGTGATCCCACGTAGCTCTTCGTCAATAGCATTAATTTCTGCATCTAACGCTTTAATATTACCGCCGACTTCTTTCATTTCCGCGATTTTAGCCGTTGCATCTTCTTTGTTCCGTTTTAATTGAGCAATTTCAGCAGACACATCGTTCCGGTATTTTTTCATTTCTTCGACTTTGACTAATAAATCACGGCGACTTTCATCTAAACGCAGAAATTCCACTAAGATTTCTTCTTTCACACCACGGGTTTGTAGCTTTGCTTTTACTTCGTCAAAATTTTGACGCATCATTTTTACATCTAACATATTTTTTCCTCCTTAAAATTAGTACATAATCAATAATAACTGTTGTAGAAAACAACAAAAAAGCCATCTCACCCCAAAAATAAATATTCTTGGGACGAAATGACTGGAAATCTCGCGGTACCACCCAAGTTCAGTAATGTTACTGCCCTTGATTTGCAGATAACGGCTGCAGACCGTTCCAACTTATTTCGCTGGACACCTGGAAGAGACGGACTTCTTTATAGATGAATGTTTGCTCGCACCCCCGCAAACTCTCTGGAATTCAGTGCCATAAATACTTTTTCTCTTAGTTTTCTCTTTTCTATAGAATACCGAAAAAGTTCAGGGATGTCAATTAACTCTCTGATTTCTTGTTGGTACGCTGTAAGGGTAGATGAATAATAAAGGAGGTCCACTTTTGATCAGACTTCGCATAAATATATCCACCATGCAAAGCGACAATACTTTGTGCAATAGCCAGACCTAAACCAGTACCCCCCGTTTCTTGTGATCGGGATTCTTCGACACGATAGAAGCGGTCAAATAACTGATCTAAAGAATGTTTAGGGATAGCTGGTCCATCATTGCGAACAGCAATAATTGCTTCGGTGCCGACTTTGTCTACTTCCATCACAATATGATGGCCGCCTTTGCCATATTTCAAAGCGTTTGAAAGAAGGTTGTTAAAGACTCGAACTAGTTTTTCTGTATCGCCTTCCATCATTAAAGAAGCTGGATTGGCTTTTACTTGGATTTGCATATTAATCTTTTTCGCTTCCAATTCAAAATCGGCAGCAAGCTGTTCAATTAATTGTGCCATATCAAAAGTCGTCGTATGAATCGGTACACTTGGTTGACGGACTTTTGTATATTCAAAAAGATCATCAACTAATAATTTCATTTGTTTCGCTTTGACGTAAGCGGTATGCGTATATTTCAGTAAATCTTCTTGGCTATGAAATTGACGATCTTCAATCAATCCCAGATAACCAATAATAGAAGTTAACGGTGTCCGAATATCATGACTGACATTCGTAATTAATTCATCTTTTGATTTTTCAATTCGCCGTTCATCTTCAATGGCTGCGACAGTACTATCCACCAGACCGTTAATACTCGTCACGACTTTTGCTAAATCACCACTTAATTCAAACGGAATGCGGTGATTGTAATTACCATCAGCGATGTAATGTAACTCACTGATAATATGACGCAATTGCATTTGATGGTAGCGACGAATTAAGCGCCAATAGAGAACAGCTGCATCTACTAAAAAGAAAATGGGTAAGACAAATTTATTCCAGCTCCAAAACAAATCAGTATTTAATTCTTTAGCGACCGCATCCTTAGTGGCCCAGATGACACCAGCTAAGGGCGAGTTTTCACTAAGTAGTTGTCCTAAAAGGAACATAATTGAGACATTTAATAGTAGTAATAAAACAATTGTCACAATTGCTTCTGCTAATAACTCGCTGATTTCTTTAGAAGTTAAGGTAATTCGTTTTTGTTTTTCAATCTTTTTAGGTTTAACGAGCATCGATCTTATATCCAACTCCCCACACTGTTTGAATGACTTTTTCTCCACCAGTTGCTTCTTCAATCTTATCTCTTAAATGACTGACGTGAACCATCACGGTTTTAGCAGAAACAATACTTTCTTGTTGCCACACACGCTCAAAAATTTCATCCGCACTAAACACACGATTTGGATGACTAGCTAATAGATAGAGGATACCAAACTCAAGAGCGGTTAATTGAATTTCTTTTCCTTCTATTGTTTTGACTTCGTGAGAGTCCTTATTAATCATTAATGGGCCGACTTCTAATTCATCGGGTTCCTCTTTGGTTAATTGCATTTGGCTTCTACGTAAAATAGACTTCACCCGAGCCATTACTTCTAAAGGATTAAAAGGCTTGGTGACATAATCGTCTGCAC
>OATV01000144.1_pt1 | contig 32417 bp, 27 predicted proteins | sample 1476081 | NCBI WGS metagenome assembly OATV01 (sample SAMEA2579990, study PRJEB22360) | human gut metagenome | biome: human gut; feature: human-associated habitat; material: faeces | place: Denmark | collected 2008/2010
TTTCGTCAAGCATCACCACCCCCCGGCAGTGGGGGCGCCAAGCCTAGCGGCTACCACAACATTTCGTACATACCCCTATGCGACACGCCGAGTGTCGCATAGGGGTATGTGCGTATATAGTTGACAGTTGGTGTGTCTTCGGATATGCCACAGTAATCATCCAACGGAATAGGACTAGAGGCGCATGGCAAAAGACGGTGTGATTGAGGTCGAAGGACAGGTAGTGGAAGCACTGCCCAACGCAATGTTCCGCGTCGAACTCGAGAACAAGCACATCGTGCTCGCCACGATTTCCGGCAAGATGCGTAAGAATTACATTCGCATTCTGCCGCAGGACCGTGTCGTGCTGGAAATGAGCCCCTACGACCTGAACCGCGGACGCATTACGTACCGCTACAAGTAAAGGTACACAAGAAAAGGATAACCATGAAGGTCAGCCCTAGCGTGAAGAGGATCTGCGAAAACTGCCGCGTGATCCGCCGTCACGGCCGCGTCATGGTGATCTGCGTCAACCCGCGCCACAAGCAGCGTCAGGGCTGAGAGCAGATTCTCCAGCGGCACTAAGTAAATAAGGCACTCTCTCACAGTGCTTCCCGCAAGGGAACGACACTGAACCACGGGTACGTAGGCCCGTGCCGGGAAACCGGACGAGTGGGTGCAAGACCTACGGCAACAAGAAGGAATCGCAATGGCACGTCTTGCCGGAGTCGACATCCCCAATGAGAAGCGCATCGAGATCGCCCTCACCTACATTTTCGGTGTTGGTCGTACTCGTGCCAAGGAAACGCTTGCCGCGACCGGTATTAACCCGGACATCCGCGTCAAGGATCTTACCGACGAGCAGCTGATTACGCTGCGTGACTACCTCGAAGCTAACTACAAGATCGAGGGTGACCTGCGTCGTGAAGTCGATGCAGATATTCGTCGCAAGATTCAGATCAACTGCTACCAAGGCCAGCGTCACCGTAAGGGACTTCCTGTGCGCGGTCAGCGCACCAAGACCAACGCCCGTACCCGCAAGGGCCCGAAGCGTACGGTCGCCGGAAAGAAGAAGGCCACCAAGTAATAGGTGGCATGCTCCGAGCCACGGGATGAGTTCCATCCCATCGTTCGGACGTCAACAAATAAGTTCGTTACTAGGAAACGAGGGTCAATGGCAGCGCCTAAGCAAGCCGCTCGTAAGCCCCGTCGTCGTGACCGCAAGTCGGTCCCGGTCGGCCAGGCTCACATCAAGTCCACTTTCAACAACACGATCATCTCGATCACCGATCCGTCTGGCGCCGTGGTGTCCTGGGCATCCGGTGGCGACGTCGGTTTCAAGGGCTCCCGTAAGTCCACTCCGTACGCCGCTGGTATGGCTGCCGAGTCCGCCGCCCGCAAGGCGATGGAGCACGGTGTCAAGAAGGTCGACGTGTTCGTCAAGGGCCCGGGTTCCGGTCGTGAAACCGCTATCCGCTCCCTGCAGTCCGCGGGCCTCGAGGTCGGTTCCATCACCGACGTCACCCCGCAAGCCCACAACGGCGTTCGTCCTCCGAAGCGTCGTCGCGTCTGAGCACTCAGCAATACCAATCCATCCAAAACCGCTTAGCCGGTGAGTGCACCACCGAGTTCAAGCTGAAAGGATAACCACAGTGCTTATTGCACAGCGTCCGACTCTGACCGAGGAATCTCTGAATCCGCAGCGCTCTCGCTTCACCATCGAGCCTCTCGAGCCTGGCTTCGGCTACACGCTCGGTAACTCGTTGCGTCGCACGCTGCTGAGTTCGATCCCGGGTGCTGCCGTGACCTCCGTGCGTATCTCCGGAGCCCTGCATGAGTTCACCACTCTGCCGGGTGTTCAGGAAGACGTCACCGAGATCCTGCTCAACATCAAGGGCATCGTGCTCACCAGCGAGTATGACGAGCCTGTGGTCATGTACCTGCGCAAGAGCGGCAAGGGCGAGGCTACTGCCGGGGACATCACCCCGCCGTCTGGCGTCACCATTGCCAATCCGGAGCAGCACATCGCTACCCTCGCCGAGGACGGCGAACTCGAGATCGAGTTCACCGTTGAGCGTGGCCGTGGCTACGTGCCTGCCCAGATGAACAAGCAGGACACCGATGAGATTGGCCGTATTCCGGTCGATTCCATCTACTCCCCGGTGCTCAAGGTGAGCTACAAGGTCGAGGCCACCCGTGTGGAACAGCGCACGGACTTCGACAAGCTCATTCTGGACGTGGAGACCAAGCCCGCCATCTCCCCGCGTGATGCGGTGGCTTCCGCCGGTTCGACCCTGGTAGAGCTCTTCGGCCTGTGCCGCGAGCTCAATGCCCAGGCCGAAGGCGTCGAGGTCGGTCCGGCCCCGGTGGCCGAGGAGACCAACCCCGAGATGGCCGTCCCGATTGAGGATCTCAACCTGACGCAGCGTTCTTACAACTGCCTCAAGCGTGAGGGTGTCCACACCATCGGTGAGCTCGTCTCCCACACCGAGCAGGATCTGCTCGACATCCGCAATTTCGGTATGAAGTCGATTGACGAAGTCAAGGAGAAGCTGCAGACTCTGGGTCTGAGCCTCAAGTCTTCGCCGATGGCCTTCGACACCAATAACCTCGAAGGCGGCACCTTCTTCTCGCCGGAAGACGAGTGATTCGTCGCTTTTGATTAACCGTCTGTTCGCACGGCAAGCGGATGCTCGGGCACATGCCCACCTGCTTGCCTGCTTCGGACAATAAGGAGTAAACCCATGCCTACACCTAAGAAGGGCCCGCGTCTGGCTTCCAGCCCTGCGCACGAGCGCCTCATGCTGGCAAACATGGCGACCAGCCTGTTCCAGAATGGCCAAATCACCACCACGCTGCCGAAGGCCAAGCGTCTTCGTCCGCTGGCTGAGCGCCTGATCACCTTCGCCAAGCGCGGTGATCTGCACTCTCGCCGTCGCGTGATGCGCGTCATCCGCAACAAGTCTGTGGTGCACATTCTGTTCACCCAGATCGCTGAGCAGATGGAGCAGCGTGAAGGTGGCTACACTCGTATCGTCAAGATCGCTCCGCGCGTTGGCGATAACGCTCCGGCCGCCATCATCGAGCTCGTCACCGAGCCGGTTGCCAAGAAGGCTGTCGTGAAGGAAGCCGAGGCTGCCACTAAGGTTGTCGAGGAAGAGGCTCCGGCCGTCGAGACCGAGGCTGCTGAAGCTGCTGAGGCTCCGGTCGAGGAGACCGCTGCCGCTGAGGCTGAGGCTGAGGCTCCTGCTGAGGAAGCCGCTGAAGCCGAGAAGGCCGAGTGAGCTGACCGCTAGGTCGCATAGCTAGCTTAAAGGGCTGGAATCCATTTGGGTTCCAGCCCTTTGCGTTATTCGACCATAGCTGGTTCGTCTCTGTATGCCGGCATCGCATCAAAAGTCGAATTATCATCGTGATCATTAAGATGATGGACTATGACACGACTACGCATCGACCTTGCCTATGACGGCGGCGGATTCTACGGCTGGGCCAAGCAGCCTGAGCTGCGCACGGTGCAGGGAACTATCGAGGATGCGTTGCACAAGGTGCTGCGTGTGCCGGTCGGTGACGAGAGAGAGCCGCTGCGACTGACTGTGGCCGGTCGTACGGATACCGGTGTGCACGCTTCGCATCAGGTGGCGCATCTGGATGTGTCTGATGAAACACTTGCTCGTTGCCAAGGGCATATGGATGTGCCGCTGACCGAAGCATTGGCTCGCAGGCTTAAGGCCGTGCTGCCTGCTGACATTGTGATTCACGGCATCGCCATTGCGCCGCAGGGATTCGATGCGCGGTTCTCCGCGTTGGAGCGCACGTATGTGTACCGTGTTGCCGACCGTTCATCCGAAGTGGACCCCCGGCTGCGCGGCTGTGTACTGCGCGTGGATGAGTCGCTGGATTTGGATGCGATGAATGCCGCTGCCGCCATGACCATTGGCCTGCATGATTTTGGTTCGTTTGCCACGCCGAATCCGGGTGGTACCACGATTCGTGAAGTCAAGACGGCCTACTGGCGCCGAGTGCCGGTTGCCTCGTTGGTGCCAGACGTATTGGCTGAGAACGAGGCATACCGGACGCCGTCGCTGGAATCCGGCTTGGTTGTATTCACGATTGTGGCCGATGCTTTTGCTCGCAATATGGTTCGTTCGCTGGTCGGTTCCTCGATCAAGGTTGGTTCGGGGCGCAAAACGCTGGAATGGTTTGCGGACAAGATGGCCAATCCGGTGCGAGAGGGGTCAAGCGGGCCAATCGCACCGCAAGGGCTGACTCTGGAACATATCGAATATCCGGCGGATGACCAGTTGGCTGCTCGTGCCGAAGCCATTCGTGCCGTACGTACTTTGTAGATTTCATGGACCTGCAAGTGACCTGCCCGTAACAAACCCGCACATTTGCTGAAACGGGTGCCGCCTAGGTTGAAACCATCAAACCCGGTTGCGGCTTGCGGCGTCAGCGTGCGCCTCAAGCATGGCAAGCCTGTAGCCGTCAGAGCAAGGAGCAGGTACGATGATTGAATCCGCGGCACGCCGACTGGCCCACGAACTGGTGAATCGCCGTGAGGCAATCAACCGTGAGCTGTCCCGCAACGGCGTGCGCTTCGGTATCTACAAGAACGGCGAATACCACGACCGTTTGTTTCCATACGATCCTGTGCCACGCATTATTGAATCCGACGAGTTTGATGAGCTTGAGAAAGGCCTGAAGCAGCGTGTCAACGCACTCAACGCCTACCTGAAAGACATTTATTCGGACAAGGCCATCATTCATGACGGTGTGGTGCCGGAGGAATACGTCTACACGTCTGTCGGATACTTCCCGCAGGTCAACGGTGTGACCCCTCCCGGTGGCATTTTCGCGCATATCGCCGGTGAGGATTTGGTCCAGGGTGAGGACGGTCGCTGGTGGGTGCTGGAAGACAACCTGCGTATTCCGTCCGGTGCCAGCTACCCGCTGTTCGTACGCGATATCGAACGCCGTATCTCTCCACGACTGTTCCGTGACGTGCGTATCCGAGACAACCGTGAATATCCGCGTCTACTGCGCAAAGCCATGGATTTCGTCTCTACTGAAGGTATCGTCGTGGTCCTCACGCCAGGCCGATACAATTCCGCGTTCTTCGAACATGCCTACTTGGCTGAGAAAACCGGTGCCGCACTTGCCTTCCCTGAAGACCTTGAAGTGGTGGACAACAAGGTCTATTTCTTGGATTACGCCGGCAAGCGTCACCGTGTGGGCGTGGTCTACCGCCGTCTCTCCGACGAGTTCCTCGATCCGTTCTCCTTCAACCCCGACTCCGTGATTGGTGTGCCCGGGCTCCTGTCCGCCTACCGTGCCGGCAATGTGGCTATCGTCAATGCTCCCGGTAACGGCGCGGCCGACGACAAGGCCATCTACTACTTCGTGCCGCAGATGATTAAGTACTATCTCGGCGAAGAGCCCATCCTCCACAACGCTCCCACCTACATGCCTATGTTTGAGGCCGACCGTAAGGAAGTCCTGAATCGTATGGGCGAGCTGGTGATTAAGGATGTGGCCGAGGCCGGCGGCTATGGTGTGGTGTTCGGCTCGTCGCTGGATGCCGCCGCACGTGAGGAACTGGCCGACCGCATTAAGGAGGAGCCACGTCGATTCATTGCACAGGAGGTCATTCAGTTCCGCGATATCGACGTGGTCGATCCGAAGACCGGCGAAATGTCGCCGCGCAAATGCGATCTGCGCGCCTTCGTGGTGACCGGCAAGAACACGCATGTGTGGTATTCGGGCCTGACCCGTTATTCGTCCGTGCCTGGCCAGATGATCGTCAACTCGTCGCAGGGCGGTGGATTCAAGGATACGTGGGTGTTGGCGCCGGAGACCGGAGTGGAACACGAATACGGTACAGAGGTGCAGATGGCGAACCTGCTGAGTCAGTCGCGTCACCATTCGCTGGCCTTGGTCACCGCTTCTAAAGCGGACAATCTGTATTGGTTGGGCCGATACACCGAACGTGCCTTCACCACCCTGAACCAGTTCTTCCCGTTCTATGACCGTGTGATGGACACTGATGTAGACGCCTTCCGGCCCTTCGCTCATGCCCTCGATCTGCCCGAGGACTTCGAGGACTTTGATGGGTTCGTGGAAAGCTTCCTGTACGACGGCTCGAACCCGGACTCCGTGCGTTCTGCAGTTACTTCCGCGTTCAACAATGCCGTGATTCTGCGCCCGGAACTGAGCTCCCGACTGCTGCAATACGTCGAACTGGCGATGACCAACATTACAGATGCCGCCAAGCATGCAGCCGATGCCGAGGACATCTACAACCAGCGAGACATCACCGATGACATGCTCGCCTTCTGGGGCGGCATCGAGAATTCGCCAGTCGATCCCACGCTAAAGGCCTTTATCTTCATCGGCAAGTATCTGGAACGCATCGATTTGTACACCCGTTTTGGGCTCACGATGGAAGAAATGGAAGCCCCGCTGAAGAAGCTGGCCTCCTATTCGATGATTCTCGACGGTATGCCGTTGCCGAGCTGTTTCGCCGACGGACTGAGTTGGCTTGTCGGCCAGCTGCCGTCTCGCGGATATCAGGAGGTGGCCGATTCTCTGAAGAAGTACCTTGACGATTATTCCGGCAGAGTCAGCGCTTTGGCCATCAAGGACATGGGCTCGCTCAGCTCCATGAACATGGATGCCAAGCGCCCCTGACAGGTTGCAATGGTATGGTGGTATGGCTTCAAGCCGTATGCGCCCGCTACATTTTTGCGAGCGGGTGCGGCGGCCACTGTATCTGTAGTGCTGCTATCCCGAAATGTGCCAGCCGCCGGTGCGTGAGTATTGTGCAGGAGACGTCGTGAAAAAACTCGTGTTCGACTATGAGATGAAGCTGTCCTTCAGCTCGCCGGTCACCGACCACAGGTTCCAGTTGCGCTGCATACCGGCCACCGGTCCGCGCCAGCAAGTGATTGACGTCGAAGTGAAGATTCAGCCAGAGACCGAACTCGAAACCACCATCGATTCCTTTGATTCCGTGGTGATGACCGGCTTTGCGCCCGAGCCGCACGACATGTTCAGCTATTCGGTGACCGGCATCGCCTTTGTAGACAACGAACACATCAAGAAGGAAATCTACAAGCCGCTCTACCGGTTCAATTCTGCGCTGACCATTCCCGGTCCGAATGTGGAGACGATGATCGCCGTATGCCGTGAACGCTTGGCCGCACTGCCTTACGATGCCACGCCGGTGCAGCAGGCCGCCGAAGTGATGGACGAGGTGTACAAGGCCTTTGCATATACGCCCGGATCCACCACGATTCGCACCACCGCCGAACAAGCTCTGGCGCAACGTAAAGGTGTGTGCCAGGACTATGCGCATGTGATGCTGTCCGTGTGCCGGCATGTTGGACTGACCGCCCGGTATATTGCGGGTCTGCTCGGGGGAGAAGGCGCCACTCACGCTTGGGTTGAGGTCTATCAGGATGGCCGATGGGTCGGCTTGGACCCCACGCATAATCGTTTGGTGGACGACAACTACATCACCATCGCCCACGGCCGCGACTACCGTGATTGCATGCTCGACATCGGCATATTCTCCGGCTACAACGTCCAGCAGACCCAATGGGTCAATGCCTCCGTGCATGAACAGGTGGCGTAGACTCGCAAAACCCCGACTTGCCGCGTCGTCGGAATGTGGCATAATAAACAAGTTGCCTTTTGGGCAGCATGGATGAATGTCCGAGCGGTCTAAGGAGCACGCCTCGAAAGCGTGTGAGGTGAAAGCCTCCGCGAGTTCGAATCTCGCTTCATCCGCAACCAAGCCCCCGAAGTCTTGCACTTCGGGGGCTTTGCGTTGGTGCGGTAGCCGCATTGCCTGTTATCGAGTTCGCCAAGCAACGCGAGTATGGCGTCATCATCAATACCTATGGCTCGGGTGGCATGGGTCTGTCCGACAATATCGAAGAGACATACCGGCTGGGTGCGGATGGGTGGATTTTCTTTACCGAACGCGCGCTGGAGAACAAGGGTGAGGTACTTCAGCAGCCGTATCCGGTGGTGTTGGGCGGCGATTATCTGTCGTATGGGAAATGCGATCAGGTGACCATGCCGAACACCGAGGCGGTGCGGTTCGCGGTCGGGCGTTTGCTGGACACAGGTGTGAGAACCATCGCCGTTATCGGCGCCTCACCCGACATGCATGGTTGGGAGGACGTTCGCGATCAGCGCGACGGCACGCAGTCGCTGCGTATCCAGGGGTATGTGCAGGCTCATGAAGAGCGCGGTTTGACCGTGGATTGGCGGTATGTCATTCCTCTGCTCGGCTGGAATCAGCATGGCGGTGTGCAGGCCGCGGCATCCATGCTGGATTCGTTGCCGTGCCCTCAGGCGGTGCTGTGTCTTAACGATGCCATCGCGCTCGGTGCTATTCACGAATTGCAGCGGCGTGGGCTGCGAGTACCGGCCGATGTACAACTCATCGGCTTCGACAATGTGCCGGAATCCGAGTACTCGGTGCCGGCGCTGACCACCATCGATCCGCATGTGGATGATTACGCCAAACATGCCGTGGATATGCTTATCGAACGCATTGAAGGATATTCCGGGCCGGCGCGCACCTACACCACCGATTTCACCGTGGTGGAGCGTGCCTCGACCAAGCTCGCTCGGTAACGTGCAGTTCCTGTTTTTGCGCGTAATCGGGCGATCTGCCTGTGCCGTCTATATCCCTACGCAAACAAAGCGGAGTCTCCGGAGGGATAACCAAGCTGGAATGCGGTGTATGCATGCTTGGCGGCCAGGGCGGCAAGCACTAGCAAGGTATCGCTGTCGGATTGGGAGGTGGAATCGGCCACGGCCTTGATTTCAGCACGGGCGCAATCCATTTCGATGGCGGAAGCCGTAGGCACGGTTTGTCCGCTGGCCTTGTCTTCGATGGTGGTCGGATCGGCCAGCAACTGGTCGATGGCATAGACCTTTTGCCGTGGGTCTTGGCTGTCGCCGGCGTCGGCAGTTGAACCAGAATCGCTGAAGCGCTTATTCGCCAGCGACACCAACTGCTGTCCGGCGGTCTTATGCATGTCGCTCAATGTGAGTGTTGCACCGGCTGTCACCCCGCGGGCGGCCAACACTTCGAGGGCAAATCCGGCGCGGTCCTCGGCAATAGCCATCGCATCCAATGCCGATCGGTCGATGGTTGCGGAAGTGATGCCATCAAGACGGGCCGGCGTGACTTCTGGCGCGCTTTGTCCGAATTTGCCGGCCAGCACGGTCAATCGTTGCTTGGTCTGGGCGTTGCGCAACGTTCCTTCGGCAAAGCGCCCGGAACAGTGTCCGGCAACATCGATCCATGCCAGGGGAGCGGCCAATCCGTTGCCGTACTGCACCATGAGCGGAGTGCCCTTGGCCGGAGTCGTGGCAAAGTTCGCCAACGTCAGCGCGCTCTCGCAGGGACTCATCGTTCGTTCCGCTTCGGCTCGGCCCGCCAATCGAGGCATCGAGCACGCGGAAAGCGAACATATGAACGCACCCGCGCATACGCCGGCCATCAGTCGGCGGAAACCAGTCAAGGGGGAGCGTGTCTGCATGGAAATCTACACTAATAGCTAACTGTGACCACTCAAGGCCATTCGCCACATAACTTCATAGGAGGTACGGATCGATGGAACTGGACCTGACAGGAATGCATAAGCTTGCCGCCGAGCAAGGAATCGACCCCGAAACCTTGGACGATGCGCTGGCAGAGGCTCTTCGTCTTGCTTACCTCAAGACCCCGCATGCGGCCAAGCACGCCCGTGTGGAACTCGATGAGCGCGCCGGCAGTTTTACTGTGTGGGCGGCCGACGATATTCCGGTCGAACCCACTGAAGACGATCCGCACCCCGCTCCTGAACTGGGTGAGGAATACGACGACACCCCGCACGACTTTGGCCGACTCGCCGCCGCAACCGCGCGTCAGGTCATCACCCAACTGTTCCGCAAAGTCGAGGATGAGAAGGTGTTCGGCGCCTTCTCCGGACAAAAGGGCAGGCTGGTTACCGGCATCATCCAGCAGGATGCTTCCGATCCCACCAACGTACATGTTGCCATGGGTGAGGTCGAAGCCATTCTGCCTCGCCGCGAGCAGGTGCCGGGTGAGCGCTACCGTCACGGCGAACGCATCCGCGTATACGTGGTGAATGTGGCCCGCGGCATCAAGGGCCCGGAAATCGTGGTCTCCCGCTCCCACCCGGAACTGGTGCGCAAGCTGTTCGAACGCGAGGTGCCGGAACTGGTTTCCGGTGCCGTGTCCATCATGGCGATTGCCCGCGAGGCCGGTGCCCGCACCAAGCTTGCGGTCAAGGCCAACACCGATGGCGTCAACCCGAAGGGTGCTCTGATCGGCCCCAGCGGCGCTCGCGTGCGTGCCGTCATGGAGAACCTCGGACCGGAGAAGATCGACATCGTCGACTACTCCGATGATCCGGCCAAGTTCGTGGCTGCCGCGCTGTCTCCGGCCGTGGCCACCGGCGTACAGGTGATCAGCGAGAAGAACAAGACCGCAATCGCCTTCATCCACGATGATCAGCTGTCTCTTGCCATCGGCAAGGAAGGTCAGAACGCTCGTCTGGCCGCCAAGCTCACCGGCTGGAAGATCGGCATCGAATCCGCCGAGGCGCATGCCAAGAAGGTCGCTGAAGAACAGGCTGCCGAGCAGGCTGCAGCACAGGCCGAATAGCTTGGGAGAGCCCGGCTTCCGGATCGAATGATTCCGAGTAGCCGGCGGATATACATTGCGAGCCGCGTCAACAATGACGCGGCTCGCGCTATTCCGTGCTATCCAGCGCTATGAGTATGCTGGATTGGCGTATGTGGGTTGGCGCAGTGTGCGCAAAATCTCCCACACCAGAGACGAGGTAACACGATCATGGTCGCACGATGAGACAGGGTAGGCTTGCCGTCATCACCAACTGACCACGCCCATGTACGCGTGGTCACAGATAGGAGTAATTAGTGGCGAAACCACGCGTATACGAACTGGCTAAGGACTTGAACGTCGATAGCAAGACCGTTCTTGAGAAGCTCAAGGACATGGGTGAATTCGTTAAGTCCGCTTCCTCTACGATTGAACCGCCGGTGGCGCGTCGTCTGAAGGCCGCGTTCGACAAGGACGATAAGGGCGATGCCAAGCCCGCAGCTTCTGCACAGAAGCCTGCGGCCAAGCCGGCACAGCACAAGCCGGCTGCCGCTGCAACACATCAGGGTGCCGCACCGGCTGCAGCAACTCCGGGCCCGCGCCCGCAGGCGGAACGTCCTGCGGCTCCGGCCCCCGCACGTCACAATAATCAGCACGATAACGGCGGTCGTCCGAGCCGTCAGGGTCAAGGCCGTCCGAACGGTAATCGTCAGGGCCAGGGGCGTCCGAACGGTGGCCAGCCCGGTCAGCACCAGAACAACCGTGGTGGCCAGGGCGGTCCTCGTCCGACTGCTGGAGGCAACGCTTCCAACGCGATTCCGCGCCCGCATGCGCAGGGTCCGCGTCCGGGCAATAACCCGTTCTCCCGTAAGCAGGGCATGCACTCTCCGACTCCGGGCGATATTCCGCGCCCGCATCCGATGGCTCGTCCGACCACTGAAGGTGGTCGTGGCGGCCGTCCCGGTCGTCCAGGCCAGGGTCAGGGTCAAGGCCGTGGTGGATTCCGCGGTGGTCGTCCGGGCCAAGGCGGTCAGGGCGGTCCTCGTCCCGGCCAATGGGGTCATAACCGTCCGGGTCAGGGCGGTGCCGCACAAGGCGGCGGCGCTCGCGGTGGATTCCGTGGCGGCCAAGGCGGCGGCAACAACTTCCAGGGCGGCGGAGCCCCGAGCAATGGTCCCGCACGCGGCGGTGGCCGCGGTGGTCGCGGCGGTACTGCTGGTGCTTTCGGCCGTCAGGGCGGCAAGTCCTCTAAGGCCCGTAAGAACCGTCTGGCAAAGCGTCATGAGTATGAGGAGCTGAAAGCACCGACCATCGGCGGCGTTCGCATCCCCAACGGCAACGGCCAGACCATCCGCCTGCGTCAGGGTGCTTCCTTGGCTGATCTGGCGGAGAAGATTAACGTCAACCAGGCCGCACTGGTCACCGTGCTCTTCCACCTGGGCCAGATGGCTACCGCCACCCAGTCCCTGGACGAAGAGACCTTCCAGATCCTGGGTGAGGAAATCGGCTGGAACATCCAGCTCGTTTCCGCCGAGGAGGAAGACAAGGAGCTGCTGCAGCAGTTCGACATCAACCTTGACGAGGAAGAGCTGCAGGATGATGAGGATCTGAAACCTCGTCCGCCGGTCGTCACCGTCATGGGCCATGTCGATCATGGTAAGACCCGACTGTTGGATACCATCCGCAAGACCAACGTCATCGCACGTGAGGCCGGCGGCATCACCCAGCGTATCGGTGCATACCAGGTCACGGTGGATCTTGAGGGCGAACCTCGCAAAATCACCTTCCTTGATACCCCTGGCCATGAGGCGTTCACCGCTATGCGTGCCCGCGGTGCCGAGCTTACCGACGTCGCAATCCTTGTGGTCGCAGCCGACGATGGTGTGATGCCTCAGACCGTTGAGGCCATCAACCATGCTCAGGCCGCCAAGGTGCCGATCGTCGTGGCCGTCAACAAGATTGATGTGCCCGGTGCCAACCCGGAGAAGGTCCGTGGCCAGCTCACCGAGTTCGGTCTGGTTCCTGAGGAGTATGGCGGCGACACCATGTTCGTCGATATCTCCGCCAAGCAGGGCACCAACGTCGATAAGCTGCTCGAGGCCGTGCTGCTCACGGCCGATGCCGAGCTTGATCTGCGCGCCAACCCCGACATGGACGCCCGTGGTGCCACCGTCGAAGCCCGACTCGACAAGGGCCGTGGTGCCGTGGCCACCGTGCTGGTGCAGTCCGGTACGCTCCACGTGGGCGATGCCATCGTGGCCGGCACGTCGTATGGTCGTGTGCGTGCCATGTTGGACGAAAACGGTCGTGCCATGGATGCGGCTGGCCCGTCCACGCCTGTCCAGGTGCTGGGCCTGACCTCCGTGCCCACCGCCGGCGACTTGTTCCTGGTGGCTTCCGATGATCGTGCCGCCCGCCAGATTGCTGAGAAGCGTCAGGCTACCGAGCGCGCTGCTCAGCTGGCCAAGCGTCGCAAGGTCGTCTCCCTTGAGGACTTCAAGAAAAAGTTCGCCGAGTCCGAGATCGATATGCTCAACATCGTCATCAAGGGCGATTCGTCCGGTTCGGTCGAGGCGCTCGAGGATTCCTTGATGAAGATCGAGGTGTCCGACGAGGTCGGCATCCAGGTCATCCACCGCGGCGTCGGCGCGATTACCCAGAACGATGTCAACCTTGCCACGGTCGACAAGGCCGTCATCATCGGCTTCAACGTGCGTCCGAACCGTCAGGTCGCGGACCTCGCCGAGCGCGAGGGCGTGGAGATCAAGTACTACTCGGTCATCTACCGCGCAATCGAAGACATCGAGGCATCCCTCAAGGGCATGCTCAAGCCGGAATACGAAGAGGTCGTCACCTCCCACTCCGAGATCCGCGAGATCTTCCGCTCCTCCAAGTTCGGCAACATCGCCGGCGTCATGGTGCAGGACGGCGAGGTCAAGCGTGGTACGAAGTGCCGTATCCTGCGCAACGGCGTGGCCACGGTCAACGACCTCGAGATCTCCTCGCTGCGTCGCTTCAAGGACGACGTTCAGTCCGTCAAGGAAGGCTACGAGGCTGGTATCAACCTCGGCACCTTCAACGACATTGAACTCGGCGACATCATCGAGACCTTCGAGATGCGGGAAGTCGAGCGCAAGTAGTCATTGTTAAGCCCCCTCTGGCGAGGGGGCTGTCAGCCGCAGGCTGACTGGGGGAGAGACATGGTAGTTCCATGATTTTCTCTCCCCTGGCCTCACTGCGTTCGGCAGCCCCTCGTCAGAGGGGGCTCAAGTCTAGAAAAGGAAATTCCTATGGCAGGAACCAACCCGCGCGCCGCACGTATTGCGGCCTTGATTCAGCGTGTCGTCGCCTCCTCCATTGAGCGCGAACTGCATGACAAGCGACTCGCCAGCATCACCGTCACCGAAGTCCGTGTGACCAACGATTTGCAAATCGCCAAGGTCTACTGGACCCAGCTCGGCCACGAAGGCCATGAGGAAGGCGAACGCAAGCGCGCCCAGCAGGCCCTCGATCAGGCCAAGGGCCACCTGCGTTCTCTGGTGGGCCACAAGGCTGGCCTGCGTCTGACTCCGCAGCTCCAATTCGTGTTCGATGAAGTGCCCGGCGAGGCTCACGAGATCGAAGACATTCTCGCCGTGGCCAAGAAGCGTGACGAAGAACTCGCCCGTGCTCGCGCCACCGCCCAGTACGCCGGCGACGCCGATCCGTACAAGCATGACGACGAGCCCAGCGACGACTTCGAAGACGACTCTGACGAGGAGTAGTGTGCTTCATACAACCCCCAGCGGTCTGCTCATCATCGACAAGCCGCAAGGCGTGACCAGTTTCGACGCCGTCGCCGCCGTGCGCGGCGCGTTGCACATCAAGAAGGTCGGTCACGCCGGCACCCTTGACCCCATGGCCACTGGCACGCTGGTCATCGCCTTCGGCCACGCCACACGACTGCTCAACGCCATCGTGGCGCATGACAAAACCTACGAGGCCACCATACGCCTCGGCCTGCGCACCACTACCGACGATGCCGAAGGCGAGGTGCTTGTCGATGACGAAGCCCGCTCCCGCTGGCAAACGCTATCAGCGCAGCTGACTGAGGGTGGCCAGAGCGGCGAACCAACGGCGTTACCAACTGCCTCATGGCAAGACCTGCTCACACGCACCATCGCCACCAATTTCACCGGCGATATCGAACAAGTCCCCAATACGTTCTCCGCCATCAAAATCAACGGCCAGCGTGCCTACGACTTGGCTCGCGAAGGCAAGGATGTGGAACTCAAACCCCGCCCGGTCACCATCAGCGAATTCACCGTGCTGGATATCCGCAGCGGATTCGTAGCAGGGGAGCAGACCGCTGAACCATTGCGGGAAGACGCGAACACGGGAGCGATTCCCGCACTTGATGTTGACGTGCGGATCAGCTGTTCATCGGGCACCTATATCCGTGCGCTCGCCCGCGACCTCGGCAAAGAACTTGGCGTCGGCGGATACCTGACCCGTTTGCGCCGTACGCGAGTCGGCCGATTCGCGTTGCCGGACGATGCCAGCGGACTTATCGCTCCTGAGGCGATGCTTGACACGCGAACCCATACCGTCACCGCACATACCGATCAGAAGACGTTCACTAATCGGGAAGGGCAAACCGTCACGCGCAACAAGTGCGTATTGGACACTCCTGAAGGTCTTGCCGGTGACGAGCGCCGCAACTGGCTGCTTGACCATGCCCTTACCATGGAACAGGCCGCTCGAGGTGCGATGCCGGCGCTTGACATCACTCCTGAGGAGGCCAGCGAATTACGCTTCGGCCGCCGTATTGAGCGTACAATCAGCGAGCCCACTGCCGCCATTGTGCCGCAAACGCATGATGTGGCGGCGATTATCGAGCGTGCAAACGCTCATCAGGCCAAGCCGGTCACCGTATTCCCCCTCGCGTAAAGTAGACGCGGTGAAAAGTGCAGCTTGATACAGGCCGCGCACAACAACGTCTATATTGCATGAATAACATCGCACGGATAAAAGGAACAGCACACTGATGGATATCACGCACCTGACCCCTGACGCCGAAGGTTCGATTGAATGGCCCTCGTTCAGTAACGATAAGAAGGCCGTGGTGACATTGGGCGCATTTGATGGCATGCACTTGGGTCATCAGGCGGTGATCAAGCGTGTGGTGGAACTCGCGCACCAGCATGATGCTTTTTCCGTGGTGATTCTGTTTGATCCGCGCCCCGCATTCGTGCACGGCTGGGTCATCTCGCACCATGGCGAAGAACCCGCGGTGCAGAACGTGGATGCCGAAGCCTTGACCAGTGTGGATGATCGACTGCACCGCATGGAACAGTTCGGCGTGGACCACGTGCTGGTGGTGCACTACACGCTGGCCTTCGCAGCTATGTCATACATTTTCTTCCTTGGCCGACTCACCGGCAAGCTGGGTATGCGCACGTTGGTCCTTGGGCAGGATGCCGCCATGGGCAAGGGTCGAGAAGGTGATGTGAAGCATATCGCCAATCTTGCCGCCGCCACCGGTGTATTCGAACTTGATGTGGTCGATGACCGTGGCCCGGGTGAAGTGCGTATTCCGCGCGATTTCAAGCCGGAAGCCCCGAGCGAATGGGGAGAGCCCGTCGACCCGCTGGCCAATGCCACCAAGGCCGAGCGCCGCGCATGGAGCAAGAAGAACCAGGCCAAGGCAATGCGCGCATGGAGCTCCACCAATGTGCGCTACCTGCTGGCTCATGGCCGAATCCAGGACGCCAACGCCATTCTGGGTGCTCCGCACTCCATCGAGGGCGAAGTGGTGCACGGTGAGGAGCGTGGCCGCACCATCGGATTCCCCACCGCCAATCTTGGCTCCGACATTGCAGGCTACATTCCGGTCGACGGCGTCTATGCCGGTTGGCTGGTAGATGGTGAAAACCGTTGGCCCGCCGCCATCTCCATTGGCACCAAACCCACCTTCAGCGAGAAAACAGGGCTCAACGAACGTGTGGTGGAGGCCTACTGCATCACTGAAGAATGGATCGACCTGTACGACCACAAGGTTCGCGTCGAATTCGTCGGCTTCCTGCGCCCGCAGGTCAAGTTTGATGGCCCCGACCAACTCGTCGACGAACTCAAGCGCAACGTCGAGGAGACCAAGCGTCTTACCGCCTGAGGCATATCTCAGGGCTATTTACGCACTCCCAAGGCGTCTAATGCGTCGGACAATGTGTTGGACTCCACCAGCTGAAGTCCCTCGACATGCACCGGCTTGCGCAGTGGCGGAATGACCGCCGTGGTGAAGCCGAGGCGTGCGGCCTCGCGAAGGCGATATTCCATACGCGGTACCGGGCGCACCTGACCGGTCAGGGAAATCTCACCAATGGCGCACGTGGCTCGCGCAATGGGTTTTGACGTGGCGGCGCTCGCCAGTGCCGCCACTATCGCCAAGTCGGAACCGGGCTCCTTGGCCTGGCCCCCGGCAATAGTGGAGATATACAGGTCGTTGGACAGCAGGTTGAGCTTGCTGTGACGGTAGAGCACCGCGACCAGCATGGCGATACGGCTGGGGTCCACGCCATTGACCGCACGACGGGGTGTGGGCAGCACCGACGTGGTGACCAGAGCCTGTACTTCGATAGGCAGACTGCGATGCCCATCCAATGTGAACGTCACGCAGGTGCCTTCCACGGGTGCCGCGTTGGCCGCATCAGGGCCGTCTCCAGACAGGAACAATCCGGCGGGATCGGTGACCTCTTCGATGCCTTCACCGCTCATGTCGAAACAGCCGACTTCATCGGTCGGGCCAAAACGATTCTTCACCGCTCGCAGCATTCTCAGCGCAGTCTCGCTGTCGCCTTCGAATTGGCAGACCACATCGACCAGATGCTCCAATGTGCGCGGGCCTGCAATCGAACCATCCTTGGTCACATGACCAACCAGAAATACTGGAATGTCAAGTGTCTTAGCGGTATCTATCAGCGCGCTTGCCACTTCGCGCACCTGAGTCGAACCGCCGGAAATGCCATCGACCTCCTGCGAGACGATGGTCTGCGCCGAATCCACAATGGCCAAGGCCGGCTTGTTCTGTTCGATCAGCCCCAATACTGTGGACAGGTCGGTGGTGGAGGCCAGTAACAAGTTCGGCTCCACCGCATTGATGCGGGAAGCGCGCAAACGAACCTGCGCCTGTGATTCCTCGCCGGAAATGTACAGCACGGTGTTGGCGTGTGTTGATGATGCGTTGCCCCGCATCGGCACCGTGTTCGATGCGTTGCCCTGCGCCCGGCCCGACTGTTGGGCAGACCGCTGACCTGCCCCTCGGAACGTACTGTCTCCCGCCACAACGCGCGCGATATTGCCGGCCGTCTGCAACAGCAATGTCGACTTGCCGATACCCGGTTCGCCCGCTATCAGCGTTACTGAACCCGGCACCACGCCACCGCCGAGCACACGGTCGAATTCGGAAAACCCGGTACCGAGCCGCTCGACGCTTTCCGTGCCCACTTCGGTAATCGGACGGGCTGCAGATCTGGCGTTGTTGGCAACCGTAACCGACTGCGTGCGTGATGTTCGGCCGGGAGCGGCCGTGCGAGAGCCTGCCGCCGGCCGAGCCTCGTGAAATTCCTCGACCGTGCCCCACTGACCACACTCGGGGCAACGGCCGTACCACTTCGGCCCGTTCCAACCGCATTCGGAACATACATACTGCACACTTGATTTCGCCATGGTCTCACCCTAACCCAAACACCAGCGGACGGTAAATTTTTACCGTTCACAAGAGTTTCACGCGGCTTGCGCACAACGACTAAAATTACGGCCGCCTAGCGTCACGCGGCTGTGAGAGAATCGGGGCATGACTAATAGTGAGAACTCCTCGACCACGCAATCCCATGGCAAGTTGATTGCAGTGGTGGTTGCCGCAGCTGTTGTGATTATCCTGGCAGTGCTTTCGGCCTTTGTGTGGCCGGGTTGGGCCATCCAGAAGAATGATGGCACCTCCACTACCACCCAAAACAGCCAGCAGAAAACCGAATCATCCGAGCCGACCAAGCCGACCATCGACGCCACAGCTTTGCCGGATGATGCCAGTGAGCTGTTGAAGGCCATGCCGGGCAGCGTGCTGAATTACGCGCGTACCAAGGCGGATGCCTCCACGACGTGGAATTCCGCGTCGCCGCTCGAGGAGTACACTCTGACCTACTCCACTGGTGATGCCGCCAAGGATGTCACGCTGGTCGCCGCGCAGTGGTCGTCGGCGGACAATGCCAAGACCCAGTACGATGCGTTGGTCGCTGCGCAGACCGGCGATGAGTCGGCATCCGGCAACGTCAAGGTTTCCGGCAACGTCACGGGCGCGTACGTGGTGAAGGCCGATGCCTCCAACAGCAAGAACGCCGTTGCCATCTGGCAGAACGATACCGTGGTCTTCCAAGCTACCGGCACCAAGGAAGCGGTCGATCGCTTCTACCAGAAGTTCCCGATGTAGTATCTAGTATCGGCTGTCAGCTGCTGCACAAACTTATGAACGTTGGGGCATCCACATTGCTGATGTGGATGCCCTAACTGCGTTCAGGGCATATGCGGACTATCGACAACATACTGGTTTCCTCTGTCTGGCAACACGTGTATTATGGTGCGAGTTGCAACTTTTACGATTAATCGAAATGGAGGCTTCAGATGGGTTCTGTCATCAAGAAGCGCCGCAAGCGGATGAGCAAGAAGAAGCACCGCAAACTGCTGCGTAAGACCCGCCACCAGCGCAAGTAGTCTTACCTGCATTCAAGGCATTGGAAACCCCGCGATCGTTACGGTCACGGGGTTTCTCTTTTGCTTCGATGCCGTCAAGACCGGTGCGTTCCTGTCACGCGGCGAGACGAAAGTTGGTTCGTGCAATACAACAAAGCCGCACCTGCGAGATGCAGATGCGGCCTTGAGAAGCTTGAGTGATGCGAACGATCACTTATTGGCGTTGGTCATCACGCGCGGGCCGTTCGGGTCGCCGACGATGACCTTGTCTACCATGTTGAGGAACAGGCCGTGCTCCACCACGCCGACCGTGTTGATGAGGTCCTCGGCCAGCTCCTGCGGGTGATCGATGCGCTCCAGGTGCAGATCCACCACGAAGTTGTTCTCGTCGGTGCGCACTTCCTTGCCTTCGGCGTCAAGACGCAGCACCGGCTTGTAACCGCGCTCCTCGAACTTCTTGATCACATGGCCGGCGCCGAACGGGATGACCTCGACCGGCAGCGGGAACTTGCCGATGGTGTCCACCACCTTGGACTCGTCCACGATCCACACGATCTGGTTGGAGTTGGTGGCCACGATCTTCTCCCACAGCAGGGCAGCGCCGCCGCCCTTGATGCCGTTGAAGTTCTTGTCGACCTCGTCAGCGCCGTCAATGGTCACGTCGATGTGGTCCACGTCATCGATGTCCACGATCTTGATGCCGTAGCTTTCGGCTTGAGCCTGGGTGCGGCGGGAAGTAGTCACGCCGGTGAACTCGAGGCCTTCTTCCTGATGACGGCGGCCGAGCTCATCTACCAGGAACTTAACGGTCGAACCGGTGCCGAGACCGGCGATCATGCCATCTTCGATGAGCTTGGCGGCTTCGATGCCGGCCGCCTTCTTCAGCGCATCCTGCTGTGCCTTATCCATGGTTTCTCCTTTGCCATCCTTGCCTCCGCCGCACGGATCAACGGCGTGAAGCCTTATCTCCTATCCTAACGCGAATGAGCGATTTTGTGTCATCGTGTCCGATTGCGGTACATATTCGTGTGTTTGGGTGTCAGTGTCGTACGAATGGTGCGTTGGTGATGGTCAGGTTGCCGTCGCCGTCCACATAGCCTTCGATTTCGATGCTGCCTTTGATCGGCATCGGCTGCCCGTTGAAATACGGGCTCGTTTTCGGCGCGGGGGAGAAGGTCAGCGTACCGGATACCGTCAGCCCGCTGGGCTTTGCGGGGGGTACAGGTTGCGTTGATTGTACAGGTTGCGTTGATTGTGCCGCTAAGGGTGACGAAGACTTGGTCTCCGGCCTTGCGGCATCCGTCTGATCCGTCGCCGCAGCCGGCTTGCGCAAACTTGCCGCATCCGCTTTGCCGTCCAATACCAATTGCACGTCTGGAGGCACATCGGTGCCATGTGCGTATTCGGAGCCCAGCAGCGACTGCCAGCCTTCAATCGGTAGATAGCCGTCGCGCGCACCCGAACGGCAATCGCCCGCATAGGTGCGTGCCAGTTCATCGACCAGCTCATTGCCTTCGTTGCCGGCGTGACCTTTGACCCATCGGAAATCCACCGGGCCAGGGCGTTGTGAGATCTCACGGTCGATCGCCTGAATAAGCTCTTTGTTCTTCACAGGCTTTTTCTGCGAATTTTTCCAGCCATTCTTCTTCCAGCCTTTGACCCACTTGGTCGAGCAATTGATGGCGTACTGCGAATCCGATTCGATGAGCAATGGCTCAGGGCCCGGGTGCGCTCGCAAAGCTTCCAGCACTGCGCACAGCTCACCAATCTGATTGGTGCCGTTGGTCGCGCCGCCCGCATCATAACCATGGTCGTCGTGCTTATGGCCGGGCTTGCCGCCGGCGTTCTGCTCATGATCGGCCCAGGCCCAGCCCATTGGCCCGTTTGGATTCCCTAATGCGGACCCATCTGTGGATACTGTGATAGTCATGTTCTCCACCCTAACGCAAGCTGTGCAATCTCTTGCTGAAGTGGGGTTGCCCAGTGCGAGGCAAAACAACGTAGTGGAGGGTGTGGATAACATCACACCTATTGACTTTGCTTGAAAAACATGCCATCGCGCGTGAATAGGTGAGCGCTCACAAGAAAAACAAGACATTTCCTCTCTGTGGGTGAGGCCGGCAACAATGGCGCATCCGGTATCTGGAATGAGAATAAGGGACTGTACAAAACCAGTGACGGCAACATCGAAATCCTCAAACCAGAGGCGGACAGCGATGGTTCGACCTCCACGGCCGCATCCAAGGGCACCATGCTTATCGCAGGCAACTCCAAAACCGTGGCACTCGGTCCAGGCGGCATGGCCTTGGCTCCCGGCCTGCCGCTCGGTCTTGGCTGGTTCATCCGACGCCGCTTAGGATTGGATGCCTCCGACATTCTGGACCGTAAGCTCGGCTTGAAGTAACGGCTGGTTCGGACGTGATTGCTGTCACGTACGGATCATGACGACAGCGCGAAGGTCCTCATCGGTTTACGTCGATGAGGACCTTCGCGCGCATTAGGGGAGTCTGTTGCGGGCTGCGCTACGCGGGTCATGCTGCGCGGGCGTGCTATGCGAACAAACTACGCGAACAAGTCGTTCAGTGCCTCGGCAATCGTCGGATGCGTGAACACCATATCGCGCAACGTGCTGGCCGGCGCGTCAAGATCCATCGCCAACTTGACGATATTGATCACCTCGTGCGACTCGACGGAAAGCAGCATCGCACCCAGAATGCGGCCAGTATTGCGTTCCACAATCGCCTTCATCAGACCATCCGGTCGCCGCATTACCTGGGCCTTCGGCACAGCGGCCACCGGCAATCGCTTGACCACATAATCCAATCCAGCCGCCTTCGCCTCGCGCTCATTCAATCCCACGCGCGAGTAAGGCGTGGCGAGGAATGTGCTTGACGGCACATGCTTGCGGTCCTTCACCGTGTACGGACGGTCGGAACCATTGAGCTGCGACCACACCACGCGATAGTCATCCAGCGAAATGTACGTGTGCTGCGGGCCGCCGTTCACATCGCCCAGAGCCCAAATGTCGGCTGCTGTGGTGCGCAGAAGCTCGTCGACTTTCACGGCACCGCGTTCGGTGAGCTCCACGCCAGCTGCCTCAAGATGCAGTCCCTCGACGTTCGGCGTACGTCCGGTGGCCACCAGTACCGCGTCGGTGGTCAGGCAGAATCGGGCTTCAGCCGGCTCGGCGAACCGCGGCTCGCCATCGTCTGATGGTTTCGTTTGAACGTGTGACATCGTGGCGTGATCGGTCGGGTTGCTAGTGGGGCTGGTGGTTGTTGTAGTGTCGGTGGCACCGGTGATATCGGTATGAGCGTTCCCGGTGCCGGCGGGGGTGGAATCGCAAGCTTGCGATGCGCCGCGAGTCATACCCTTCACCGCAACGGACAACCTGACGCCGCCGTCAGCAGCAGGCGCGATGGCCTTGGTATCCGCGTTGAACAGGAACTTGACGCCCTGCGCTTCCAACTGTGCGCGAATCGCGGCCGCCACATCCGCATCCTCGCGCGGCAGGAACTCGGCATTGTGCTGCAGCACGGTAACCGCCGTGCCGAAATCGGCAAACATCGAGGCAAACTCAAGTCCAATGAATCCTGAACCGATAATCACCAGTCGCTGCGGCATATCGTCGAGATCCATCAGTCCAGTGCTGGTGTAGACGCCGGGCGTAGTGTGGATACCGGGAATATCCGGAATGCGCGGCGTGGCACCGGTATTGATGAAGATCTTGCTGGCGGTCACGGCGACCGGGCCCTCAGCGGTGGCGATTTCCACGCTATGAGGGCCGGTGAAGTGAGCGCGGCCGGTGATTACGGTGATGTTGTCTTGGTCGGCGAGCTTGTGATAGTTCTTGTCGCGCAGCATCGAAGTGACGCGGCGCTTCTCCTTGATAGCAGCCTCGAACGCTGCTTCGCGGGTTTCGGGAGTACTGTTCGCGCCATCCCGCCGCGCCTGTTCGGCGGACAAAATCAGTGACTTGGACGGCAAGCATCCGATATTGATGCAGGTGCCGCCGTACATGTCGGCGCTTGCCTCGGCGACGACGACCTTGCGGCCGGCTGCACTGAGCTTGGCAGCCAAGGTTTTGCCGCCCTTGCCGAATCCAATGATCAGGGCGTCGGTGGTGATAGTGGGGGAGGTGTTGGGTGTGCTGATGGCATTGGGTGTGCTGATGGACATGGTTACTTCCTTACGTATTCGAGTGATAAGAGTGCGTTGTGCTGATGTGTTGTGTGCCGTGCGGCGTCTGTTTTCTTCTTTGACTGCCGAAGCGTTATCGACTGATGCTGGCTAGGGGAAACGCGCGGGATTATTAGCCTTTGCGCTCGCTGAATATCTGTTCGGTGATGTCGTGGATGGTGGTGTGTTCGAGTTGTTCGAGGCAAGTGCGGTTGAGCCCGGCATAGATGTCGTTCATCACTGCGCCCATTGAAGATGACACCAGACAGTCCTCGTGTACGTCGCCCGGTGTCCAGTTCACTTTCACAAAAGTGGTGCCGGTGGCTTCCGCTACCGCGCGCAAAGTGATTTCGGCGGCGGGCCGGGCCAGAGCGTACCCGCCTTCAGCACCCTCTTTAGTGGCGATGAGTCCGGCTGAGGCGAGCGGTCGCATTACTTTGCGCACGCGCGCCGCATTGGTACATATGTTCTCGGCCAGGATCTGACTGGGCAGGTGTGTGGCGCGATGGTCAAGGTAGACCAATGCGTGCACTGCCAGTGAATGGTCGCCGTTCATGAAACGACCTCCTTACCGAGTCGATACTGTAACTATGATGTGTACAGTTATGATACTGTAATCATATCAGATACAGTTAGTGTGTCAAATCGGGGTTGAAGAGGTGGGTGACTATGTGTATAAGTGAGGTGTCCACATGGTTATCCACAATGAATGTGCGTAAGTGAAGCTAGGACCACATACCTCGGATCGGCTTCCGTTTCCGCACCCACTACCCATATGGTGGTGTCATGAACAGGATGACCGACGGCATCACCAACTATGGAGCTCTGCCAGGCTCTATATACGATCAGCCTCCGGAAGAATCGGAGGCAGTTTTTGTTCCGCCCGAATTTGCGGGGTCATTTTCTACTGACTCGAAATACCCGACTTCTCGCGACTCGTCATCGCCGAACAGTGGTGCACATGATTCTGCAGCGACACCGACCATGAGCGAAAGCCTCGCCCAGCGCAAACGCGACATGGTCGCACGCTGCACTGAGGAAGCGAAACGGGCGGGCAAGAAGCTGCTTTTCGGCATGACCACTTCCCTCGCTCTGCAATCCGTACCGATTCCCGCCGATTGCGACCTCGACTCGGCCAAGCTGCACACTGTATCCAGCGTTAAGAGCAAGCGGTTTCGTACACGCCATGCACCACTGCAAACGCATATTTGGAAACATGCGGCTAAAGCCGCCAATGTGGAAATGAACCAACACGTGTTTGCGCTGGACCTGTTTCACGTATGGGCTCAACTTGCCCCGTATGTTTCTTTTGAGTCTCTGATTGTGCTCGGGGATGCCGTCATTACTGCTACGAGCAAACAGCCAGTATTGGCTAAGGATCGTGATGCTGCTGCAATCTATCAGGATCTGGTGAAGTTCGTGGAGCAATTTACCCGATTCAGAGGGCGCCCGTCCTGCGTTCGAGCATTGCCTCTGATATCACCTGGTGCTGATTCGCCCAAAGAATCAGAAGAACGACTCTCTCTGGTGGCGCATGGGATTCCACAGCCGGTTGCGAACTATGTGGTGCCGGACGCGGCTTTTGCATCTGGAGCTCCCATAACGTTGGACTTAGCGTGGCCAGAGTTCAAGGTCGCTGTTGAATATGATGGCGATCATCATCGTACGAGTAAGACTCAATGGCGCCGTGACCAAGAGAAAAGGGGCATGCTGGTCGGGCGGAGATGGCTGGTCTTCATCGCCACGGCGGCAAGTATCGCTAACGAGGATACTCGTGCTGAATTCGCTTTCAACGTGGCGAGGGCGCTTGCTTCGCGCGGTGCCGTATTCGAGTTTCATGTAGTTGCCATGTCTCTTGAAGAGTTGGCGCAGAGCCTGCTGTGACCATGATGTTCGAAACGGACTGATGTAAAGGCAATATTTGTACGACCTGTTGTTGTGGTGTGTGCTTGATATTGCATGCCGTTCGATTGCGATGCCTCGTAGTGATGGATTTCGTGAATGACTAGTGTTCGATTGTGGAGGGAAATGTGTCATAGTGGTCGATTGGGGGGGGCGGTGCATTGGGCGTGGATTTGCGCCAATGGGTGTGGGACGCTACGCGTGTTTTGCCGATTTTTGCGTGGCGTCCCACGGCCCCTCGGGTAATGGCTGTGACGGGTGTGGCAGGAATGGCGTCTTTCCGGGGTTTCCAGTTTGAGTGTGTGGGATGGGGGAAAATGTAAAACGATTGACTTAGCTGTTGTCCCACGCTTTTGTGGGATGGCAACTCTGGAATGGGCAAATTCGTCGTGGCGTCCCACAACGATGTTAAAACTCGACCATGATGCAAGCCGACCGAACGCTTCGGCGGTCATCTGGCCGCTGTGACCCCACAATGATGATGGTAGGCAGGCGAACGTTTCGCGGTCATCTGGCCGTCCTGCCCTGCAGTGATGTTGAGAAAATGCAGTCACGGTGCATGAGGAGAACCGTTGACCTGCGTGTTTCAGTGGTCGCGAACTGCATATGCGCTAAAAAAGCTCTGCAGTGGATTGCATGAATCCAATGCAGAGCCTTATTAGTTGCGGTGAACGCGACTAACGCAGCGATTTCACTCGCTCAGGGCCTTGTCGACCACGACGGTGGCCTCGTCGAGTACCTTGTCCAGAGCCTCGGGGGAGACGAAGGACTCGGCGTACACCTTGTAGATGTTCTCGGTGCCGGAGGGGCGGGCGGCGAACCAGTTGTCCTTGGTGGTGACCTTCAGACCGCCGATCTTGGCGTGGTTGCCCGGTGCCTCGGTCAGCTTGGCGGTGATGTCTTCGCCAGCCAGGGTGGAGGCGGTCACGTCGTCGCCGGACAGTGCCGCGAACTTGGCCTTCTGTTCGAGCGTGGTCGGAGTGTCGACGCGCTTGTACCAAGATTCGCCGAAGCGCTCAACCTGCTCCTGATGCAGCTGGGCCGGGTTCTTGCCGGTCTTGGCGGTGATTTCAGCGGCCAGCAAGTCGGGAATCAGGCCGTCCTTATCGGTGGTCCACACGAGGCCATTCTTGCGCAGGAAGCTCATGCCGGAGCTCTCCTCGCCACCGAACGCAACCTCGCCGCTGAACAGCGGGTCGACGAACCACTTGAAGCCGACCGGCACCTCCAGCACCTTCGCGTTAATCGACGCGGCCACACGGTCAATCAAGGAAGAGGAAACCAGCGTCTTGCCCACGGCTGCACCCTCGGGCCAGCCTGGACGGTTGCCTCCGAACAGGTACTCCACGCACACGGCGATGTAGTGGTTCGGGTTCATCACGCCCCAGTTCGGGCAGACGATGCCGTGGCGGTCGGCGTCCGGGTCGGTGCCGCCCACCAGGTCGTACTTGTCCCAGGCACCGGCGTTGAGCTGGTCCACGAGGCCCTTCATCGCGTACGGGGAGCTCGGATCCATGCGGATCTTGCCGTCGTGGTCGATGGTCATGAAGCGCCAGGTCGGGTCGACCTCAGGACGCACCACGCCGATGTTCAGGCCGTACTTCTCGTTGATGAGCGGCCAGTAGTTCACGGAAGCGCCGCCGAGCGGATCGATGCCCAGACGCACGCCGGAGTTGCGGATCACGTCGAAGTCGATGACGTTCTCCAGGTCGTCCACGTAGTGCTCGCGGAAGTCGAAGCCCTCGACGTACTCGGACTTGATGGCCTCCTCGTAGGGCACACGCTTGATGGACTTGAAGTCGCCGAGCAGCTCGTTGGCGCGAGCGGCGATGGCATTGGTGGTCTCGGCCGGAGCCGGGCCGCCGGTGACGGGGTCGTACTTGAAGCCACCGTCGGTGGGCGGGTTGTGGGACGGCGTGACGACGATGCCGTCGGCGAGGCCCTCGCCCTCGAAGCGCTGGGTGCCGTCGGCCGCACGGTTGTGGGTCAGGATGGCCTGGGAGACCACCGGGGTGGGCACGAAGTCGTCACGGGAATCGACGCGTACGTGCACGCCGTTGGCGACGAGCACCTCGATGGCGGTCTTCTTGGCCGGGCCGGACAGCGCGTGGGTGTCGGAGCCGAGGTACAGCGGGCCGGTGACGCCGGCCTTCTTGCGGTATTCGGCGATGGCCTGGGAGATGGCGATGATGTGGGCCTCGTTGAACGAGGTCTTCAGGGACGATCCGCGGTGGCCGGAGGTGCCGAAGATGACACGCTGCTCGGGGACTTCGGGATCGGGGACGAGGTCATAGTATTTGCCGATAACCTCATCGACATTGATCAGATCTGCTGGGGTGGCGGGCTGACCCGCATTGTTTGCTACCATGCTCCCTATTCTGCCACGTTTTTTCGCCACGTTGGGTACGATTATGTTAAGAGTTGTCAACTTTTGTGCGAATCGTGTGCCGGTTGTCTAGCGCTTGGTCATTTCCTTCTCGATTTCCTCCAGCGACTTGCCCTTGGTCTCGGGCACCAAGCGCAGCACGAACGGGATGGACAGGGCCGAGAACACGCCGAAAATCGCGAACGGGCCGCCCACATTGTTGCCGAACGCATCGAGCAGCACGAGGAAGAACTGGGAGACGATGAAGTTGCCCAGCCAGTTCGCCGCCGAGCCGAAGGAGGAGCCGATGCCGCGCACGCTCAGCGGGAAGATCTCGCCGATAAGCACCCAGGCGATCGGGCCCCACGAGACCGCAAAGCCGAGGATATAGAAAGCGATGAGAATCATCGTCGGCACGGCCAGCACGGCCACGTCGCCCACGAAGTTCATCACGGCGAGCACTGCGAGCGAAACGGTCATCACGATGGAACCGAAGATCAGCACGCCCTTGCGCGGGAAACGATCCATGATAAGCGTGGCCACGATGGTGCTCACGAAGTTCACCACGCCGATGCCCACCGACACCCAGATCGCGTCGCCTTCAGGGAAGCCGAAGCCCTTGATGAACACCTGCGGCAGGAAGTAGATCACCGAGTTGATGCCCACGAGCTGCTGGAACAGCATGATACCGATGGCGGCCACCAGCGCCGGACGAGCGATACGGAACAGTTCGCGCACACCACCCTTGGTGTCCTGTGCGGCCACGGCCTTGATTTCGTCCAGCTCAATCTGCACCTGGGTCTGATCCACGTCCTTGCGAATCAGCGTAAGCACTTTGAAGGCGTTGCGGGTGTCGCCCTTGTTCACCAGATAACGCGGGGATTCGGGCAGCAACAGGCCGCCGAGCAGCAACAAGGCGGCCGGCACCAGCGCCGAACCGAGCATCCAGCGCCAGTCGCGGATGCCGAAGAGGTTGTGGTTCAGGAATCCGAGGTTGGAGGCGTAGGCCAGCAGAATGCCGAAGGTGACCATGAGCTGGAACAGCGTGGACAGCGAGCCGCGACGCTCCTTCGGCGCCAGTTCGGCCAAGTACGCCGGGGTCAGGGCGGAGGCCGCGCCGACCGCGAGGCCCAGGATGATGCGGGCGCACACCATCATCGCGAATCCGGTGGAGGAGGCGCACAGGCCTGAGCCGAGCAGGAACAGCAGCGCGGAGACGATGAGCAGCTTCTTGCGGCCGAACCGGTCAGACAGCGCGCCGATCGACAACGCGCCTGCGCACGAGCCGATCAGCACCGAGGAGGTGATGAAGCCGGTCTGGGAGACGCTCAGGCCGAAGTCCGATTCGATAAGCGGGGAGGCGCCGGAGATAATGCCGGTGTCGAAACCGAACAGCATGCCGCCGAGCGCGCCGAAGGTGAAGATGAATGCGCTGTTGAGCGGGAAGCGCGTGGAGAAGCCGCGTGATTCGGCGGCTTCGAGGTCCTCGATTGCGTTTGCTGCCGCGTTTGTGGCCGCGTCCGCCACCCCGGCCACGCCGGTTTCGATGGTTTCGATTGCGGTGGCCGCTGCACCGGTTGCGCCGGTCTCCTGTGCCGCGGATGCCGTCTGCTTCGATACGGGTGATGCCGTCGTCGTCATTGCCTTGTCCTTTCGCCGTTGACGGGCCGCGCCTGCCGCGTGGCCCCTCTGCCGCATGCAAGGTCAGGCTTCGATTGCCTGAAGTCGCCCGAAAACAAAAAAGACCTGGAACAACGTGGAATTCGCATATTACGATACGCAAATTCCACGTCACTCCAGGTCTTGCCTCATTTTGAGTAACAACCCTGCTACGCAACGTGTGTGAAAGATAGGATACGACTTTCTCGGTCGCGACACTCCGAATAGGCGGCAAAAAACGATGATTTTTGACAACGATTGCAGGATTCTGCATGGTGGAATGAAGTCGGAATGGGCGCTGCGGCAAATACGGAGAACGGGTGCGGCGGAACACCATAGCGGAACGCTATCGCGGAGCACCGTAGCGCATAGTTGCCGTTTCGCGATGCTTTGCCGGCATTGCCGTGCTTTTGGGGCACCCAGCGCCGATAATGGAACACAGTGGCATACGGCAGCAAGGAGGAACCGTGGCGAACGCATCGAACGCAACGCCTGCAGTGATTGCGGCGTGCATCGTTGATGCCGTCGGCGGCTCCGCGAACATCACCAACCTGACCCATTGCGCCACGCGACTGCACTTCGAACTGGACGACGCCGGCCAGGTCAGCCAGCACGGTCTCGAATCCATCCCCGGAGTCCTCGGCGCATTCCCGCGAGCCGGCAATCGTTATCAGGTCATCATCGGCGGAGCGGTCGCCTCGGTGTACGAGCAGATCGTTCGGATGCAGGCAGCGCGATTGACTCCGGCAACGCAATTACCATCGGCGGCGTCGCGGCCAACGCAGTCCGCGCAATCCACTCAGTCAACGCAACCCACTCAGTCAATGCAGCCCACTCAGCCAGCGCAGCCCGCGCAGTCAGCGCAATCCACACAGCCCACGCAACCCGCGCAGTCCGCGCCGTACCTTTCCGACGATGCCGCACCATCGCGCGATACTGCCACCGACGCCGAACAAAGTTGCGGCCCATCCAATACATCCCGTCACTTCACGCCTCGTACCGTCCGCGAGTGGGGCAGTGCCGCCCGCGCTTGGGCTGCCGCGTTTTTCGACTACCTGTCCGACTCGTTCCGCCCGATTCTGGGCGTGCTACTCGGTGCCTCGCTGGTCATCGCCATCGTCAACGTGATCGTTGCACTCGGCATTGTGCCTGACGGCGAGACGTCCACCGGTTGGATACTACTCAAGGCGATTTGGGAGGGTGTGTTCACCGTTCTGCCGATTATGATCGCTTACAATGCGGCCAAGAAACTGGACGTCGACCCTTGGCTCGGCGGTGCGATTATGGCCGCGCTTATGACCCCGCAGCTTACTGGCGTGATGTCCGGAATGTCCGGGACGTCCGTATCCAGCGCCCTCTCCGGGGAGATTCAATGCTCGGCCACCGCCGTATTCGGCGCCGAAACCTGCACCGTGTCGGCGTTCGGCATACCGATTCAACTCAACGACTACAGTGGCAACATCTTCGTACCATTGCTCATGGCCGCCGTGCTCGCCGTGGTCTACCGCGGGCTGAAGCGCGTCATTCCCGACAGCGTACAGCTGGTGTTCGTGCCATTCCTCTCACTGGTCGTCGTTTTTGCGCTCACCATACTGGTCATCGGGCCTCTGGGAATATGGCTCGGCAGCGGGCTGGGAGCGGCCACAGCATGGCTTAACGCGCACGTGCCGTTCCTGTTCGCGCTCATCATCCCGATGCTCTACCCGTTTCTCGTGCCGCTCGGTCTGCACTGGCCGTTGAACGCCCTGATACTGATGAACATTCAGACGCTCGGCTACGACTTCGTCCAAGGTCCGATGGGTGTATGGAACTTCGCTTGCTTCGGTGCCACCGCCGGCGTACTCGTGCTGGCCGTACGCGGCAAGGATTCGGCCATGCGGCAGACCGCGGTGGGGGCGTTGCTCGCGGGATTGCTGGGTGGCGTTTCGGAACTGAGCCTGTACGGCATCCATCTGCATCACCGCCGCGTCTACCGCTGGCTGCTCGCCGGCTGCGCGGCCGGCGGAGTGACCAGCGCGGTGTTCGGCTGGCTGTTCCCGTCCGTGCTGCCATCCGGCCAGATGGTCCGGGGCGTCACGACTACGGCATTCGCCTTCTCCTCGTTGCTGACGATTCCGGTGTTCGATCGGATGTGGGTGTACGCGCTGTCCATCGCCGTTGCGTTTGTAATGGCGATGGTGTTGACGGTGTTGTTCGGGTACCGCACGCCGTCGCGCGCCACCAAGACGCAGATGGTCTCGGCAGACGAGAACGCACGCCCGCAGGATATGGCGAGGGGGATTGACACGACCGTGTCGGATGTGGAGTCTGCGGAAGATTCTCCATCGCGGGCTGCCCCTGATCGGGCTCTTGACTCCAACGCCATCTTGTCGCCGGTCGCCGGCCGGCTGGTGAATCTGGAAGCGACTGGCGATCCGGTGTTCGCCTCCCGCGCGCTGGGGGAGGGCGTAGGCGTCGTGCCGGAGACGACCGGTGAGACAGCCGTGCTCGCACCGGTCAGTGGCATGCTGAAAACCGTGGCCCGAACCGGCCATGCCTTCGGCATTAAAACCGATGGCGGCATCGAGGTGCTGGTTCATATCGGCATTGACACCGTCGATATGGATGGCGAGGGATTCGCTGTGGTCGTGGCTAAAGGCGAGCGGATCGCGGCGGGAGAGCCACTGGCCACCGTGGATTTCGGCAAAGTCGCGGCGGCCGGGCACAGCGTTGTGGTGGTGGTGACGGTGGTCAACGCCGCTGAACTGACCGTGGTCACGCCGTTGATCGGCGACGGTAGCGGCGACAACAACGGCGGTGACTGCAAAACCGTATCAGCCGGCAGCCCGATCATCGATGTGGAACAATGACGTTGCGAAAGGATGCCATGGAAATACTGCGAGTGTTCAACAACAACGTCGTGCTCGCCAAAGGCGGCGACGGCGGTGAGGGGATTCTCACCCGCCGTGGACCGCGCCGCAC
>OATV01000172.1_pt1 | contig 28654 bp, 26 predicted proteins | sample 1476081 | NCBI WGS metagenome assembly OATV01 (sample SAMEA2579990, study PRJEB22360) | human gut metagenome | biome: human gut; feature: human-associated habitat; material: faeces | place: Denmark | collected 2008/2010
GGAAACGGTCTTTCTTTGGGGCGGGGGCCGGCCGGCGGCAAAAGCCTGTATAAGGAGAATATGTATGAACATCGTCGAGGCAATGGAGCGGCGCCACGCGGTCCGCGATTTCAGCGACCGGCCCATCGATGACGATACGCTTCGCGCGCTGAATGAGGCCGTGGACGCGGCGAACGCCGACGGCGGGCTCGACGTCCAGCTGGTGCAGGACGACACGGATGCGTTCGGGGGATGCCCGACCCATTATGGTCGCTTCAAGAACGTCCGCTATTGCATCGCCCTGATCGGCTCCGACGACGAGGACCCGGCACAGCTGGACCGCAAGGTCGGCTATTACGGCGAGCGCCTTGCCCTGACGGCGACGCAGCTGGGGATGGACTCAAGTTGGGTGGTGTTGCACGAGACGCACGACCATGACGGACGCTGGCGGCTAGGCGAGGGCGAGCGCATGCCCGCCGCCCTGGCCTTGGGGTATGGCAACAGACCGGGCCGGGCACATCGCAGCAAGCCTTTGGAAGAGCTCGGGGCCGTGGAGAACGGCGACCTCTCCGACGCTCCGGATTGGTTCCTGTCGGGGCTTCGCGCGGTGGCGCTGGCTCCGAGCGCATTGGGCAAGCAGCCGGTGCGCTTCACCCTGCTGGAGGACGGCAAGACGGTTCTCGCGCAGCCTTTGGAGGGCGTTCAGGCCGATATCTGCCTAGGCATCGCACGGTATCATTTCGAGGTCGGCTCCGGCCATACTGATATCGTCGTCCGCTGATTCGACCGGGCCGGCATGGCCGTTCTCCCGAATCAGTCGCACGATTGTGCAGATTCAGCTATAACCGTGTAATTTTTCAGCATTTTTCGCCGCAAGATAAGTCAAGTTCGAGAAGGAACCGCTAGCGTCGTTCAACATGAAGAACTTTTTCAAGGGAATTTCGCTGTCGTCTATCGCGGCAGGCGCGTTGGCGGCGGTCACCTCGTTCCTGTTATCGGCGAAAATCGGCATCGCCGGTTCGGCGATCGGCGTGGCGATCGGTTCGATTGTGTCGGCGGTCTCGTCACAGATCTATCAGAACGTACTGCACGAATCCGGCCGGAAACTGCAGGATGTCGCGGGGACGACGGGCGACGAGGACGACGGCGCTACGGAGACGGCGGCTGACACGGATACAACCGCTTCCACCGACGCCAATGCGCAGGACCATACAGCGATCATCGCCAATCCGGTGGCGCTGCCGGCCCCCGCATCACACGAGCTCGGTCACGGTCCGCGGACCATCGCCTCGGACGCCGCACGGCGGCTGTCGCACGGCGATGAGACGCAACTGATCGGCAACGCCCCGGTGGACGCCGATGCGACGATTGTGAGCGGGAGCTCCCCCGTGCCGGCGCCACCGTCCTCGGCCCGCGCCGCCACGCCAAGCGGCATGCGCACGTCCGCCCGGCCTGCCGCAGCCAGGTTCACGGCCTCCAGGTCCGCTACCTTCAGGTCAGAGGCCGATCGGGCGAAGCGCAACAAGCGCACCGCCATCATCGTCGCCGTCGTCAGCGCCCTGGTGGCGGTAGGCGCGACCGCCGGCGTCATCCTCGCCATCACCCAAGGTCAGGGAACCGATACTGTGGTCCGCGACTGGGTGCGCCAGTCGAACACCCCGACCGAACCCAAGCAGCAGGCACCGCAGGACGACACGACCGACGGCAACAGCGACACCAAGGATTCAACAACGAAGGACGGCACCGATTCGACCGGCAAGGGCTCGACCGGCGACAGCAACAGCTCGACCAACAGTGGCAATGGATCGACCGATTCCACTCAGGGCAACGGTTCTGACTCCTCCTCGTCGAACGGGTCTTCCAGCTCCAACGGATCAAATGGCTCGAACGGGAGCAACGGCTCCGACTCCACCGGAACCGGCAACGGAAACTCCTCAGGCTCCGACTCCTCCGGGTCGGGCTCCGGCAGCAACGGAACCGGCGACGGATCGGGCCACTCCGGCTCCGACGGATCAAGCTCCAACTCCGGTTCCAATGGTTCCGGTTCCGACTCCGGCTCCTCGTCGAGCGGGTCGTCGTCGGGATCCGGATCGGGTTCTTCCTCCGGTGGCGGCTCCACCGGCACCGGCAAGTCCGGCAACCAGGCGTGACATCAAGCAGTCCACTCGTATCCGGCCGCTTATCCCGCGGAAGTCCCACCAGAACAGCCGCATATGGGACTTTCGCCGGATAAGCGGCCCACCGGCCATGTTCCCCACACCCATATGTCGCCCCTTATCCAACGAAAGTCCCATTTAGCCGTCCTCAGATGGGACTTTGGGCGGGTGAGACGGATGACGCGGGTGACGGAGGCTGTACGACACGCCCAGTTTGGTTTTCATACCGACTTGAGGTAAATTATCAATCGGCTCAAAAAGCAGCCGATAAATGAATTTGGGGCTATGGCGCAGCTGGTAGCGCATCTCCATGGCATGGAGAGGGTCAGGGGTTCGAATCCCCTTAGCTCCACAGATTGAAACCGGTCGATTTCGACCGGTTTTTTCGTTTACGCACGCTCTCCGGCAGGCAACCAAAAGAAAACGCTCCGCTTTCTCGCTTTCGAGGGGTTGATTCCACACTCAAGGAACATCTATCTGCGTTTCAGGGGGTTGCCAGATTGCGATATCCGGAGTATTCCAGCCGGATTGCCATTGAAGTCATGCGGTTCCTGGAGCTTGGATACTTGGCCGGCAACCCCTTGAAACGCAGATAGATGTTTCAGCGTCACCGAATCAACCCCTTGAAAGCGAGATAGGCATCCATTCACCGAGGAATCGGCGGATGACCGTCAGTCGCCGTGCTGCACGCGCATGAGCACCGTGCCGTCCGAGCCGCTGACGACCGCATGAGGTGCCGGGTCGAGCGACAGCTCGACATGCAAACGCTCTCCGCCATGGCCGACCGCATCATAGGCGTACCGCCTGTTGTCGACCGTCACCGGCGTCGTCATGGCGTGGGTGAGCCACGGATTGCGCCGGCGGATGCCGATCAGCCCTTGGATCAGGCAATACATCCACTCCCCCGTGCCAGGCAAATCATCCGGCGATGCGGGGAACGCCGGCCGCACCGCGTCATCGCCGCCCATGCGGTCCTCCTTGACACCGCGAAACGCCTGCTCGTCGCCGTAATAGATGCTCGGCACGCCGCCGACGGTGAACAGCACGGTCATCGCAAGGGAGGCTCCGGCATCTCCTACACGACTGGCAATGCGTGTCACGTCATGGTTGCCGACGAACGTCTGCGGCGAGAACGACTCCAGAAACTCATTGTGCCGTTTGAGGCTCCAATCCAGTTCATAGAAGTTCGCGGATTCGAGCGAACTCCAAATCGCCTTCCACAGCTCGTACTGGGTGAGTGAATCCATGCCGGATTGCCGGACAATCGCGGGGTAATCGCCATGAATCACCTCGCCCATGATCCACACGTCGGGGAATTCGCGCCGCACGGCGGGCAGAACACGCGTCCAGAACGCCGGCGGCACGGCGTAGGCGGCGTCCAGCCGCCATGCGGAGGCTCCACGCCGCAGCCAATACAGCATCACATCGGTGACGAGCCGCACGACCTCTTCCGAGTCATGATTGAGTTCCGGCAGTTCGGGGTGCCCCTCGAACCGGCGATAGTCCACTCCCCCGCCCGCATTTCGCGTGATGTGGAACATCGACTCGTGGCCGTGGCCGGCGAGCGCGTCCCTAAAAGCCGGGAACGAGCGCCCAACATGGTTGAACACGCCGTCGAGCATCACGCGGATGCCCCGGCTACGGCATGCATCGATCAGCCTGTCGAATGCGGCGTCATCGCCGAGCCGAGAATCGATGCGATAGTAGTCGACCGTGTCGTACCCGTGGGTCTCGGACGCGAACACCGGCCCCAGCAGTAGGCCGTTCGCGCCCATGTCGATGAGATAGTCAAGCCACGGGATGATGGCGTCGAGTCGTGGCGTCAACGCCCGCTCGCCCTCGTTGGACGGGCGTATCGGGGCGCCGGTGAATCCCAGCGGATACACCTGCCACCAGATGGTCGTGTCGTTGACGCTCATGCCATAGCCGCTCATCGCATTCTCCTCATCCGGCACACCCGTTTCCCGTGACCGGGTGTGCCGCAGCGATCATCTGGCCGGGAAATCCGGGTATCCGTCCCCGTCGAGGTCGGATCCGTCCGGGCCGCCGTAGTAGCCGTCGCCGGTGCCCATGAACTCGCGGGTGCTGACGCGGTTGACATTGCGGGCGGCATCCACCGCGTGCTGCAGTTCCTTGCGCACGGCGAAACCGTCGATGATGTTCTTCAGCACGATCTTGCCGCCGGTGGACTGGTCCATCGCGTCGATGAGAATCGTGCTCAAGCCGAAGATGCGCTGCAGCAGCGTGCGCGAGATCGTGATGTCGACGATGCGGAACAGCTTGACGGTGTCGAAGCTCTGATGCAGCAGACCGCTCTGCGTGGCCAGCTCGTCGGCCGTCAGAGTGTACGTGGTGAACGTGAACGGGGTGCGGCACCAGTTGCGCTTGCGCTGCGTCCAGATGATGTCGCCGTCTGCGATGTTCTTGGCCATGATCGGTCTCCTCCTGCTGTCGATGACGGTATGCTTCCATCGTAACCCGTCATTCGGGACGCGATGTGTCCTCTGCCAGCGTACAGGGAACGGCGGATAGAGGGACGGACGGGGAGAACGCAGCATCAGGAGCCTGCTATAGGGCCGGATGCTCCCACTGGTCGGTGTCGGCGAGCGCCGGACCATGATTGTAGTCGACGAGCCGCCATCGCAACGTGCCGTCGGGCATGTCGGCTGCGACGAACCGCACCCAGTGCGCGTTGCCCATGCTGACCACGTCGGCGAAATCGGGGTGGATAGCCCCCAATCCCAGCACGGTCTGCACGGTCTGCGCGATCCATGAGCCATGCGAGAACACGTACAGATCCGTGTCGGCTCCGGCGCTGAACGACCATTCCTCCAATGCCGCGCGGCCTCGCTCGCCGACGGCGGCCTTCGTCTCGGCACCATGCCGCAGTTCGCCACCGCGATATTCCGCCCATGCACGGTAGTCCTCAGGGCATTCGCGCTCCAGTTCGGCCAGCTCCTTGCCTTCCCATTCGCCGAAGTTGCGCTCCCGCACGCGGGCGTCGGGGTGCACGACCAGTCCGAGCGGGTCGGCGAAGGCGTGCGCCGTGGCCATGGCACGACTCAGGTCGGATGCCACGACGAGCTGCCGGCGTTCCGGGTGCGATTCGACGTATAGGGAGCGCAGTGCCTGCGCGGTCTGCCTGACCTGCCATTCGCCGATCTCATCCAAGGGGATGTCAATCTGCCCCTGGAAGCAATGCCGGGCGTTGTATGAGGTGCGCCCATGCCGTATCAGCGTGATGGAGCGGACGTGCTCCGGCATCGCCTGCGGCGAAGAGACGTCACTCATCAGCTTCGCCGGCATCGTCACCGTCACTGCCGTTGTCGGCGGATTCGTCGCCCGTCGTCTCGGGGTGTTCGAGAGGCAGCTCGACGACGGGGCAGTCACGCCACAGCCGTTCGAGGCGATAGTACTCTCGCGCGTCCTGATGCATGATGTGGATGATGAAATCGCCGTAGTCCAGCAGCACCCACTGTCCTTCGTCGACGCCTTCGCGCGAGCGCGGGGACAGATGCCCGCACTTGAGGTACACGTCCTTCTCGACCTCTTCCGCGACGCCGATCACCTGGCGCTCGTTCATGGCGGTGGCGACCATCATGATGTCGGTGATGGCGAGCAGGTCGCTGACATCGAACGCCTCGATGTCGGCGGCTTTCATGCGGTCGGCCGCGACTGCGGCGATGCGCACGGCATCAATGGAACTCTGGACTGCTGTCATTGGATCAACGCTCCCAAGCGGGCTTCCAGCCCTCGACGATGTGTTGTGTGTTTTCGGAATAGACCATCGAATCGTCCGGCACGGCGTGGCGGATGACCGAACCGGCACCGGTGGTGACGCCGTCGCCGACCTCGACCGGCGCGACGAACAGGTTGCCGGCGCCGACGTGCACGTTCGAGCCGATATGCGTGCGGTTCTTGTGCACGCCGTCATAGTTGGCGGTGATCGTGCCACCGCCGATGTTGGTGTGCTCGCCGAGTTCGGCGTCGCCCACATAACTCAGATGCGGCACCTTGGTGCCGTTGCCGATGTGCGCCTTCTTCATCTCGACGAACGCGCCGGCCTTGGTCTCCTCGCCCAGCTCGTTGCCCGGCCGCATGTAGGTCCACGGGCCGATGTTCGCGGCACGCCCGATATGCGAGCCCTGCACGCGGGAGCGTTCGACAACGGCCTCGGCGTCCACAGTCGCGTCGATCAACGTTGTGTATGGGCCCACGACCGCGTTCTGACCGATCACGGTGTGGCCTTTGAGGAACGATCCGGGCAGCACGGTCACGTCCTGCGCGAGTTCGACGTCGTCTTCGATCCACGTGGTGTCGGGGTCGAGGATCGTCACGCCGTTGAGCATCCAGTGCTCGCATACGCGACGGTTGTGCGCCTTCGACAGCGCGGCGAGCTGCAGGCGGTCGTTCACGCCTTCGACGCTCAGCGGGTCGGGCGCGGCGAACGCCCCGACCGTGCCGCGCGTCTTCGCGGTCTCCAGCGCGTCGGTGAGATAGAACTCGCCCTGCGCGTTGTGGTTGTCGAGGTTCGCGATGGCCTCGGCAAGCAGGTCGGCGTCGAACACGTACACGGACGTGTTCACCTCCTGCACCGCGAGTTCGCTCCGGTTGGCGTCCTTCTGCTCGACGATGCGCAGCACGTGGCCGTCACGGTCGCGGATGATGCGGCCGTATCCGGTCGGGTTGTCGAGGATCGTGGTCAGCACGGTGGCGCCGTCGCCGCTCTGCTCGTGGAACGCCACGAGCTTCTTCAACGTGACGGAGTCGAGCAGTGGCATGTCGGACGCGGCGATCAGCACCGAGCCATGCAGGTTGCGTTCCTGGGTCAGCTGCGCCATCGCGCACTGGACCGCGCGGCCGGTGCCGGGGATGTCGTCCTGGTTGACGATGTCGACGTTCGCGTCGTAGGACCGTGCCGCCTCGGAGACGCGGTCGGCCTGATAGTGCACGACGACGGCCAGCGTCTCGGGCTCCAGATGTCCGACTGATGCCATGACGCGCTGGAGGAAGGTCTTGCCCGCGAATTCGTGCAGGACCTTCGGCTTGGACGAACGCATGCGTGTTCCCTCACCTGCGGCGAGGATGATTGCGGCGGATAGTGCCATTTCGGTGCGACTCCAGTTCTCTGCCGACTGCAGGATTGCTGCCCGGCCGCGGATTGCCGCGGAACCGGGCGCGAAAGTTCCCCCACCTGGACTCGAACCAAGACAAAGGGTTCCAAAGACCCGTGTGCTGCCATTACACCATGGGGGAATGGCGGTGAACCCGCCAAGTTTTTATTATGCCATACCTCGCGACTTCGTCAAATCGAAGCTCATGCGAACAGGAAGCCCTGCCCGTGATGCTCGGGGTACGTGTCGAAGAGCTCCGCGACGGAACCGTCCTCGAACACCGCGCGGATGGCGCTGGCGAGCAGAGGCGCGATCGACAGCACGGTCAGGCCGTCCCAGCGCTTCTCTTCGGGAATCGGCACCGTGTCGGTGAGCACGATCTCGCTGGCGCCGCAGTTCTTGAGACGGTCCACGGCCGGACCGGACAACACGCCGTGCGTGGCGACCACGGTCACGGACTTGGCACCCGCGTCACGCAGCACGTGGCAGGCTCCGGCGATGGTGCCGGCGGTGTCGATCAGGTCGTCGACGAGCACGCAGTCCTTGCCCTTGACATCGCCGACCACACGGTTGGCGACCGCCTTGTTCGGGCGCGTGATGTCACGAGTCTTGTGCACGAAGGCGAGCGGGCCGCCGCCGAGGCGTTGCGCCCACTGCTCGGCCACGCGGATGCGGCCGGCATCCGGGGAGACGACCGCGACGTTGCCCAGCTCGTTGGAGAACCGATCGCGGATATAGTCCACCAGCACCGGCATAGCGATCAGGTGGTCGACCGGGCCGTCGAAGAAGCCCTGGGACTGCGCGGCGTGCAGGTCGACGCTCATGATGCGGTCGGCACCGGCGGTCTTGAGCAGGTCGAAGATCAGACGGCAGGAGATGGGCTCGCGTCCGCGATGCTTCTTGTCCTGACGGGAGTAGCCCAGCAGCGGGCATACCGCGGTGATGGAACGCGCGGAGGCACGCTTCAACGCATCGATCATGATGAGCTGTTCCATTATCGACTTGTTGACCAGATCCGCGTGGGTCTGCAGCACGAACACGTCCGCGCCGCGCACCGATTCGGTGTAGCGCACGTACATCTCGCCGTTGGCGAAATCGTATGCGGTGGTCTCCAGTATGTCGATGCCAAGCTGTTCGGCGACGTCCGAGGCAAGCTTCGGATGCGTACGGCCGGTCACGAGGATGAGGTTTTTATCGGGCTTTCCTTCGAGGATTGCACTCACCATGTCTCCAAACGTTTGTGTTTCGCTGAAGTGGACAATGTCATAGTAACCGTGCACACCGACCGCATGTCACATGCAGGCCAGCCCCGGTTCATGTTCCGTTAGCGTTCCCGGCACGACTCGCCGGCGTGTCCTGGTCAGCCGGAACGCCTGCGGTACAGGCCGTGCTTGCCGATGTACTGCACGACGCCGTCAGGGACGAGGTACCATACCGGCTCGCCGTGCGTCGCGCGCCGGCGCACATCGGTGGAGGATATGGCCAGCGCCGGGATCTCCAGCGTGTCCACCTTGCCGTCGGGCAGCCGCACCCCCTGTGGCGACGAGTAGCCGGGCCGTGTGACCGCTACGAAATGCGCCAGATCCCACATCTGTTCGGCGTCCTTCCACTCCATGATCTCCGCCACCGCGTCGGCGCCGGTGATGAAGAACAGCTCGGCGTCGGGATGCTGCGAGCGCAGGTCGCGCAGCGTATCGATGGTGTAGGTGACGCCCGGCCGGTCGATGTCGACGCGGGACACGGTGAATTTCGGGTTCGACGCGGTGGCGATCACCGTCATCAGATAACGGTCCTCGGCGTTGGTGACCTGCTTGTCGAGCTTGAAGACCGGCCGGCCGGTCGGCACGAAAATCACCTCGTCGAGGTCATACACCCAGGCCACCTCCGAGGCGGCGACCAGGTGGCCGTTGTGGATCGGGTCGAAGGTTCCGCCCATGATGCCGACGCGCGGGCGCATGTGCCAGTTGCCGCGCGTGGAGAACCGCTTGGCTCCGTCCGGTTTTTCGGATGACAGGTCCGACATGCGGCGCTCCGGCTCGACGAGATATTGGATTTCGGGCGAGGGGTCGGCTTCTGCGGCCAATGGGCTTGCCTCCTGCGGCGGCCTTCGCGTCGTCATGCCTCCGAGACCTCCGGCTGGCTGTCCGCCTCGTCCGTCTCGCGCTTGCCCTGGTCCGCGGTGGTGTTGGCCTCCTGCGGGTCGATCTTGCCCATGTCCTCGTCCCATTCGTCCTGCACGACGCGGCGGATCTCGGCGAACGTGGGCAGGGGGAAGCCGGGCTGGTACAGCCTGCGCACTTCGGCGACGCGCTCGGTGATACGGATCAGCGTGTCGGTCATGCCGTCGACGTCGCCCTTGCGTTCCATGGCGCTGAAGCGGCGGATGTACTGCTCCATCATGCCCATCTGTTCGCGCACCGTCTTCAGCTTCACCGCGTCCAGTTCCACGACGTCCGGGGAGTCGGTCTCCGGCCAGCCGATGAGCACGGCGTCGGCGTATTCCAGCGATGCCCGCTGGCTGGCCGAGGCAATGCCATCCTCGATCTGCACCAGGAACACGTAGCGGACGATGCTGAGCCGTTCCGCGGCAATCTTCAGGCCCAATGTCTGATCGTTGAGATCGATATCGTCCCGGATGGTGGAAATCACCGGTCGTTCCTCGCTCATGCTCGCACCTGCCCCGTTCCGTAGCCGATCCACTTCGTGGTGGTCATCTCTTTGAGTCCCATCGGGCCGCGGGCGTGCATCTTCTGCGTGGAGATGCCGAGCTCCGCGCCGAAGCCGAACACCCCTCCGTCGGTGAAACGGGTGGAGGCGTTGACCATGACGACGGCCGAGTCGATGCGCTTGGCGAACGTTTCTATCGCGGAGTAGTCCTCGGAGATGATCGACTCGGTGTGGCCGGTGGAATGCATGTTGATGCTGTCAATGGCCTCGTCGAGCGAATCGACGATCTTGACCCCCATGGTGAGCGCCAGATATTCGGTGTCCCAATCCTGGTCCGTGGCGTGCTTCATGGCGAGGCTTGGGATGCCGGCCGTCTCGATGATGGCGAACGCCCGCTCGTCGGCGTGCAGCTCGACACCCTTGTCGGCGAGCGCCTTCGCCGCGGCCGGCAGGAACCGTTCGGCCACGTCGCGGTGGACCAGCAGCTTTTCGGCGGCGTTGCATACGCCGACGCGCTGCGTCTTCGCGTTGATGATGATGGGGATCGCCTTGTCGAGGTCGCCGCTGCGGTCGACATAGATATGGACGTTGCCGGCTCCGGTCTCGATGACCGGCACTTTGGAATTGCGTACGACGGCCTGGATGAGTCCGGCTCCGCCGCGCGGGATCAGCACGTCGATGTGGCCGCGGGCCTCCATCATCGCCGTGGCGCCCTCGCGTCCGTATTCGTCGACGGTGTCGATCAGCGCCGGGTCGAATCCGTTCGCGGCGAGCGCGTCGTGGATCACCGCCATTGTCGCCGCGTTCGTGCGCTCTGCGTCGTGCCCTCCGCGCAGTATGGCGGCATTGCCGGATTTGAGGCACAGGCTGGCCACATCCACGGTCACGTTCGGCCGAGCCTCGTAGATCATGCCGATAACGCCGATGGGCACGTGCACCTGATTGAGCCGCAGCCCGTTCTCCAGCGTGTATCCGCGCTCGATCTCGCCGACCGGATCGGGCAGCGAGGCCACGTGGCGAACGCCTTCGGCGCTGGCGGCGATGCGCGGCTCGTCGAACCGGAGACGGTCGAGCTTCCCGGCGTCCATGCCGCGAGCGGCTGCGGCCTGCATGTCCTGCCCGTTGGCGGCGGCGATGGTCGAGGCGTCGGCGTCCAGCGCATCGGCGATCGCGTGCAGCAGGGCGTTTTTCACCTGGGTGTCGGCCTGCGCCAGATCAGATTGGGCGCGTGCGGCGGCGTCGGCTTTCGCGCAGACGCCGGAGAACACCTCGCCGTTCAATTCATCTTTCGTCATAAAGCCCAGAATAACGCAGATTGCGAGCTTTGCGGGGCATTCGTGTCATCATGTCAATATGGGGGCACGTGTCCTGCGGCCGCGACGCACGCCGGGGTCCATGCCAGTATGCGGTACCCGCCGCCGCCATGCCCACGCCTGACGGTAGACTTGAGCCGAACTTCATCCCATTCAGCAGCAACGCAAGGATTACCAGTGACCACGTTCCACAGCACGCGCAGCACCACCGACTCACTTACCTCCAAGCAGGCCATCCGCAAGGGCATCGCCGACGACGGCGGCCTGTTCGTGACCGATTCCCTGGGCGAGACGAAGGTGGACATCGCTTCCCTGACAGGCAAGCCGTATCAGCAGATCGCCGCCGAGGTGCTCGGTGCGCTGCTGCCGGACTTCACCGAGGCCGAGCTCGCGCAGTGCATCGCCGACGCTTACGGCGAGCAGTGGTCCGACAGGCGCATCACGCCCCTGAAGCCGCTCGGCGACGACTACATCCTCGAACTGTTCAACGGCCCGACCTCCGCGTTCAAGGACGTTGCGCTGCAGATCCTCCCCCGTTTCATGGCGCACACGACGCCGGCGGACGGCGACACCGACGAGAAGATCATGATCCTGACCGCCACCTCCGGCGACACCGGCAAGGCCGCGCTGGCCGGATTCGCAGACGCGCCCGGCACCGCGATCACCGTCTTCTACCCGCAGGGCAAGGTGAGCCAGGTTCAGGAGCTGCAGATGAGCACGCAGACCGGCGCGAACGTGAACGTGTGCGCGGTCGAGGGCAACTTCGACGACGCGCAGTCCGCCGTCAAGCGCATCTTCGGCGACAAGGAGCTCGCCGCGAAGCTCGCCGCCGACTCGCACGTCGTGCTCTCCTCCGCGAACTCCATCAACGTGGGCCGTCTCGTACCGCAGGTCGTCTACTACTTCTCCGCTTACGCGCAGCTGCTGGAGAACCAGGTCATCAACGTGGGCGACGAGGTCGAGTTCGTCATCCCGACCGGCAACTTCGGCGACATCCTCGCCGGCTACTACGCGAAGATGCTCGGTCTGCCGGTCAAGCACCTCGTGGTCGCCTCCGACAAGAACAACGTGCTGTTCGACTTCCTGACCACCGGCACGTACAACCGTCAGCGTCCGTTCTTCCAGACGATCAGCCCGTCGATGGACATCCTCATCTCCTCGAACCTGGAGCGCATGCTGTACTACATGTCCGAGGGCGACACCCGTCTGATCTCCATGCTGATGAATGACCTCAGCCAGTGGGGCACGTACGAGGTTCCGGAGCCGCTGCTCGCGAAGATCCGCCAGCTGTTCGGCTGCGGCTGGGCCGATGAGGACCAGGTGCGTGAGATGATCGCCGACTGCTGGAAGAAGAACCGCTACGTGATCGACCCGCACACGGCGTGCGCGTACTTCGTGGCTCAGCAAATGCCGCGCGACCCGTTGACCCCGCGCGTGATCCTGTCGACTGCGAGCCCCTACAAGTTCCCGCGCGTGGTCAACGAGGCACTGGGCCTGGATGCCGACGGCACCGATTTCGAATGCATGGATGTGCTGTCTCGCGAGACCGGCACCACCGCTCCGGCCGCCCTGCGTGGACTTGAGACCGCCGATGTACGTTTCAAGGACGTCGTGCCCATCGACGGCATGGAGGATTACGTCGAAAAGGCCGCCCAAGCGCTGTAACAGCTCAGCCCGCCAGCAGGGGCATAAAGGGGCTTACAGCTCTTTGGCGCGGTAGAAGCGGATGGCCAGAGCGGCGGAGATGCAGTAGACGCCCACGCACAGCACGACGGCAATCAGAGCGGCACGCCACCATACGCTCATGAAATCCGCGACGCCTTGCAGCAAGCCCTGCCAATCAAACGGCAATCTGGACAGCAACGCGACCGAGGCATACAGCCCGACTATGACCACAACGAATATCCGCATCATCGCCCGGAACGTGAACCGGTACGAAAACGCCATCAGAATCGATCCGACGATCAGGGAGAACGCGAAGATGACGGCGCTCGGTATCATGGCACCGGCCCAGCCGGAATCCATCATGTCGCCGAAGGCGAAGAAGACGCTGCATGCCATCACGTCCACGGTCCACATCGCGCAGGTCACCAGCAGAAACAGGAACCGTCCGGCCACCTGCGACGTACGGGCGATGGGAATCATCCCGTTCATGGCCCGATGACCGCCGCTCTCCTCCGCAACATTCACGCTCAAGGCGGACATCCACGACATCACCGCAGCCATGCCGCATACGCCGCCGTAGACGCTGACGGCGACCTGTCCGGGTGCGCCGGTCACGGTCAGCACCAGCGCGGCCACGCAGGACAGCACGGGAAACAGCAACATGAACAGCATGTTGGACAACCCGAACAAATCCACTCGCACGCAATCGAACCTGCACTGCCTCACTACGGAACTCCAGCGCATCTCACCACTCCTTTGCCTTGTACACGCGCACGGCGATCGCATACGAGACCGCATACGCCGCGGCGGAGACCGCGACCAGCATCGCGGACAGCCAGAAACGATGCGAGACGACGGCGTCCACCACGCCCATCACCTTGGCGATCATCGATACGGGGAGGACTGACGGGATGAACGCCCCGATCAACGTGACGACATAGAACACCCACACCGTGATCTGCAGTCCGATGATCTTGTCCCACAAACAGGAAACGGGCATGATCACCGCAATAATCAGCACGATGGCCAGACCGCCCACGCCGGCCACCCACAGATTGCCCGTGAATGACCAATCACGGCGGACAAGCGGCTGCACCCCATCGATCAATGCAATCACCACGGCCCCGTACACGGCCAGAGCCAGTCCCATCAAGTACCGCGAGGCCATCTGGTTCCGCCGCAATGCGGGCGCCAACCCGCGCAGCCGGTACCCGCTCTGCATGTCGATGAGCGGCACGGTCAGCACCATCATGGCGGGCGAGAACACCGCCATGACGACGCCCAACCGGAAACCGAAGCCGTCGACGAACGCCCCGCCGTTGAACATGATCGAAAACACCGGTGCGAGCAGCACCGAGGCGAATGATTGCATGGCGCCGTCGCCCAGCAGATACGCCAGGTCCAGATGCAATGCGGTCGCCAGCCCACGATTTCCCCGCCGTGCCTGCACGGCACGGGATGGCACGGTCTCAGTCAACGTTCCCATGGCCGACCTCCTTGAGTGCAGACGCGGCCTCGGGCGAAGACGCGACGGAATCACGGGCGTTGGTCAGGCGGATGATATCGTCGATGGAGGCCGGCTCGACGACGATATCGGCAACGGCTGCGCTGACGGTGCCGAGGCTGTCGGAGCGCACCAGCGCATCGAAACCGGTCTGGTATGTGTGCGAGCCAAGCACCACGCCGGCAGGCAGCTGGGCCAACTCGCCCGGCCCGCCCTTGACTATACGGAACGATTCCTCGAATTCGTCCTTCGGCCCGGTGTAGTAGAGCCTTCCACCAGTGATGTAGGCGATGAAGTCGGCCGCACGTTCGAGGTCGACGGTGATATGGGTGCTGAACAGCACCGAATGCTCGCCGTCCTCGATGTAGGCGTGCAGCATGTCCATGAGTTCGTCGCGGGCGAGCACGTCGAGTCCGCTGGTCGGCTCGTCGAGGATGAGCAGTTTGGCGTCATGGCTCAACGCGATGGCGAGCATCAGCTTCATCTGCATGCCCCTCGAAAGGTCCTTGATCTTCTTCTTGCCGTTCTGAGCTCCCCCGAGACCGAAATCGTCCAGGTACCGCCGATACCGCTCCCCGTTCCATGCCGGGTAGAGCGGGGCGACGATGCGCTCGACCTTCGAGACCTTCCACTGTTCGTACAGGTAGCTGGAGTCGAACACGACGCCCAGCTGTTCCTTGACGGCCTCCTCGTCAATGATGTTGTCGAGGCCGAGCACCTGGATGCTGCCGTGGTCCCGTCGGATCATGTTGAGGATCAGCTTGATCAGCGTGGATTTTCCGGCGCCGTTCGGGCCGATCAGCCCCATGATGTAGCCCTTGGGCAGGTCGAAGGTCACGTCGTCCAGCACGAAGCCGGAGTCGTGGTGCTTGGTGACACCGGTGACCGCAAGGGCCATCGTGTCGGGTTCGGATATGGCGGTCATGGACATAGTCCTTTCTTGGGAAACTCTCTCGTCCCGTGGCCTCGCGTATCACAGCGACGCCACGGTGTTCGCAGGTTGCCGGCCAATGCCGGCACTCACTGCTTGCGGTACTCGTCTTCGAGCATGCGGCCCAGTTCACTCAGCGCGATGTCGGCGGCTTTGGCCGCGCGTATCGCCTCGGCCAGGTTTTCGCGGACCTGGGTTTCGAGCTGACGTCGCATCAGCTCGTTGCCCTTGTCCATCACGAAGGTGCCTTTGCCCTGGAGGTTCTGCACCACGCCCTCATCGGCCAGTTCGTTGTACGCCCTGGTGACGGTGAGCACGGAGACGCGCAGTTCCTTGGCGAGTTTGCGCAGCGAGGGCAAGGCCTCCCCTGCCTCAAGCTCGCCGCTCATCACGGCGCTGCGAATCTGGTTCTTGATTTGCTCGTAGATGGGTTCTCCGGACACGGATGAGATGATCAGTTTCATCTATGCCCCTTTCCATGTGTCTCCAGTATCACAGCCGGATTACTGTTCTACTGTTACATATAACAGTAGAACACTTATGGACAACTGTCAAGGTCGAGAGCATAACAGTTGCGCGTCGGTTCACAGACTGCGCGGAGCCTCGCTGAAATCAAACAGCACGCCGTCGGCGAGACCGCAGATATCCGGCCAGTCCCCGTCAGAAGAATCATCATGGATCGCCCATACCCGCATGCCGACGGACTTGGCGGACCGCATCGCCACCAGCAGATCCTCGAACACCGTGCACTGCTCCGGCACCACGCCCAGACGGCCGGCGGCCAGAAGGAACACGTCGGGACGGTCCTTGCCGACATTGTTCGCATCGTCGACGCTGACAATCTGGTCGAAATAGTCGAAAATGCCGACGTGCTTCATCGCCGGCTCGCGCAACGCCGGCGGCAGGGACGTGGCGACGGCCAGCTTCGCACCCGACCGCCTGAGATACGACAGGTATTCGACCGCATGCGGCTTGGCCTCCACCACCGTCGAATAGGCGACGCGCGCCATGTCATCCCACTCCTGCATCAGCGCCTCGGGCGTGTCAGGCAGGCCAAATCGGGCGATCGTGTATTCGGCGATCTGCCGGAACTGCATCGCCGCCACCTTGCCCATGTAGTCGGCAGGGACCTCGATGCCCCGTTTGGCGAGGAAATCGATGTCGACCTGATCCCATACGCCCATGGAATCCAGCAACGTTCCGTCAAGATCGAAGATTGCCGCCTTGCCGTGGTTGTCGTCCATGATGTTCCTTCCGCTATTGCCGGTTATCCGGTCCGTATGTGCGCGCTGGCCGTCCCGGCTATGTCAGCGACGATGATGCCAACAGCTCGCGCGCGTGGTCGAGCGACGCCTCGGATTCGCTGCCGGACAGCATCCGGGCGATCTCATGGGCGCGCGCGTCGCCGCATACCTCGGCGACCGTGGTCGTCACCGCGGACTGCCCGCCGTCCGAGGCGCCCTTGGTCACGACGAACTGCGCGTCCGCCCATGAGGCCACCTGAGCCAGGTGCGTGACAACGATGACCTGCGAGGTCCGCGCGAGACGGGCGAGACGCCGCCCCAGCTCCACTGCGGCCTTGCCGCCGACACCGGCGTCGACCTCGTCGAAGATGAACGTCATCGGCCCGCCCTCGCCCGCGGGAGCCGCACTCGAACGCCGATCCGCGGCGGCGAGCTCCAATGCGAGCATCAGGCGGCTCAGCTCACCGCCGGAAGCGCTTTTGCCCATCGGCAGCTGCGGGGATCCAGGGAACGGCGTGAACAGGAATTCGATGTCATCGCGGCCGTTCGCGTCCAGCGGCCATGTCGAGGCCTCGCCGGCGGAATCGGATACGAGTACCGCCTCTTCCCCGCGATCCGTGACGCGGATATCGAGCCGCGCCCCGGCCATGGCCAGCGACGACAGCTCGTCGGTGACGGTGGCGGCCAGCGACTGCGCCGCGGCCCGTCGCGCCTCGCTCAGCGCCCCGGCATCCTGCAGGGCCCGGTCGAATGCGGCTTCGCGCTCGTCCTGCAGCTGGGCGACCTTCTCAGGAGACGCGTCCAGATCCTCGACCTCGAACGTCGCCTTGTCGCGCCATGCAATCACGTCCTGCAGCGTCGGCCCCCAGCGCCGGGTCAGCTCGCCCAGCTCGTGGATGCGCGCGTTGATGGCATCCAGATCCTCGACGCTCTCCTCGCCGTCAAGCTCACGCGACAGCGAGAACACGATATCCGACAGATCCGCGTTCAGGGATTCCAGACGGTCAGCCAATTCGCCGAAATCACCGTCGACACGGATGTCGCGCAATGAGGAGATCGCCTGATTCAGCAGATCAGACGCGCTCGATGAATCGGCGTCGACATCCACCTGGGAGGCGTCAAGCGCCGCAAGCGCCCGGCTGACACCCTGCGCGATATCGGCGGCGTTCTCGATGCGGGCGCGACGGCCTTTGAGCTCCTCGTCCTCGCCGGGCTGGGGGTCGGCGCGGTTGATGCGCTGGATGGATTCGCGCAGATAGTCCGCACGCTGTCTGGCGGACGACTCCTGATGGCGCAGCCGTTCCAGACGGTCATCAAGATCGCGCAGAGCATCCCATGAATGACGGTACCGCGCCAGCAGATCATCATCGCCGGCGACCATGTCAAGGAACTCCCGCTGCCTGGATGCGGCGGCGATGCGCAACTGGTCGGCCTGCCCGTGAATCGTCACCAACTGCGACGCCAGTGATTCCAAGACCGAGCGGGGGGCGCTCTTGCCGTTCAGCACGGCACGGGACCGGCCCGACACCGGCACCGTGCGCGACAAGTACAACTCCCCGTCCTCCAGCACGGCACCGGCATCGCGGGCCTCCTGCGCCACGCCGCCGCGGTCATCCACGGCGAACACGCCTTGCGCCCATGCCTCCGAAGCGCCCGGGGACACGCGCCCGCTGCTGGCCGGTCCGCCGGAAATCAGCCGGATGGCGCTCAACAGCATGGACTTGCCCGCTCCGGTCTCGCCGGTGATCGCGGTCATTCCCCCGGCCGGCGTGAGCAGGGCACGATGAATCGGGCCGAGGTCATGAATTTCCAGTTCCTCAAGCATGGTCGGCCCCCTGCTCGCCGGAAGAAGGCACCGCGGCCGTGTCCGCCGCACCCCTTGCACGCGTGCGCTGCGCCGAGGAACCACCGTTCCTCGCGTGCTCGCGCCATCCGACCACCGGCAGATCGAATTTGGTGACCAGACGGTTCGTGAACGGCACACCGGACAGCCGGGCCAGCCGCAACGTGCTCTTCGACTCGCGCACCTCGACGCGGGTCCCCTTCGGCAGGGCGCACTGCCGTCGTCCGTCGCAACAGATCCAGCCTTCGGACGACGAATCGTCGAGGATGTCCAGAGTGAACGTCGAGCCGGCGCCGATGATCAGCGGGCGGGCGAACAGAGCATGCGCCGCCAGCGGCACCAGCTGCAGCGCCTTGACGTTCGGCCACATGATCGGCCCTCCCGCGGAGAACGCGTATGCGGTGGATCCGGTCGGCGTCGACACGATGACGCCGTCACAGCCGAACGAACTCATCTCCACATCGTCCACCCGGACCGACAGCTCGACCATCTTGCCACGGTCGGCGCGCTCCAAGGTGATGTCGTTCAGCGCCCAGTCCTGCAGCGGCTCATGCGCACCCGGCAGCCACACATCTACATGGGCGATCATGCGCTCGTCAATCGAATAGTCATGGTCGGCGACGCGCCGGATCGCCTCGCTCATCTGGAAACTCTCGAATTCGGCCAGAAAACCGACATGACCCATGTTCACGCCGAGAATCGGCACCTGCGTGCAATGCACCAGTTCAGCGGCCCGCAGTATCGTGCCGTCGCCGCCAAGCACCACGACGATCTCGGTGTCCTCGTCGACCTTGTGGGTCACGCCGCCGAACTGCGGCGCCTCGACGTTGTCGATGATCGACACCTCGAACCCGACGTTGCGCAGCCGGTCGACCGCCTCAGACACCACCGTGCCGCTTTCACGCAGACGCGAATGCGTCACCACCACTGCATGCCGAGCGCAGACCATCGCACACCTCATCATCATCCGAAACGACCACGTACTGTCATCCACAATATCCCATAAGGCGCCACGAACCGTTTATCCGCCGAAAACGAAACGCAAGCGCCGCCGGCGGCGCGTCCATGAAGACCGATCCGGGGCCGGGCGGGCCCGCGCCCGCGATGCGGACGACGGCGGCATCAGCGCCAAAGAATACTAAAATGGCGAGTGCAACCAGTCTGTTGCCGCGCTTGACGCGCGCCGACGCATACGAAGGAGCGGGGACCATGTCAAATCTCGTTTTTGACGAGTCCTCAGCGAACCGCGAGGCATCGCACGGCTACGCGTGGTGGTTCTCCGGCGACACGTTCGAGAAGGCCGCCGCCGAGGAGCGCACCCGCAGGAAACGCAGCTTCATTCACCATCTCACCTCGCATCCCGGCCGTCTGACCATCATCTACTTCCTGCTGCTGGTGGCTCTGTCCACCAGTCTGTTGCTACTGCCGGTCTCCTCACACGAAGAGGAGCCGACCAGCTTCTCCACCGCGTTCTTCACCGCCGTGTCCGCACTGTCGACATGCGGCATCTCCATCGTGAACGCGACCACGCACTGGACCGCGTTCGGCCAGGTGGTGCTGCTGGTGTCGGTGCAGATGGGCGGCTTGGGCGTCATGACGTTCGCATCGCTGATCGCCCTGGCCGCCAACCATCACATGAAAGCCACGCAGAGGCTGCTCACCGCCAACGAGCTCGGCACCACGAAACTCAACGAGATCCGCGGCGTGCTCACCGTGGTCATCACCACCACGTTCATCATCGAGTCCGTCACGTTCCTCGCCCTGTTCCCCGGCCTGTACGGCATCAACAGGGGCAATGTCCGCCATACCGCCCGGGAGGCGCTGTTCTTCGCGGTCATGTCGTACAACAACGCCGGCTTCACGCCGGACGGCGCCGGCCTGCACGTCAACAACTGGGCGGTCGGCATGCCGATCATGGCCAGCGCGTTCTGCGGCACGCTGGGATTTCCCGTGCTGCTCAACCTCATGCGCTGCGCCCGCCACCGCACTCCCCCACGCCGTTGGAGCCTGCACACCAAGATCACCTTGGTGACGACGTTCTCGCTGGTGCTGCTGTCGCTGGCGTGGTTCCTGCTGGTGGAATGGGACAACCCGTTCCTGTTCAAGGGCGCCGACGTGGAGACGCGGCTGCGTTACGGGGTCGTCGCGGCGGTAATGCCGCGCAGCTCCGGCTTCGACCTGAGCTGGGTGCCGCAGGTGAGCGAGCCGACGAAGGTGTTCATGAGCGTCATCATGTTCATCGGCGGCGGCAGCACCTCCACGGCCGGCGGCATCCGTGTCACGACGTTCGCGGTCATCCTACTGATCTGCCGTGCCGCGTTCACCGGACACACCGACATCAACGCCTTCCGGCGCCGGATTCCGACGCGCGTGGCGATGACCGCGGTGAGCATCACCGCCGCCTGCCTGTTCCTAGTGCTGAGCGCTTCGCTGGCGTTGATGCTCGCCTCGGACTGCTCGCTCACCGATGCCCTGTTCGACGCCTGTTCGTCGTTCGGGCTCGGCGGCTATTCGGTCGGCGTGGCGCGCGAGGACAATCCAGCGGCGTTGTTCATCCTCGCCACGGCGATGGTGGTGGGTCGTCTCGGTCCGATGACGATCGCATACGCGATCAACAGGCCCCGCGCCTTGGAATCGATACGATACCCCAACGAGCCCATCGTGGTCGGCTGAGGGCGCCGCCGATACCGTCTGCATCCGACGGATGCCGCCGACTCCGCCTTTGTCGGACGGCCAGGGATGGCCATATCATGACGTAGAAGCGGTACCGTTCACCGCCGCCCGGAGAATCGGCGGCGTCCATGACGGCGGCACCGGCGCATCGCCGCGCACGGCGGCGGAAAGGATGATGGCATGGCACGCAACAACAGGAGCATTCTGGTCGTCGGACTGGGACGATTCGGCAGTTCGGTGGCGACCACGTTGGATTCCATGGGGCAGGACGTGCTCGCCGTCGACAAGGATCCCGAACTGGTCAACAGGTGGTCCGCGCAGGTTCCCACCGTTCAGGCCGACATGACCGACGTGCTCGCCGTCGAGCAGCTCAACGCGTCCGATTTCGACACCGCCGTCGTCGCCATCGGAGACAGCGTCGAGGCGTCGGTGATCACCGCCGGAAACCTGCTGGACGCCGGCATCAGCGACATCTGGGCGAAATCGGTGTCGAAGGAGCACGCGCGCATCCTGCAGCGCATCGGAGCGCGTCACATCATCAACGCCGAAACGGATGCAGGCAAGCGCGTCGGGCATCTGGTGTCCGGCAACTATCTGGATTACATCGAGATCGAGGGCTCGCACACCGTCGTCAAGATCCACACGCCTTCGCACGTGGTCGGCTATTCCATCGCGGACGCGAAGGTCAACGAACGCTACGGCGTCACCGTCGTCGGCATCAAGGCGCCCGGCAGCGAGTTCCAGTACGGTTCCAAGGAACTGGTCATGCACCGCAACGACGAACTCGTCATCATGGGCAAGCAGGACAACATCGACAAGTTCATTCGCGGCTGACCGACGCCAGGCATCCCCTCCATACCCCCGTATGACCACATACTGAACGCAGGCACGTGCCGCAGCGCCATCCAATTGGTACAGTCAAAAAGATGTTGCGGCACAGTCGTCGCAACGTAACGACATGGCGGCGGCGAGGGTGGCGCAATGGGCAATATCACGATGGTTGACGGGCATGTGCCCGACGGCTCGTATCAAAACGTGACGACGAATGGAAGCTGCTCCTGCGATGCCGGCATGCGATTCGACGGTTTGCGTGCCCGCGGCTCGTTCGATGCGATGGGGCTCGACGGCGGGAACGTGCATTGCGAGGGGCGTCTGACCTGCCGCGGCGACATGCATGTCAACAGAATCAGCGGGCATGGCGAACTGCATGTCGGAGGCGACCTGCGTTGCTCCGCTCTGGATTTCACCGGCAAGATCATCGTGCAGGGCGATGTCATGTGCCCTGGCGGCATGACCGTTCGCGGACTGCTGCGCAACCGTTCATGCATCGTCACGAGATACCTGGATATGCAGGGCACGTTGGACGCGGACGAGCTGCGCACCGAACGGCTGCGGATGACTCCCCTGTCAAGCGCCATGTTCGGGCGCAGCGGCATGACGGAATTCACCCGGACGAGCAACGCCGAACGAATCATCGGCGGCGATTTGCGTGTCAGCAGGCTCATCTGCACCCTGATGCAGGGCGTCTTCATACGGTTGACTGACGAATCGCATGTGGAACGCGCCTCGTGCATCACGAAGCTCGCCATGGACAGCACGTCCAGCGTATTGCTGGTATCCGGCGCCGCCAAGCGTGTGTATCTGCGCAATACGTGACACGGACGACGAATCCGCGCGCGATGCGGCGTTTTTCAGTCGGCCTTTGCGGCGATGTCATCCATGCGGGCGAACAGCAGGAACTCCGTGTTCCCGTGGGTGCCCTCGATCGGTGACGGGGCGGTTCCCGCAACCGTCAACCCATGCTGGTTCGCGCAATCGACGACCGTCTCCAGCGCCTGATCGCGCAGATGCCGGTCCTCCACGATACCGCCCTTGCCGAGATTGCCCTTGCCCACTTCGAACTGCGGTTTGACGAGCAGCACCACTGAGGCTCCGGGCGCGGCGATGCGCGCAATGACCGGGATAACGTATGTCAGGGAGATGAAGGACACGTCCGACACGATCATGTCCGGCCGATACGGCAGATTCGCGGCGGTCACGTCGCGGATGTTGACACCGCTCATCTCGATGATGCGCGGGTCGCGCGCGATACGACTATCGAGCTGACCATGCCCCACATCCAGGGCGATGACCTGAGCGGCTCCCCTGCGCAGCAGCACGTCGCAGAAGCCGCCGGTCGAGGCGCCGATGTCCAGGCAGCGCAGGCCGCGCGGCGAAGGCAGGCCTCGACCGGAGAACTCGTCGAAGGCGCCGATCAGCTTGTACGCGCCGCGAGACACGTAGTCGTCGCCCTTGTCGACGGTGATCGAGGACGCGGTGGCCACGTTCGCGGCCGGTTTGGTGACGGCGACACCGTCGACCAGCACATGGCCGTCACGGATCAGCCGCTGTGCCTTGGAGCGGCTCGGCACCAATCCCAGACCGACGATGAGCACGTCAAGACGTTCCATTCCTGCACCTTTCACATCCGGTGGTTTCCCTGCCAGCGGCCTTGTCTTTCAGTGGTTCTCGTCGAGCTCGCGCTGCAGCTGGCCGAGCACGTCGCGGAAGACCTCGATGCGCTGGTCGTCGTCTTTGCCGTCAAGGTCGGCGAGCTGTGGGTAACGTTCGGTGATATCGTCCGGCATGGCCGCTCCTTACGCCCAGTGTTTCATGTGCCCCTGCACGTCACGGAAAACGCCGCCGGCCTTGCGGCGGGCGGCGATGATCACAGTGAGAATTCCGGCAATGAGACCGAACCGATGTCCCCGCCGTTGTCGGCGTACGTCCATGCAGCGGCGCAGGCCGCGCGCAGGGCGTTGATGTCGGTCGCGTCGCTCACCGTCAGTGAGCCGTCTTCCAGCCGGGCGGTCGCGTCGGCGCACGTCCAGACGTTGCCGTCGCTCGCATCGGTGGATGGCTGGGCCTCCTGCAGTCCGCGCAGGTCGCGGACGATATAGGACGGGCGCAGATGCGCCGGCGCCGTCATCAGCTCATGCGGGTTGGTGACGCCGGTCAGCACCGCGAGGGAATCGTATCCGCCGCGGTTGCCGGCCTCGATGTCTGTATCGAGACGGTCGCCTATCGCCAGGCACGATTCACGACTGACCGGCTCCGTCTCGTTTCCCGCGGCCAGCAGTCGGGCCTCGTCGTACATGGCAGACTCGGGCTTGCCCGCGGATGCGATAGGCTCGACGCCGGTCGCGTTGATGACCGCCTGGATCATGGAACCGCATCCCGGCGCGATGCCGAGCTCGCGGGGAATGGTCAGGTCGCGGTTGGTGACGAGATACAGCGCGCCCCGCTCCACCGCGTACGAGACCTCCGCCATCTGCTGCCACGTCATGTCCGGATACCATCCCTGAATGACCGCCTCCGGGGTGTCCTCGGCATGGTCTACCACGGTGAGTCCCTGACCGGCCACTTCCTCGCGCAGATGCTCGGCACCCAGCACGAGGATGCGCGCTCCGACCGGAACGTGCCGAGCCACCATGCGGGCGGCCACCACGGACGAGGTGATGACCTGCCGCGGTTCGACGTCAAGGCCGAAGCCTCGAAGCTGCTCGGCAACGACGCGCTGGAAACGGGAGGAGTTGTTGGTGGTGTATTCCACCTGCATTCCCGCACGCTGCGCCGCCCTGATGGAATCGGCGGCGTGTTCCACCGGGTTCTTGCCCCGGTAGACGACGCCGTCCAGATCGAGCAGCGCCAGCCGGTACGTCTGAGATATGGGACGGTCGGTGGATTTGAGCATGGCGTTCATGCGCGTCACTCGTCCTGCGCTTCCGCAGCCGGTTCGGCGGCATCCAAAGCTTCCGCTTCGTCCGTCTGCGCATCGTCGGCTTCGGCGGGTTCCGCGTCCTCGGCTTCATCAGCGGCTTCGCCGGTGTCATCGGCGTTCTGGTCGGCGGGGTCGGTGAAGGATTCGGCGCCTTCTTCGGTCTCCTTGGCCGTCAGCTCCTCCTCGTCGGCCAGCGGGCCGTCAAGGGACGCCTCGTCTTCGGCATCGGGGTTCTGGCCGGCTTCGGCATCGGCTGAGTCATCGGAGTCATCCGATTCGGCATCGTCCGACTCGTCGCCGTATCCGTCTTCGGAGCCGCCGTACATGTCGTCGTAGTCGTCGGGCGCGAACTGGGCGTCGTCCTCGCTGATGCCGAGCATGTCGAGCTCGTCATCGGTGAAGTGCTCCATGTCGTGATCGATAATCACGTCGTCCACGGTCTCGTCCTCATCGGCTTCGGCGTACTGGGTTTCGAGACGGTCGAGCAGGTCGTCCAATGCGGCGGCCTGCTCGGTACGGCCGCACTCGTCGAGGAAGTACTGCTCGGCCTGCACGGCACGCATGCGGTATTCGCCCGGCAGCCCTTTGGAACGTCCGAGCGTGTGGACGATCTCGATGGCCTTGTCCCACATCTTGAGGTCGGCGAGGGCACCGGCATAGACCAGGAACATCTCGGCCTTCGCCTCGCCATGCAACGCCTTGGCATCGTCGGAGCGCACCACTTCGATGGCCTTCTTGGGATCGCCGTTGCCGCGTTCGCAGTCGGCGATGAACGGCAGGTAGTCGAGGAAGCCGTTCATGCGGTACGCGGTGCGGAACTCACGCAGGGCGAGCTTGTAATCGCCCTGACGGTACGCGATGAAGGCAAGTGTCTCACGGGAGAAATCGATGCGCGACGCCTGATGAGCAACCCACTTGGCGTGGGCGAGGGCCAGTTCGGGATCCTTCTCCTCCAGCGCATAGGCGGCGAGGATGTGCAGGCCGATGTTCTCGGCGTGCTCCTTGGACAGGCCGCGCAGGCGTTCACGCTCTTCCTTGGACAGCATGGACCATTCCATGCCCTTGGGCATCTTCGGCTCGTTCGGACGACGATCCGTATAGGGGTTCTGCGAAGGGTAGCTTACCGTGCCGTCGGAATTGCGACGGGGACCGTTCATATAGTCCTGACGCTTCTGCTCCCGATATTCGCGCTTCTCCTCGGCGGAGAACTCGCGACGCTCGCCGTCGCGGCGGTCATCGCGCTGATAGCGCGGGCGATCGCCATCACGATGGAAGTCGCGGCGGTCATCGCGACGGTAACGCGGGTTGTCGCCGCCACGACGGTCATCGCGACGGAAACCGCCACGATCACCATCCTTGCGGAAACCACCCTTGTGGAAGTCACGGCGCTCCCCATCCTTGTGGAAACCGCCATCCCGGCGGAACCCGCCCTGATCACCGTCACGACGCGGACCACGATGGAAATCACGACGATCACCATCGCGACGGTCGTCACGACGGAAACCACCGCGCTCACCATCACGACGGAACGGACGGTCACCATCACGACGGTCATCGCGACGGAAACCACCACGATCACCATCCTTGCGGAAACCACCCTTGTGGAAGTCACGGCGCTCCCCATCCTTGTGGAAACCGCCCTTGCCGCGGTACCCGCTATGCTCGCCGTCGCGACGGAATCCGCCGCGGTCGCCGTCCTTGCGGTAACCGCCCGACTTGCGGTAACCGCCGGAACGTCCGGAGCCGTAACCGCGGTTGCCGTATGATTTGCCGCCGGAGCGACCCTGTTCTTCTGCCATACGTGTATGCCTTTCTTAATACAAAGTCTGTTGTTGCGATGCGATGCCACGCTGAGCGGGATGGTCTCCATGCCGGCGCAACCACCCCAGCCGGCCCTGGCCGGCAGCTCCCCGCCAGGGGGAGCAGGAATGAATCAGTGCTTCTCGACGACGCCGAGCGCCTTCTTGCCGCGGCGGATGAGCGCGAAACGACCGTGCAGGAAATCGTCCTGGCCCAACGTCTGCTCTTCGTCGGTCACACGGTTGTTGTTCAGATACACGCCACCGGACTTGATGGTCTTGCGGGCCTCGGAAATAGACTTGAACAGGCCTGCCTTCACCCCGGCTTCGGTGATGCGGTCGTCGATGCCGACGGACGCGAACGTCTTGGCACCGGACTCGTCCTCTATCTTGAGTCCGTCGATGGCGGCTTCAAGCGTGTCCTCGTCGATGGAGGCAAGGTCGCCGCCGCGCCCGAACAGGGCTGCGGACGCGTCGATCGCCGCCTGCGTCGCGGCCTCGCCATGCACGAAGCTGGTCACTTCCCATGCGAGGGTGCGCTGGGCTTCGCGTGCGCCGGGATTGGTGCGCGATTCTTCGGCGAGTCGTTCGATCTCGGCCTTTGGCAGGAACGTGAACGCCTTGAGCAGGCCTTCCATCTCGACGTCGGGGCGGTTGAACCAGAACTGGTAGAACCGGTACGGACTGAGCATGGTGGCATCGAGCCACACCGCGTTGCCTTCGGATTTGCCGAATTTCTTGCCGGTGGCGTCGGTGATGATCGGGCTGGTGAACACGTTCACCGTGACGCCGCGCACCTTGCGAATCAGGTCCATGCCGGAGGTCAGGTTGCCCCACTGGTCGGATCCGCCGATTTCCAGCGTGCAGCCGTACTCGTCGAACAGGTGAAGGAAGTCGTTGCCCTGCAGCACCTGGTAGCTGAATTCCGTGAAGGAGATGCCCTCCTCGGAGTTCAGACGACGCGCGACCGTGTCCTTGGCCAGCATGGTGCCGAGTCGGAAGTTCTTGCCGACGTCGCGCAGGAAGTCGATGACGGACATCTGCGCGGTCCAGTCGTAATTGGAGACGAAACGCACCGGATTGTCGCCGTAGGTTTCCAGAATGCCGCCGATCTGCCGCTTGAGCCGTTCGGCCCAGCCGGCGACGACGTCCTTCGGGTTGAGGGTGCGCTCGCCCGACTGGCGGGGGTCGCCAATCAGACCGGTCGCGCCGCCGACCAAGGCGATCGGATGATGCCCGGCGGCCTGAAGGTGACGCATGTTGATCAGCTGCACGAGATTGCCGATATGCAGCGACGCCGCGGTCGGGTCGAAGCCGCAATAATAGGTGACCGGCTCCCCGTTCAACGCTTCGGCGAGTTGTTTCCTGTCGGTGGACTGGGAAATCAACCCGCGCCATTCCAGTTCTTCAAGGACGGAATCGAATCCGGCCTCTTTGAAATCGGTGACGTGAGCCATGGATATTGGTACTCCCTATCAAATTCTGGGCATTGTGCATCTATCAGTCTCGCAGAACATATCGACAGCATGCGCCAGGACGGCTGCCCGCGAAACGTCGGGGAATGTTCCCCGGTTCGTCGCTTGAATCCGGCCGTCAGTGACGGTACAGGCTTTCGAGAATCCGGCGCAGCTGCTCCAGCACATCGTTGTTGCGTTCGGTGCGCAGTTTCGGGAACGAGGCGATCATTCGACGCTGCTGACGGTTGAAGATGGACATCGCCGCGTCCCTGACCCGCATCATGAAGTCGAACGACATCTCTTTGCCGGATTTCCACGATTCGCTCATCTTGCCGGTGACATCGCTGACGGCGACCTTCATGGCGTCTCCGTAATGCGTCATGGCGGCCATGAGATTGTCGAGACTGTTCTCGAAATGCATGATGCCGCACACCGTGACGACGAGGTCGATCAGCGTGAGCACGAACAGCACCCCGCACAGCCAGTGGATGGCGGGCAGCGGCAGGCCGGTGGGGAGCCCCCCCAACCCAGGGGGGGGGCGTTGTGCCC
>OATV01000179.1_pt1 | contig 27610 bp, 23 predicted proteins | sample 1476081 | NCBI WGS metagenome assembly OATV01 (sample SAMEA2579990, study PRJEB22360) | human gut metagenome | biome: human gut; feature: human-associated habitat; material: faeces | place: Denmark | collected 2008/2010
ATAAGAATGTAATATAGAATACTTTGGAGCAATACAATGAAATCAAAATCACTTATAACCATCTTAATTATTGCTATTGTTGGTGCCTTAGCAGCAGCGTGGTATTTCATGTGGTACATTCCCCACACACCAGCTTATACGCTAAAAATTATCCATCAAGCCGTACAAGATAAAGATGCAGATGAAGCCTTACGCCATATAGATACGAAATCTATTGTAAAAAATATATTAGAACGGGAAGGCAATAAATATATAGATACATCCAATCCATTTGGCAAAGCTACTATTGCAGCAGCTAAAACATTTGGTCCATCTTTAATCGAAGATGTGATGCGAAAATATATTGAAGATCCAGATAGTTTTAAATCTCAGCCAACTACAACAGACACTACTAATACGGCTCAAAGTGATGACAACATGTCCATGGTCGATCGCCTTGTGGATGGCCGTCTCTTCAAAGCGCATGATGTAGAGGTTAAAAATATCAAATCTGAAGACGATGGAGATACAGCTACCGTAACAGTAACAATCCAAAACAACAAAAGAAATATGACAAAAGATATACGTGTTTTGATGCGTCACTTAGGTGATGGCACATGGGTTATTTACGATATTCCAGACATGGAAGACTTATATACAGTGACTCGTAAATAGCAAATAAAAAGTAATAAATAATAAGTAACTATTAATTTATACAAAATCTAAAAAGGACAGTAGATACTGAAATAGTATGTACTGTCCTTTTATCATTACCTATTATCTGTTGCTTATTACCTATTCTATTACCGATCAAAGTCCACAATAGCCAGTGTTACGGTTACTTGGGAAATAAGTCGCTCTGCATCGTCTAGCATATCAAAGCGCCACACATGGGACGTTTTCCCTTTTACTAGTAATGTCCCGTGAGCTGTTAAGGCCCCTTCACATCGTACAGGGCGCAAGTGATTGGCCGTAACGGATTGACCTACACCAAATTTATCTGCACCAATAAGTTCATTACTCATCATGCCAGAAATGATTTCAGCAAATGCCAAGGTGGCACCACCGTTTAGATAGCCTTGAGGCTGTTTGTGGAATTCTCCTAAGTTCATTTTTGCAATGCATGTAGTATCGCTCGTCATACGAGGTGCTTCAATTTGTAAGGATTCTATTAAATTCATAGTGTTCGTTTCTCCACACAATACGCTTCTAGTCTATCATCAAAAACAGTTACACCTAAGCCATCTCCATCAGGGACGTGCATAACCCCATCTTTAAATGTTAAGTCTGGATAGATGAGATCTCGTTCAAAATATCTATTAGAATCAGATAGGTCTCCTGCCATATAGGAATCACCTAGAGCCGCTAGTTGAGCGTGCAACATTTTAGAAATACCCGACTCTACCATGCTACCCACCCAATACGGAATATGGCATTCTCTACAAAGATTAATAGCGGCCTTCGTTGGTACGAGACCTCCCATGCGGCCTACTTTTATGTTGAGTACGTCAATCAGCCCATACTCAATAGCATAGGATAAATCGTCATAGCCCAAGATGGACTCATCTAAACAGATAGGCGTTTCAATATGCCAATCATCGTTATTAAGGCGTTCCCACTTCCACTCCTTATAGGATTGAAGCGTTGTTATAGCAAAAGGCTCTTCTATACAGGCTAGTTTCAAATCGTTAAATTGACGGATCTTATCAATGTCGTCATAAGAATAGCTTTGATTAGCATCAGCTGCCAAGACTAAATTGGGGTAATGCTTACGTACTAAGGCTGTCCGTTCGTAGCCGTCTGTAGGATTCACCTTTAACTTGATGCGCTTACAACCATTCGTCACATGAACTTCTACAGCATCTAGCAATTGTTCCATCGGTACATCACCGATAACAACGCCACTTTCAATGGTATCTTGTAAAGGTCGTCCCATAATATAGGAAACGGAGTTCACACCAAGTCTTTCACAATGAAGATTGATAAGGGCATTTTCTACAGCAGCAATGGTCATAGGCATATGATCTCGATTTAGCCAAAATTGCAGCTGCCGTACATAGGTCATAAGCGGTTTAGGCCGCATCAAGCGGAGATTAAATATATAATCATCCACCAATTTTTGCCAACACGTATCCACCGTCTCTGCTGTATAAAAAGGCTCTGTAAAAGCCACGCATTCCCCATAGCCTACATATCCTTGTTGATCCTCGATGCGGATGACGATCGTTTCGCGTTCCTTTACCTCACCCTTGGCGGTTTTAAAATTAAACTTCATCGGTAGTTTAAGGCGATGTGTAGTTATACTTTTAAAGTTTAAAATATCATTCATAAGCGCCTCAATCTTCTAAATGTAGTTCATTACGCACAATTTTACCTGTGCCATTACGAGGCAATGCAGGTAAAATTTTTACATATTTTGGAATTTTATACTTCGCCAAAGATTTAGTCATAAAGGATAAAATCTCATCAGACGTCATGCTTTCACCATCGTGAAAAGCCACAAAGAGTGCTGGTACTTGGCCCCATTTAGGATCAGATACAGGTACAACAGCACATTCCTTCACTTCTAGCAATGTATAAACTAGGTCCTCTAGCTCCTTAGGATAAATATTTTCACCACCAGAAATGATGAGATCCTTGCGACGATTCAAAATATATACGAACCCATCTTCATCGACATAACCAATATCATCGGTATTAAGATCACCATCAATCGGCTCCTTGCCAATATACCCAGTCATAACCATGGGCCCTGTCAAATGGATTTCCCCTACTCCATCCGCATCAGGATTATCAATGCGAACCTGCATGCCTGGTAATGGTCTGCCTACGGAATCTCGTTTATGAGGGTAATCCAATACAGAGAAAGTCACACTTTGACTAAAGGTTTCCGTCATGCCATAGGTCTTGTAAATAGGTAAGGATTTCTTTTCACAAGCATCGATGAGAGCCATAGGAATAAACTCGCCACCTAGCAAAATAACACGTAATGTATGATGTGTAATCTTCGGTTCTAATTGAGTCAAAATTGTAGGTACCAGAGACATCATATTGATTTTCTCAGATTCAATGAGTTCTAAAACCTTTATCTCATCGTATTTAGGCAATACAGTGATAGCCGTTCCATTGTAAAGGGACCGCATCAAAATAGATAGACCACTTACATGGAACAGAGGTAATACCATAAGCCAATTATCTTTTGCGGTTTTACCTAATACCTCTTGAGACGCTTGTACATGAGCTCTAATTTGCCCCCATCGAAGGGGTACTGATTTAAACTGACCTGTTGTAGCGCTAGTGTTCATAATAGCTGCAATGTCTGTATCATTAAATGTCCAATCAAAAGTATCTTCTAAAACTCGGTCAGATAGAATGGTTTCTAGAGATTCAAACTCAATAACACACATTGAATCAGGCAGTTGATTCCGTCGATCTTGACTATGTAAAACGGTGGTAACACCTAATTGTTTCAATTGGTTTTCTATCTCATTAGGCTTAAGATGTACATTAAGTAATAGTACCTCTTTATGAGCTAGCATAGCAGTCAACACATAGATTGCCATAGTAACAGAGTTGTCCGATAAAATGGCCACACGGGAGATTTCAAGAGGTAGCAATTCACTAGCCACATGAAGCACACCGCCATATATATCCTTATAGGTATATTCATTTATACATATGCGATCAGGATAGTGCTCTGCACCATACCGTAACCATTCCATCATCTCACCTCGTATCCAAAGATAATGCCTTATGATTAATGATTAATAATCACAGACATTACAAGAAAGGCGCCTCATATAGAGGCGCACTTGTCGTTTGTACAATGAATCCCACATTTAGTAATAGACTAGCACTATTATTACGATTAAGGGAATTTAGGGAATTGTTTGAAGTTCGGTTTACGTTTTTCTTTGAACGCATCACGGCCTTCTTTTGCTTCATCGATTGTGTAGTACATCAATGTAGCGTCGCCTGCAAATTGTTGTAAGCCTGCAAGACCATCAGTATCGGCGTTGAATGCACCTTTCAACATACGCAATGCCATTGGGGACAATTCAAGAATTTCGTTACACCATTGAACTGTTTCTTCTTCCAATTTGTCGAATGGTACGACACAGTTAACCATGCCCATTTCATACGCTTGAGCAGCTGTGTATTGACGGCACAAGAACCATACTTCGCGAGCGCGTTTATGACCGATCATGCGAGCCAAGTAACCTGCACCATAACCAGCGTCAAAGGAACCTACGCGAGGACCTGTTTGACCGAATTTAGCATTTTCAGAAGCGATGGTAAGGTCACATACGATGTGCAACACATGACCGCCACCAATAGCAAAACCATTAACCATAGCGATAACAGGTTTTGGGATAACGCGAATTAAACGTTGCAAATCAAGAACGTTCAAACGAGGTACATTGTCTTCGCCTACATAACCACCATGACCGCGTACGCTTTGATCACCACCGGAGCAGAATGCTTCTTTATCTTCACCTTGACCGTGGTTTGCACCAGTCAATACAATTACGCCTACTTCGTTATCTTCACGAGCTACTGTGAAAGCATCGATTAACTCCATAACAGTTTTAGGACGGAACGCGTTACGTACCTGTGGGCGATTAATAGTAATCTTTGCAATGCCATTATATGTTTCGTAAATTACATCTTCATAATTACGATCCAATACTTTCCAATCAAATTTGCTCATGGACTTAACCTTTCTTCTGTAAAAAATCCAATACCGCTTGTTCAAAAATCTGCGGTTTCTCTATATGTACATTATGCCCCGCCCCGTCGACGATGACATGATTAAAACTTGGCAACTTGCCAAATACATCTCTTCCTATTGTAGTATATTTTGTATCTAATGCGCCACTCACATATAAACCTTTAACAGAGAATTTTTTTAATTTATCCCCTACATAAGGCATTACGCCCTGCCCTGACCCACGCAACGTACAAGCTAATGCATATGGGCTATTATTGGAACGACGTAGATAGATTAATTCTTCTACCCCCTCTGAAAGCTGTTTTTGACTCTCAAAAATAGGTACTTCCGCCCATCGTGCAGCAAACCAAGCACCATCATGCTCTTCGATATGAGCTGCTAAGTCTTCATCCGCCTTGCGGCGCGCTTCTCGGTCAGCGTCAGAAGCGATGCCTACCGAGCCACTTTCAAGAATAAGACCTTTGATTTCACGTTCATACTCCAACGCATAGGAAAGTGCAATACGAGCCCCCATAGAATAGCCCATGAGGTAATAGCTTTCACCAACCATGTAATAGATAACTGTGTGTAAGTCCTTTATCATTTGAGGAATGGTGTAAGCCTGATTCTCATCAGGAATATCTGAATCGCCATGTCCGATTAAATCAATACGAACCACTCGATACCCCGGCAGATTAATAGCATCCCAAGTATAGCTTGATTCAGAGAAGCCGTGGAAACATACAATAGGTTCCCCTTCACCTACCACAGTCAAACCGTAGCGATACTCTCCCAAGTCAAAATACATGCGCTGAGCTGGATTACACAAAGCATTATCTACAATACTGCAAAAATACTGACTCATAGTAATGCCTCCATATCAACTGAAACCTTCGTATATTTTTTATGCAATTCTCTGCTATATTCCCTATTTGTAGGAATTTCAATGATATGAACGCCTGATTCTCGACCAATCTTAGCCAATACAGAACTCAACTCATCGGGGCTGGAGATTTTAATGTAGCTACAACCATAGAGTTTGGCAGCTCCACTGTAATCTAAGCCTTGTGATGTAGAGAACAAATAGTCAAAATGCTTTGTCCCCTTTTGAGGTAAGTATTCAAAAATACCGCCTCCATCATTATTATGCAAAATAATAGTTAAGTTTAAATTATGAGTTTTCGCTACAGCCAATCCATTCAAATCATGGAACAAGGATAAATCCCCAGTTACTAAATATGTAGGTCTACCATTTACTGCTAGCCCTAGAGCCGTAGAAATAGTGCCATCAATACCATTGACGCCTCGATTTCCATAAAGAACCGCCCTAGATTCCCCACTAAACCAGAAGTAATCAAAGTCCCGAATCGTCATACTATTGGCAACCAAAATTTGTCCATCTTTAGGGATCTGTTTTTGTAGCTCCCGTATGGTTCGGCCTTCAAAGCAATGAGGCTCATCGATAGCTAAGCTTAGTTGTTTCTTACCAGCTTGATCTAAACGTCGCCATATGTTTAAGTACGTATCAGAGTTATTGTTTTTTCCATATAAATGGGTAAAGACATCAATACTAGCTTGCACATGCATCGTAGTTTTACCTGTAGGATTCATGGAGTCCATTGTAGGGTTAACCTCGATGTACTCCACATCAGTCCAACTAGCAATCATCTGTTGCACTCGTTTTGACACAACGATTTGGCCAAACTGAACCACACAATCTGGTTTTAACTCATGCCAAAGAGATTGCCCTGCTAACAACGCATCATATGTAGAAATCACAACTTTAGATGTATCGCACCCCCTTACATTCGATAAGGGATCCGCCAAAATAGGAGCTTGTAAAGCCTCCCCGAAGAAACGAATTGTATTAGCTTCATCTATATCGATCTGTGGACCTGCTAGGATAAGGATACGCTCATATCTTTCAAGTAAATCATTAATCTCCTTTGTACCATCATTTCCATGAGCAATATCAATTGTATTATTAACATGAGTCAAATTGTTTCTATTATCACAGCCAAATACACTACTATAGTTTGGCTTAACCACTTTAAAGGAACTGCGACCAGCCTCAAAATGGTTACGGCTCAATTCTGGCACCAATGGTTCAAAGAGAGGCACATTAATATGGACTGGCCCTTTTTTAGTATCCATCGCTTTCATATACGCTTTACGAGCTACTTGGCGAGGATATGTATAGTAATGAGATTCTTGAGGCACTGCTAATTCTTCATAGTAGTTTACAGCTGTGCCAAAGATTTTGTGTTGATCTACAGTCTGAGGAGCCCCTACATGCAATAATGTATGAGGTCTATCAGCAGATAGTACAATGAGCGGTACCCCGCTATATTGAGCTTCCAAAACAGCTGGCAAATAATGGGCCACAGCAGAACCTGAGGTACATACGAGTACAGTTGGTTCCTTATGAGCCTTTGCAATGCCAAGAGCCATAAAACTAGCAGAGCGCTCATCTATATTCATATAGGTTTCAAATCCTTCATGCTCCTTGAACAGCATGGCCATCGTCGTAGAACGAGAACCAGGGCTAAACACTGCATGACGGACGCCGAGTTGGTAGAACTCGTCTACCAAGGCAGCAATATATTCATTCATTATATTCCCTTTCAAACACCCCTAGAGGTACGGAAACAATTATAAGGCATCAAGAATGGTGCGCATTTTATTATTAGTTTCAGCGTATTCTTCATCCGCATCAGAATCAGCTACAACGCCACATCCTGCATAGGCATACAATACATTATCCATGATAAGAGCAGATCGTATGGCAACTACAACGATGCCGTCCCCCATATCCTTCATAAAACCAAACGGCGCTGCGTACATACCGCGTTCATGAGATTCGTATTCTTGTAATAAGGCTAGCGCCTTTTCTCGAGGTTCACCACCAAGGGCTGGTGTAGGGTGTAATAATTTGGCCCATTCCACAAGAGATTTTGTACTATCCTTTGCGGTAATTATGGTACGCAAATGATAGAGGTGCGACAACTCCATAATGCCGGTTTCCCCCACCGTAATATCTGGAGTAATTTGTCTCATCGTATTCACGATGCGATTGCGAACGATATTATGTTCTACAAGATTTTTCTTATTAGTTAGTAATTGTTCCTTAGTCCACGCATTAGGACCATCCTTTGGGGCGGTTCCAGCTAGTGCATAGCTTAATATTTCACTGCCACGATGGCGGACTAAAATTTCTGGCGATGCCCCTACAAAGGTACGCCCATCCTTTTCATAGCCAAAGATAAAGCAATTCGGATTATTATCTACCAAATTAGCCAAGATACTTGCCACATTATATGGTGTTTCGCTAGTGAATTCCACCTCGCGAGAGGAGACGACCTTAGTCATCTCACCGCTGCTTATGCCATTGGCAATAGCATTCATCAAACGGTTCCAATCCGCCTTATCATCACTGGTTTCTTTGTAGTTGTGATGAACTCGAGGCACCTCATAATTCTTAATAGGTACACTTTCACCAGCATGTAGATAGAAAGACTCTCCATTTTCTACGATGTAATAATGGGTAAAAGCAATCATTTCATGGCCCATATTAGACCATTTAGGGTCTTTTACAGTATCAAAAAAAGTATCCCCATAAAATACATACGCATAATTATGGCGATCGTCATCATCTTTAACCGTCGCTAGACGTTTAGCGCCCACAACGATGCGGTCACTTTGGCGATCCACCCAAAATACGCGTTCTTCATTGGGGAAATTCATCCAAAATGATACCGGACTATTCAGTTTTAACAGTTCTTTGTTATATTTCATAGTTGTATGCCGCTATACGAAAAATAGACTATAGTAAAAACACCTAATATGTAGAAGATGTACTTCTACACATTAGGCGCCATCAATAGATTTCAAAATTTTCGAGATGAGCCTAACGCCATCACACGTCGGTGGGCCCTCTTTATATCTAATTTATTATATCATAGGTAACCGTTAAAAGGTAGAAAATAAAACCTCTACACCACATGCGTTGTGCATGAATGTAGAGGTTTTAGTGTATTTTAAAATGCTTTTTCTTTATTTGAAAGCTTTCGCCCCAATGTCTGTACGGTATTGCATTCCTTCAAAGTCAATATGTTCAATGCGTTCATAAGCTCTATCGAGCGCCGTTCTAAGGTCTTTACCAAGACCTACTACGCCAAGAACTCGGCCGCCATTTGTGACATATTCATCTCCAATAAGTTTTGTACCAGAGTGGAATACGATGGTTGTATCATGTTGTTTAATATCACCATGAATCACATCACCCTTGGAGGATGTTTCAGGATACCCTTTAGAAGCAAGAATGACACAAGCTGCCGAGGAGTCTTTCCATTTCACCATATCAGCTGTTAATGTGCCTGTGGCACAAGCCATCATAATTTGACCTAAGTCACTATCGAGTAATGGCAATACTACTTGTGTTTCTGGATCGCCAAAGCGGGCATTAAATTCTACAACCTTAGGGCCTTGAGATGTAATCATAAGACCTGCATAGAGACAGCCCACATAAGGCATCCCCTCTTTCTCCATGGCAGCTACCATAGGTTCTAAAATTGTCTTCATCGCCTCATCTCGTAATGCATTAGTAAGTACTGGCGCTGGTGCATAGGTACCCATGCCACCAGTATTAGGACCTTTATCTCCATCAAAGATGCGTTTATGATCTTGGGAAGCAATCATAGGAACTACAGTCTTGCCATCTACAAAGGCAAGCAAGCTCGCTTCTTCACCTTCCATGAATTCTTCGATAACAACGGTACTACCAGCTTCTCCAAAACGATTACCACTAAGCATGTCTTCTACAGCTACATTTGCTTCTTCGATGGTCATAGCCACTACAACGCCCTTACCTGCGGCCAAGCCATCAGCTTTCACTACGATAGGAGCACCTGTTTGACCGATAAATTCCTTTGCTTCATCCACCTTGTGGAATACACCATAGTCAGCAGTCGGTATGTTATATTTTGTCATAAGGTCTTTGGCAAATACCTTTGAGCCCTCTAGTTGAGCAGCTGCTTTAGATGGGCCAAATACAGGAACTCCAGCTGCATTGAGTGCATCTGCTAGTCCTACTACAAGAGGAGCCTCTGGACCAACAACGACTAAATCAACATGATTATCTTTCAAGAAGCGAATTAAATGATCGCTTTGTTGCCAATCAATGCCAACTAGCTCTGCACAATCTGACATGGCCGCACTGCCAGGAATGGCATATACCTTTGTTACGCTAGGGCTGATGGACAATCGCCATGCTAATGCATGTTCGCGGCCGCCGTTACCGATTACACATACTTTCATAAGTCCTCCATCGACGCCTAAACGCCATCAATACATCATTTATGTAAGCACCTATATCCCCTATAATCATCATTACACATCAATGATTACGAGCTAGTGCTCGACTATAACCCTCAATTATACTAAACAAGTTAATGTTTAAAGTGACGAATGCTTGTAAATACCATAGCAATACCCGCTTCGTCAGCTGCCTTAATGGATTCTTCATCGCGAATGGATCCACCCGGTTGGATAATGGCTGCAATACCATGTTTTGCCGCCGTTTCTACAGTGTCGCCGAATGGGAAGAATGCATCAGATGCTAATACAGCACCTTTAGCAGCTTCACCAGCTTGTTCAAGAGCAATTTTTGCAGAACCAACGCGGTTCATTTGACCAGCCCCCACACCGAGTGTACGTTTTTCATTAGAAATCAAAATGGCATTGGATTTTACATGTTTTACGAGCTTCCAAGCAAATTCGAGGGCTTTCCATTGTTCATCTGTTGGTTGTACCTTTGTAACCACTTTATAGTTAGCTCGTTCTTCTTGAATATCATCCTCTGTTTGAACTAATAGCCCACCAGAAACCTTTTTCACTGTTACTTGGCCAGATTCAGGTTTAGATAACTCAATGAGGCGAATATTTTTCTTTGCTTCAAGGATGTCTAATGCTTCTTTTGTGAAAGCAGGAGCCATGATGACTTCTAAGAAAATTTTACTCATTTCTCCTGCAGTAGCAGCATCGACTTCACGGTTTAAAGCAACGATACCACCAAAGGCGGATACAGAGTCTGCTTCGTAGGCATTTACATAAGCATCATGCAATGTAGTTGCTGTAGCTGCGCCACAAGGATTTGTATGCTTAATGATACATGCCGCAGGATCGGTAAATTCCCACACCATATTCCAGGCCGCTTCCATATCTACGATGTTATTATAGGAAAGCTCTTTACCATGGAGTTGTTTCAAGGCCCCCATGCCATGAGCTTTGCCAATTTCTTTATAGAATGCAGCTTTTTGATGTGGATTTTCACCATACCGAAGGTCAGTTACCTTTTCATAAGCACTTAAATATTCCGGTGGTGTAGGACCTTCAGCTAAGACACCACTCATATAGTTAGCAATGGCTACATCATAAGCTGCAGTGTGAGCAAAGGCCTCTTTCGCAAGACCAAAGCGATATTCTTTAGACAATTCACCCTCTTCTTTAAGCATAGCTAAAATTTCATCATAATGATTTGGGTTTACAACGATACCTACATACGCATGGTTTTTCGCAGCAGAGCGCACCATGGTAGGACCACCGATATCGATATTTTCAATGGCTTCCTCTAAGGATACATTTGGTTTGGCAATAGTTTCACGGAATGGATAGAGATTGACAACAACAAGGTCAATTGGTTCAATACCATGATCAGCCATAGCTTTTTGATGGTCAGCATTATCGCGAATTGCTAAAATACCACCATGAACCTTGGGATGCAATGTCTTTACACGGCCGTCCATCATTTCAGGAAAACCAGTCAAAGTCTCAACCGCTTGTGCTGCAATGCCCGCATCAGTAATCGCTTTAAGCGTACCACCTGTGGAATAAATGGTTACACCTAATTCAACTAAACCTTTCGCAAAGTCTACAATACCTGTTTTATCAGAAACACTAAGTAATGCATTTTTAATCATCTAACGTCTTCCTTTGCTTACACATCAATCTTCAATATATACAACACGACCTTTTATGGTGAGCTTATCTTCACAAAATAGTTGCAATGCCTCTTTATACGTTTTATGTTCGATAGGTAATAATCTATCGCTCAAGGTGTCCTCTGTATCATCAGGTAATACAGGCACCGTATTCTGCATAATGATAGGCCCCGTATCCATTCCCGCATCAACGAAGTGTACCGTACAACCTGTAATTTTTACGCCTCCGTCAATGGCTTGTTGATGACCATGAAGGCCTGGAAATGATGGTAACAGAGCAGGATGAATATTTAATATACGATGTTCATATCGCTCTATCAAAGGAGCCCCTACAATACGCATATAGCCTGCCAAAACGATGCCATCAACCTTATAAGGCTCTAAAGCATCTAGTTGAGCTTGTTCAAAGCTAGCTTTTGAGTCATAATCGCTACGTTCGATAACAATAAGTGGAATATTCCAAGATTTAGAGCGTTCCACAATTCCTGCATCGCCGTGATCTGTAATGATTACAACAAATTCACCATTAATATAGCCTTCTTGCATAGCCTTATGCAGTGCTTCACCATTAGAACCACGACCACTGGCAAAGAGGGCTAATCTCTTTTTAGAATTACGCATCGAACTCAGCCCCTTTAAGGACAACAGGACCATCACCACTTACAATGCGTCCAATTTCATATACGACTTCACCACGACTAGCGAGGTTTTCTTTAACCATTTCTACATCCTTTGGGTCAACGATGAGAATCATACCAATGCCCATGTTGAACGTACGGTACATTTCAGGCCAGGCAACATTGCCCCATTCTTGTAGTTTTGTAAATACAGGAAGTCGTGGCCAAGTTGTGACATCTACCTCTGCAGTAACGCCTTTTGGCAATACACGAGGAATGTTTTCGTAGAAACCACCGCCGGTAATATGAACCATACCTTTTACAAGCTGTTGTTCAATCAACGGCAATACAGCTTTAGGATATAAACGAGTAGGCGTCAATAATTCTTCGCCTAAGGTTTTACCAAACTCTGGAATTTTTGTATCCATAGATAATTGTTTATGGTCAAATACAATTTTACGAACCAAGGAGAAGCCATTAGAATGTACACCAGACGATGGCAGACCTAAAATTACGTCGCCAGCTTTGATACTTTCACCAGTAATCAATTTAGGACGATCAACAATCCCCACTGCAAAGCCCGCTACATCATAGTCATCATTATCATAAAAGCCTGCCATTTCAGCAGTTTCACCGCCTAGTAAAGCACATCCGGACTCTTCACAAGCCTCTGCCACACCGCGCACAATATCTGCTACTTTCACAGGATCAAGTTTACCAACTGCAATGTAATCGAGGAAGAATAAAGGCGTTGCACCTTGCACAAGAATATCATTAACACTCATGGCTACGCAATCTTGGCCAATTGTATCATGCTTATCCATCATGATAGCTAAACGTAATTTGGTACCTACCCCATCTGTACCGGATACGAGCATAGGGTCAGACATAGAGTGACCAGCTAAGGAATAGAGGCCCCCAAAACCACCTAAATCACCTACAACGCCAGGTGTATAGGTGCGTTTTACGGATTCTTTCATCAATTCTACTGCGCGATTACCTGCATCGATATCAACGCCTGCATCACGATAGGTTAAACTAGTTTTATTCGAGCACATATTTGACCCCTTCCTCTTGTTCCGCAGGAACCTCTACACTGTAATCACCATTAAAGCAAGCAAAACATAAATCATTAGGCGCTATATCAGATACGGCACGACATAAGCCTTCACGAGATAAATAATGTAATTTGTCAGCATGAATATAATCTTTTATTTCATCTACTGTATGTGTGGCAGCAATTAGCTCTTTACGCACCGACGTATCAATACCATAGTGACAAGAATACTCAATTGTTGGTGAGCTTACACACATGTACACCTCTTTAGCGCCTGCTTCCTTTAGCATTTTAACGATAATACCACTCGTAGTACCGCGTACGATAGAATCATCGATAAGGACAATCCGTTTGCCTCCTACAATGTGGGGCAATGCATTAAGCTTCATACGAACAGCTAATTCCCGTTCCTCTTGATTTGGCTTGATAAAGGTACGACCACTATAGCGGTTTTTAACAAGACCTTCTGCAAAAGGAATACCTGATGCACGGGCATAGCCTAGTGCTGCTGTAGTGCCAGAGTCAGGAATAGACATAACAATATCTGCATCGTATTTAGTTTCGTTATATAATTCACGCCCCATATTAAGACGAGATTGATATACCGATTGACCATCGATATGGCTATCGCCACGGGCAAAATAGATATATTCAAAAACACAAAGCTTTTTGTCAATTTTCTCTGGTTCTGCATAGATAACACTACGTACACCAGAGTCATCAATAATTACCATTTCGCCTGGATCGATGTGACGAATAAACTCGGCTTTTATAGCATCTAAGGCACAGCTTTCACTAGAGAGAACATAGCCATTTGCTGTTTTACCTAAACAAAGAGGTCTAAAGCCTTGGGGATCACGCACACCTACCAAGGAGTCGTTCGTAGTAATAACGAGAGAGAAGGCTCCTTCAATTTGACGTGCCGCATCGGCAATGCGTTCCTCTTGTGTCTCAGCTTTAGAGCGAGCAATGAGGTTTACGATAACCTCAGAATCCATTGTCGTTTGAAAAATAGATCCATCCGCTTCAAGACGTTTACGAATGGCTAGGGCATTCGTTAAATTACCATTGTGAGCTACCGCAATTTGACCACCTTGGTAATAAATTACTAAGGGTTGGATATTGCGTGGATTATTGGAACCTGTTGTAGAGTACCGCACATGACCAGTCCCCATATGGCTTGGTAAGGATGGTAGTTCTTTAATGGCCTCAGTCAACAAGCCCATACCTTTTTTTAGTTCTACATCATGACCATCGGTAACGGCAATGCCCGCGCTTTCTTGTCCACGGTGTTGGAGCGCAAAGAGTCCCCAATATACATAGCGTGCTACATCAATGGTTCTATCATAGACACCGAATACACCACACTCTTCATGCCATTTATCAAAAACTGGATCGTAGTTCATTGTGCCCCCTTAGGCGCGTTCGCCAGTAAGACGGAATAACATTTCCTTGTACGCTTCTTCAATATTGCCAAGATCTCGACGGAAACGATCTTTGTCGAGTTTTTCACCTGTTGTAGCATCCCAGAAACGGCATGTATCAGGAGAGATTTCATCGCCTAATAATACTTCACCATTATGTGTACCAAATTCTAATTTAAAATCTACAAGGGTTACATTTTTAGTAGCCAAGAATTTTTTCAAAATATCGTTTACTTTTAAAGTGATAGTAGAGATTACATCAAGTTGTTCTTGAGTAGCCCAGCCAAGTGCTGTGATTTGGGATTCATTAGCAAATGGGTCACCTAATTCATCATTTTTGTAGCAGAATTCAAGAATTGGATGTTTAAGAGGAGTACCTTCTTCAATACCAAAGCGTTTAGCCATAGAACCAGCTGCAATGTTACGAACGATAACTTCTAGAGGAATGATATCCAACGTAAGTACTGTTTGATTACGATCATCTTCGCGACGAACGAAATGAGTCGGAACGCCTTCTTTTTTCAATAATTCGAAGAAGAAGGAAGAGATTTTATTGTTCAATACGCCTTTGCCAAGGATAGTATCATGTTTCTCGCCGTTAAATGCGGTAGCATCATCTTTGTAATGAACAATGTACTCGTCTTTGTTATCTGTTTGATATACTTGTTTTGCTTTACCTTCATACAATAATGTTAATGTTTCCAAGTTGATGTTAGCCATGATGTGTCTCCTTTTACTCTTATCTATTCAAAGATGTATAAATGATGATGTAAACGCTTCAAACGATTATAGTTTAATGGCACCTTGTAATTCAGCATTGTCCGCTAATACTTTTTCAGCCATATCTTTGCGATACTGTACATATCGGTCTTTCAATTCTTTGTTGAAAGCTGCTCCAATTTGGACTGCAAAAAGTGCTCCGTTTTTAGCACCATCTACAGCCATAGTTGCTACAGGCATACCAGATGGCATTTGAACGATAGCAAGCAGAGAATCAATGCCTTTTAAAGCCGTTGCATTAAGAGGAATGCCGATAACAGGTAATGTAGTGAAGCTCGCCACCACACCAGGTAAATGAGCCGCCGCGCCAGCACCAGCAATAAAAGCGATAGCCCCTTCATCTTCAAGTCGTGTGACAAAGTTCTTCACAGCCTCTGGGGTACGATGAGCTGAGGCAATAACCATTTCATAAGGGATTTTGAATTCATCAAGTACGGCAGATGCCTTTTTCATTGTGTCTAGGTCAGACTTGCTGCCCATGATAATACCGACCTTCATAGATCCTCCTAATAAAAAAGCCCAGCCAAAACAGACTGGGACAAATACGCGCAAATAGCCTCCGTAGACTTGCTTTGAGTTTGTTGATTTGCATAGTTCACGGTGCTACCTCCTTCTTGTACACAAATTGTAACACCTAACATTTACAAAATCAACACTATCTTCGAATATTATTTAATTAATTATTTTTATTATTCGTTATATTCCGAACTTTTCAAAAATATTGAATTCAATTATATCTACTTTATTCAAATTGGTTTATTGCAAATATCCTCTCAATTTATACAAAAGCATTCATGCAAAAATGCACTATTTCACACTATATATATTTTTCTGCGAAAGCAAAAGAGGGTATTCTATCTATAAAGATAGAATACCCTCTTTTATTTAATTTCCGAACATTATGCCAGTTAATCTATATTTGTTATTGATTAGTGTGTACCACTTTCAAAAGCAGCTTTCAACTCACCTACAGCTTCAGGTACATAATCTACAATAGAAGACATCAATGCATACATTAATGCAGGTTCAAACGCATCATCACCACACATATATACGCAGTCCAAATATAGACTAGAGTCTTGTTCATCAATATAAAGTTTATAGTTTTTGTATGTCGCATTATCTCGATTGATCAACGCATTTAAGGCAGCCATGTTTTGTGCAGTTACCTTTTCAGGGCCCAATACCAAACGAATAACACTGTAAATACTGTTATCAAGAATGACAAATAACGGCATATCCCACAACGGGGATTTAATATAAGAACGGTATACAACAGTACCGTCTTCATCATCAAAATCCTTACGTTCAAAGGATGTGATTTCTTCGTCTTTTAAAAACTTATCAAATAATAACGCTTTAGGATTCATAACAACCTCTATTAAGCTAAACCAGCTACTTTAAGAATGCCTTTATGTACAGCATCTAAGTGTGGTTGAACAACTTCAAGCAATAAATTAACTACTACTGTAGGATCAAACTGTTCTGTCAAACCAGGAACAGATACATCCATATAGATGTTATTATCTTCATTGCTTACATAGTATTTAGATACTTTATAATCTTGATTTAATGTGTTAAGTTCTTTTAACACAGCAGGAATCACTTTTTCATCAATAGATGTTGTTGTGATAGCTATGCGAGCATAGGAGAATGCAGAATCATCCACAACGATGAATACAGGCAAGCTATGCTCATGAACATCCAAACGGCCGTGATAAACGACTGTATGAAGATCATCTGTCATTTCTTCCTTTGTAAACCAAGAGTTACCACCTTTGTTTAGGTCAGCGATGAGTAAGTCGAATTTTTCTGCTTTTTGATTCATAATTCCCTCTACAAATAATCAGACTATTAGTCTTCGATAAATACACAACCATTGTCTTTAAATTCTTTAATACGAACTAAAGACTCTACACGATAACCTGCATGTTCAAGGCGTTCGCGACCAGGTTGGAAGGATTTTTCGATAGCAATAGCCATACCTACCACTTCATCACCTGCGTCTTCTACCAATTTAGCAAGGCCCATAGCCGCCTCACCAGATGCCAAGAAGTCATCGATGATTAACACTTTTTCACCAGCTGGCAAGAATTTTTTAGAAATAGTAATATCGTAGTTTTCTTCTTTTGTGTAGGAGTACACCACACTATGATATACATCGTCTACCATAAGAATAGATTTTTTCTTACGTGCAAATACTAATGGCACATCAAGTTCAAGCGCAGCCATCAATGCCAATGCAATGCCAGATGCCTCAATAGTAACAATACGTTGTACCCCTGCATCACGGTAACGATCAGCAATTTCTTTACCGATTGCTTTAAACAATTGTGGATCGATTTGATGATTTAAAAAACCATCGACTTTTAGCACGCGATTATTGAGGACAATCCCCTCTTCACGAATGCGTTGTTTTAATAATTCCATGTGCTCTTACCTCCGCAGTATAACTATCTTTAAATTTTAACGTAAATATCCCCTTAGGGTCAACCTATATCAAGTAAAAGCCTTAACAATATGACTAATACAATAACTATCAAAGAGACTTAAAAACTTTCAACTCTGAATTATAAAATTCAACAGGTTTATAACAATATAATATAGCACAGATAAGACTAGTCAAAAATATAAAAAGACACACTTTCTGAAATTTCTCAAAAAGTGTGTCTTATAATTATAAGACCTTATCACGAGTGCTTTCACGATTAATAAGCAAGGATGTGAAGCGCGCCGCTCCTTCAGATTGAGGTACCAAACGAGAACGGACAAGTACAATATCACGGGTCGGTACAGGAATATCTGTATCGATACGCACGATGGAGCCTTCTTGCATCTTTTGTTGCACTACATGGTTAGGCAACATGGAAATACCCATATTAATTTCTACAAGATCGAGCAATACATCGACGCTACCAAGTTCAAAGCGAGGCTTACGGCATGCGCCATGTGTTACTTCATCAAAGAAGGTACGGCTTGCAGAGCCCTTATGTAATAATAAGATAGGCTCGTTAAGTAAGCGACCTTGATCAAAGAAGCCTGCCCCTTTATAGTCAGGGCCACCAACAAATACATCTTGAATTGTAGCCAATGTAGTGACCTCTAATTGAGGATTATCACGCAAGCCTTCATAATCATTAACCACCGCTAACTGAGCCTCTTTATTGAGTACCAACTCTACGCAATCAGGGGATGGACGATTAATAATATGCAATCCGATTTCACTTTCTTGTAATTGCCATTTATGGAAATATGGTAATAAGAAATGGCGACATAATGTATCTGTAGCAGCAAGGTTTAAACTTTCATAAGCTTGGCTAACACGTTCTTGTAATTGAGTCACCCCATTATCAAGGATGGAGAACGCTTTAGCTACCGTATCAAACAACTCTTTACCTTCAGGCGTGAATCCTACAGATTTTGTAGTACGTACAAAAAGAGGCATATTCAGTTCCCCTTCTAATTGTTTAATGCTTTGGCTGATAGCGGATTGAGAAACGCCTAACTCTTTTGCGGCACGGGAAAAGGACAAATATAAGCCTACCCCTAAAAAGGTTCTATATAAATCTGCAGATACTGCCATTTTATTCACCTCTGTTATATACTAATAGTAACTTCTTACTTTTAAATACACATATCATTACCCTATTATAACTATAGACTCTCAATATATAATGAATATGTAGAAATCTTCATGAAAGTTAGGTCTTATGACCTTCATGAACTTTTCATATTTATTAGTATTTCTAATCTTTTCATTAGTAAGATTATCTTTACTTATAAGTCTAGACCGACTATACTTAATTTGTCAATATCCCATAGGGAATTATATACATTACAGGAGGCTACAATGGCTATACAACGATTATTCGTAACAAAACGAGAATCTTTCAACCAAGAAGCACAACGCATGTTACAAACCTTACAACAGGAATTATCTATGCCTGCTACAGGAGTAACCATCTACGAGCGATATGATATCGAACATGTAGATGCAAAAGATTTAGAGGCTGCAAAAAATCTTATCTTCTCCGAACCTCCTGTGGATACAGTATTAGAAGAAATTCCCGCTGTACAAGGTTTCGTATTCGCTGTTGAATATGTACCAGGTCAATACGATCAACGCGCCGATAGTGCTGAGCAATGTATTTCTATGCTAACCCTTACATCTGGCCATATTGTTCGCTGTGCCCGTGTATTTGCTATCGAAGGTACTTTCACAAAAGAACAAGAAAATGCCATCAAAGCATACTACATTAACCCTGTTGATTCCCGTGAAGCAAGCCTTGAATTACCTAACACTTTGGCTCTCAATTTAGAGGACCCAAAACCAGTGGCAACTATCGATGGCTTTACGACAATGAGCGATGCTGAGTTAGAAGGACTTATCAAAAACTATGGTCTTGCTATGACATTAGCGGACCTTCAAATGATTAGACAACAATATGCAGAGGTAGAACACCGGGATCCTACGATTACAGAAATTCGCCTCTTCGATACATATTGGTCCGACCACTGCCGTCACACCACATTTACGACAGAGTTAACGGATATCTCTATCGAAGCAAATCGCTTCACAGGCCCTATTGAAGAAGCCCTAGAAGAATACATGGAAGGTCGTGCTGAGCTCTATACAACTAAGAAAAAAGCGCGTTCTCTCATGGACATGGCTACACTAGCCGTAAAAGAATTACGCCATGCTGGTGGTTTAACAAATCTTGATGAATCCGATGAAATCAATGCTTGTACTATCATCGTTCCTGTTGATGTAGACGGAAAAACTGAAGAATGGTTGTTATTATTCAAAAATGAAACCCATAACCACCCTACTGAAATCGAACCATTCGGCGGTGCTGCTACCTGCTTAGGAGGCTGTATCCGCGATCCATTGAGCGGCCGCGCCTATGTATACCAAGCAATGCGCATCACCGGCTCTGGCGATCCACATACGAGTCTTGAAGATACATTAGAAGGTAAATTACCACAAAAGAAAATCACTCAAGAAGCAGCTCGTGGCTATTCCTCTTATGGCAATCAAATCGGTCTTGCTACAGGTGAAGTAAAAGAATATTACCATCCTGGCTACGTAGCAAAACGCATGGAAATTGGCGCTGTTATCGGTGCAGCTCCACGTAATCAAGTACGCCGCGAAGTACCAGTTCCAGGCGATGTTGTAGTATTACTTGGTGGTAAAACTGGTCGCGATGGTTGTGGTGGTGCTACCGGCTCCTCTAAAGAGCACACGGTAGAATCCCTTTCTACATGTGGTGCAGAGGTTCAAAAAGGCAACGCCCTTACGGAACGCAAAATTCAACGTCTCTTCCGTCGTGGTGAAGTAACTACCCTTATCAAACGTTGTAATGACTTTGGTGCTGGCGGTGTATCCGTTGCTATCGGTGAATTAACAGATGGCGTAACTATTAACCTTGATTTAGTGCCTAAAAAATACGCTGGCCTTGATGGCACAGAATTGGCGATTTCTGAATCTCAAGAACGTATGGCTTGCGTTATCTCCGCTACCGATGTAGATGCATTTAAAGCATATTGCGACGAAGAAAACTTAGAATGTACAGTTGTAGCAGATGTAACTGATACAAATCGTCTAATCATGAACTGGAATGGCGAAACAATTGTAGATATTAGCCGCGACTTCTTAAATACAAATGGTGCAAGCCAACAGCAAGAAGCTATAATAACAGCTCCAGCGGATCGCTCTTACTTCTTACGTGGTTCTTCTAGTGCAGATAACTTTAAAGAAAAATGGCTCGCAGCCGTATCCGATTTAAATACAGCTTCCCAACAAGGCTTAGCAGAACGCTTTGATAGTACAGTTGGTGCTAATACAGTACTCATGCCATTCGGTGGTAAGTTCCAAAAGACACCTACTCAAGGTATGGTCGCAAAATTACCTGTATTAAATGGTGAAACTACTACAGCTAGTATCATGACACATGGCTTTGTACCAGAATTATCCGACTGGAGCCCATACCATGGCGCACAATATGCTGTACTTTTATCTGTCGCTAAATTAGTAGCTCTCGGTGGTCGCCGTGAAGATGCATACCTAACATTACAAGAGTACTTTGAACGCCTCAACTCTAAAGAATCCTGGGGTAAACCTGTAGCAGCTTTACTGGGCGCTTATAAAGCGCAAAAAGAACTTGAAATTGGCGCTATTGGTGGCAAAGACTCTATGAGCGGTACATTTATGGACCTTACAGTTCCTCCTACGCTCGTATCCTTTGCAGTTGGTACAGCTCATATAGACAATATCGTAAGTCAGGACCTTAAAGGCGTAGATCATCGCCTCGTATTCTTCGATGTGCCTCGCATGTACGACGACACTCCAGATTGGGATCGTTTCAAAGAAAATTGCGATACCTTGCAAGAACAAATTGAAAAAGGTCGTGTTTACTCTGCTTATGTAGTTGACCAAGGTGGCATCCCTGAAGCTGTCACAAAAATGGCCCTCGGCAATAATATTGGTGTTAAATTCGATAAATATGCTGAACGAGGTATTTTCCAACCTGCTCTTGGTGCATTTATCGTAGAGGTAGATATTAAAGCTGTTAACTATCTCTTAGAGTTACCAGGTTTAAAAGTAATCGGTGTAACACAAGCAAATCCAGTTATTGAATGGGCGGATCAATCCGTATCACTCAAGGAGATCCAAGCAACTTATGAAGCTCCACTCAACGATATATTCCCTATGCATGCTCCAAATGGCTCTGGAGAAGCAGTAGCGTACATCCATGATCAACACGCTAAACCTCGCAGTACATCCTTAGGTGCCAAACCAAAGGTTCTCATCCCCGTATTTCCTGGTACAAACTGCGAATTTGATGCGACTCGTGCCTTCGAACGAGCTGGGGCCGAAACAGATATTGTAGTAATTCGAAACCAAACACCAGAACAATTAAAAGAATCTATCGACGTAATCAAAGCTAAATTAGCAGAATCTCAAATTCTTATGTTCCCTGGTGGTTTCAGTGCTGGCGATGAACCAGATGGTTCTGGTAAGTTTATGGCTACCCTCTTCCGTAATCCATACCTGGCTGAAGGCCTAGAAAATCTCTTGTACAAACAAGATGGCCTTGTACTTGGTATTTGTAACGGCTTCCAAGCACTTATCAAATTAGGCTTGTTGCCAGGTGGTCATATTGAAACCTTAACTGCTGACCATCCTACTTTGACGTACAACACAATTGGTCGTCACTTGTCTCGTATGGTTAACACTAAAGTTATTTCTACAAAATCTCCTTGGATGAGCGATGCTAAAGCAGGCGAAATCTACACTGTACCTATCTCTCACGGTGAAGGTCGCTTCATTGCATCCCCTCAACAAGTATTGGAATTCAATAAAACTGGTCAAATTGCTACACAATATGTAGACTTTGATGGTATTGCATCCATGGATAGCCGCTTCAACCCTAACCAATCTGTAGCTGCTATCGAAGGTATTTATAGTCCTGATGGTCGCGTATTTGGTAAAATGGCACACTCCGAACGCTGTGGCACAGGAATTAGCAAAAATATTCCTGGTCAATTAGAGATGCCAATCTTTACATCTGGTGTAAAATACTTCAAATAATTTATGACTATTCTTTCAGGTGAAAGCCTACTCCTTGGGGTAGGCTTTTCAATATTGATTTTTTTCGAAAATATTAGTATTATAAGTTGATGATATATTTACGAACATGAGAATTCGTGTAAACCTATACATAACAAATGTGAGTTAAGAAAGGATTTTATTATGCATTGTGCTCAGAAAATGACCCATAATATCTACTGGATTGGTAGTAATGACTGGACTACAGAACGTTTTGAAAACTTATTCCCTATTCCAAATGGTGTTAGCTATAACAGCTATTTCATCGATGATGAAAAAACTTGTGTTGTAGACTCTGTTGATGCAGAAATTCGCGAAGAATACTTTGACAACTTGACTCATCTTTTGAATGGTCGCGACCTTGATTACATCATTGTAAACCATATGGAACCAGATCATTGCCAAACATTGTTAGACACATTGGAACGCTATCCAAACTGTAAAATGGTTGGTAACGCTACAACATTCCGCATGTTTGAACAATTCTACAATACTCCAAAACCTGACCAATATTACACAGTTAAAGAGGGCGATGAAATTTGCCTAGGTAAACATACTCTTGTTTCCTACACTATGCCTATGGTTCACTGGCCAGAAGTAACTTGTACTTATGAAAAATCTACAGGCACATTGTTCTCTGCAGATGCTTTCGGTACATTTGGTACCGTTAATGGTAACATCTTTGCGGACCAAACAGATTTCATTGCTACATATGAAGAAGAAGCTCGTCGTTACTATACAAATATCGTTGGTAAATACGGTCCTCAAGTACAAAATGCAATTCGCAAAGTTTCTGGTCTTGAAATCAAACGCATTGCTCCACTTCATGGTCCAATCTGGCGTACACCTGAAACAATTCAATACATCTTGCACAAATACTTGCACTGGTCCAACTATACAGCTGAGAAAAAAGGCGTTGTTATCGCCTTCGGTTCTATGTATGGTAACACTCGTGACATTGCACAACAATTGGCTAAACAATTATCCAAACGCGGTGTAACAGATATCAAAATCTATGATGTTTCCAAAACTAACGCTTCCTACATCATCTCTGATGCTTGGAAATACACGAACTTGGTAACAATCGCTCCTACATATAACTTGAACCTATACCTTACAATGGAAAACCTCATCCACGAGTTAAAAGCTCTTAACTTCCAAAACCATAAGGTATCTATCATCGGTAACCACTCTTGGGCATCTGCTGCAATGAAAACAATGGTTGCTCACTTCGAAAACGACTTCAAAGACATTGAAATCGTATCCGAACCACTTGATATCAAATCCTCTTTAAAAGCAGAAGATCTTCCAAAAATCGAAAAAATGGCAGACGATATCAAAGCATCCATCGATGCAGCTGAAATCAAAGAAGTATTATAATACTAACACCCAAAGCCGCCTGAAAAGGCGGCTTTTTCTTATACTTTAAAAGTCTTATGAAAGTTCAATAATTTCACTATTTTTCGCTTGACATAAATCTATCTTTTTCATATACTATACAAGTACCTGTTACACAACAGAATACATGGAGAGGTGTCCGAGCGGCTGAAGGAGCATGATTGGAAATCATGTGTGCGGTTATCCCGTACCCAGGGTTCAAATCCCTGTCTCTCCGCCATAGCAAAAGCAGTGCCTATGCACTGCTTTTTTTATTATCTAACATTAAGAGGTGATACCTAATGTATCACCTCTTTTTATATCTCTTATATCAAACTTTAAAGTATTACATTTTACTACTGCCAAACGGCTAAAATGAAGAAGGCTATCGACTTAACATCGATAGCCTTCTTTATTTATATCATTAGTTTATATTACTATTTATGAATTTTTCTAGCTATATCTCTAATGATTTCAGGTGTTGTTCTACAACAACCACCTATGATATCTGCCCCAGCATGACGCCATACATCAACATAATCTACAAATGATGCAGGGTCGCCATACCAGGTCTTAGTTTCACTATCATAGCTTTCACCAAGATTAGGGTATACAGCAATTGGTTTATCCGTAACAGTACGAATATCCTTAATCAAGGACTCTACATACTCTGGTTTCGTACAATTGATGCCAATACCAGTTATAGGTCTAACCTTATCGATCATTTCTGCACATTTAATGATAGTTTCCCCACTAGAAACATGATGTTCATCCTTACAAGAGAAAGCAATCCAACCAGGAATCCCTCGCGATGTATATGGATCAGACATAGCTCGAGCAATGGCAATGGCTTCATCATAAGACGGTATTGTTTCAAAAGATAGTATATCAGGATTTTCTTCACAGAATAAGGCTAAGCGAGGTATATGGAACACCTCAAGATACTCAGTTTGTACACCAGGATATCCACGGTACTCAGAGCCATCCGCCAAAAAAGCTCCATATGGGCCTACAGAGGCCGCTACCAGTGGTTTAGGCAATGCACCTTCAGAAAAATATCTAATGCCATTTGGGGTCTCTTCTCCCAGTGTAATACCACGCAATGTAAGTGCCCCACTCGCCTTAGCCTCTACAAACTCATTGCGAGCTTGTACTGCCAAGCGAACAGATAATTTTACAAGTTCAATAGCCTCTTCCGTACCAAATCCTAGGCCTTTAAAGCCAGCTACCGTTGCTTGATACCCAGAACTTTGAATGATATCCGCCCCAGCCGCTAAGTACGAAATATGTATTTTTTTGATGATATCCGGTTGGTCCATAAGAATCTTAGCAGACCATAATTTATGCTGAAGGTTACAGCCATAACGCTCTAACTCTGATCCTAACCCACCATCTAAAACGAGGGCGCCCTTCTCTTTAATTATATCTAAAAATGCACATCGCTTAACCATCATATCACCTATTCTATACTACCTCATACCATTTGAGGTTTACTAAACGTATTATAACAAATAATACGTTTTGGTACTATCTACAAACTATTTTAAATCCTCTGTTGGTGGCTCTTTACCAAACCATTTTTTATAAATCTCCGCATATTTGCCATTGGCTTTAATCTTAGCTAAACCATCGTTAACTTTATTAAGAAGCTCTGTATTGCCTTTCTTTACAGCAATACCAAGCGGCGCCGCATCATAGTCCTCTCCAGTAACCTTTGCGATACCTTTGCCCTTGTTGTTAACATAATATTCGTTTACTGGTGTATCGTTAATAACTACATCTACACCTCTATTTTGCAATTCTAAGAACGCATCGACGATGAGGTTGAATTGACGCACATCGGCATTAGGAATCTTGCTAGCAATTTCTGCACCTATAGATCCGATGGATACACCGATACGCTTTCCTTCTAAATCCTTAAAGCTATTGATATCAGTATTATCAATATTAACTACAAGACCATTACCAGCTATATAGTAAGGCTTACTAAAATCAACAGATTTTGCTCGATCTTCAGAGATAGTCATATCAGAGATAGCAATATCGATAGTATTACTTTGTAATGCAGGTAAAAGTGCATCAAAGTTCAAGTTTTGAACATCTGCTTCAATGCCCTCTTCTTGAGCAATAGCATTAATAATATCGATATCAAAGCCAGCTAATTTTCCGCTGTCTTTATCTTTAAATCCAAATGGTGCATAGGTTGCATCTGTACCAACGCGCCATACCTTTTGACTACTATTTGTATTTCCACAGCCCGCAATAAATAGACTGCTAACAATTGTAAAAGCTCCTAACAGAGCTGCTATCTTCTTAAACTTCATGCTTCACCTAATTGTAAGACTCTACTCAATACAGAACAAATCTTATATCCTATTCCTTCGAGTATATCTCTATATACATAAAATATGAACTCAGTATAATACCTATAAAAGTATTACAATATTGCTATCATATCACCATATATATTCTAGGTCAATAATTCCAACCATATAAATAGGTTTTACACAAATATAGTTTTTAGTTATATCAAAAAAAGACCGCCTTCACCAAGCACAGATAAAACTCGGTAAAGGCGGTCATCCCTAGAGTGGAGAATTCTTAATAATTTTAATCAAACAAAACACTCACATTCTTAAGGATATATCTTATTCTTTATTTAGCTTTTTTAGCTTTTACGTACATAGCTACTTTGTACAAGAATACACAAAGTAATAAGTACATTACAATACTGAGGTATGTTGCTTCCGGTGTTTCAACCCAATCTTGAGCGAATACATCAACACCTGCAATACGAAGTACAGCACTGAATAAAGAACCAATGGCACCACCAGCTACGAGACCAGATGCAATTGTGCTACCTTTAGAGAAGCGAAGATCTGCCAATTCTTTATCTTTTGTACTATTTTGTACGAAGTATGCAATTAGACCACCGATAAGTAATGGTGTGTTGATTTCCATTGGCAAGTACGTACCAAGTGCAAATGCCAATGGTGGAACTTTTACCATCCACAAGATAATAGCGAATAATGCACCAGCCATGTATAGAGGCCATTGA
>OATV01000207.1_pt1 | contig 24632 bp, 17 predicted proteins | sample 1476081 | NCBI WGS metagenome assembly OATV01 (sample SAMEA2579990, study PRJEB22360) | human gut metagenome | biome: human gut; feature: human-associated habitat; material: faeces | place: Denmark | collected 2008/2010
TGGTAGTATTATGTTAAATATTGTGAATATTTAGTGAAAAGAGTGCAATATTTGATTTATTTCTTCATTGTGGGGTGAGAGCCACAAATGTTGGGAGGGAACTTAATATGAATAAGGTATTCAAAGTTGTATGGAGTGCAACGAAGCACGCTTATGTCGTAACGTCTGAGTTAGCTAAGTCTCACCAAAAATCTGCTACTACAATTGTAGCAGCCGTTATTTTGGCGGCTTTTCTGGAAGTGTTGCTAATGCATCCAGCCCTGAGGATTGGGCTAGAGCTGATCTTATTGGTAGCCAAAGATGGTTAACACCTGATCAAAATGCTTGGGGTCATATGCAAGATCAACATCAAGTTGATCCACAACAATTAGACCAACAGCAACAACAGCAACAACAACAGCAACAAACACAGCAGCAACAACAATGGCAACAACAACAATGGCAACAACAAGTGCCGCAACAACAGCAACAGCGACATCAACGTCCTCAAGTGCCACAACAACAGCAACAATGGCAACAACAAGTGCCACAACAACAGCAGCAACAACAAATCCCTAAAAAAGGCGGTTCCAATGGTAATACCGTAATTAATAACTACTATACAGTTGTAACTACTGATGTTGAAAATGTTAAGAAAAATACACATAATATTAACGTTGTAAATAAAAAGGTAGATATCAATACTACTAATATTAATACTGTTAATAATAAGGTTGAGAGTGTAAAAACTGACATTAATAAAATCAATGCTAATATTACTAATATCAACGCTAAAGTTGATAAAAATAGCAAAGATATTGAAGGATTAAAAGGTAAAGTCGGTACTCAAATCACTAATATTCAACAAGACATCACAAATATTAACAATAATATTGATGCTAAATTTACTAAAATTAACAACGATATTGATGTAAAAATCGATAATAAAATCACTAATATTACAAATAATGTTGTTAATAATGTAAATACTAACATTGATGCTAGTGTAAAAAAACATATTGAAGCTAATAATACTAATATTATTAATCAAGTAAATCAAAATATTAAAAATGAAATACAAAACAATAACACTACAATTCTTAATCAAGTAGATCAAAAAATTGAAAATAATAACACTACTATTATTAACAATGTGAACAAAGATGTAGATGTTAAGATTAATGATATTAAAACAACTATCAATAATACGAAAAATGAGTTAAATACTAACATTTCTAATGTTAAAAATGAACTCAATCAAAATATCAATAATGTAGATGTTAAAGTTAGTGATAATAAAAAAGCTATTAACAACTTAACTGTAAATGTTAATAAAAATAGCAAATCTATTGCTGATTTAACTACTAAAGTTGAAAATAACACACAAAATATTGACGCTAATAATACTTTCATCATGGAAAACCGTAAACTTATCGGTGATAACAAAAAAGCTATCGGTGAAAATAAAAAAGCCATCGAAGACTTGAAAGGTAAAGTTGGCACAACAATCAATAATATTAACACAACTATTGATAATAAAATTAGTGAAAATAACACTAAGATCATCAATGAAGTTAATAATAATGTAGATGTAAAAATCAACGATAGCAAAACAAATATTATTAATGAAGTTAACAAAAATATTAATACTCAAATTGAAGCTAACAACACAACTATTATTAATAAAGTAAACAATGATGTTGATACTAAGATCAATGCCGTTAAAACTGATATTACAAATATTAATAATACTGTAAATAATGTAAGCGCAAAAGTTGATTATAATGGTAAAGCTTTAGCTGATCATGAAGGTCGTATCCAGGCGCTTGAACAAGACAATAAAACTATTAAAACTGATGTAGCTAACACTCAAAATCAAGTTAATATCAATACTAAAGATATTGCTGATTTGAAAGGTAAAGTTGGTCAAAATATTGGTAATGTTCAAGTAGATATTAAAGATATTAAAAACAACATCACTAATATCAACAATAAAGTTGAAGCAAACACAGTTGCAATTAACAAGGTTGATGTAAAAGTTGATGGTGTTAAAGGCGATTTAAATGGCCTTAAAGACCGTGTAGATCGTCATGATCAACGTTTAGACTTCTTGCAAGATAATATTGCAGATAACTCTACACGTATTTCTGTTGTTGAGGATAGTGTGAAAGCTAATACTACAAATATTGTAGATAATAGCAAACGTATCGATGCAAACTCCACTCGTATTTCCAACAATGAAAAAGCAATCAACGACTTAAAAGGTCATGTTGGTACACAAATCACTAATATCGAAAATACAATTACTAATAAGATCAATGAAAACAACACAGTAATCAATAAAAATATTGATGCTAAGATTGAAGCTAATAACACTACAATTCTTAATAAAGTAGACAATAACATCGATGTTAAGATTAATGCTAATAACATTAAAGTTGATCAAAAAATTGATGGTGTTAAAGGCGATTTAGATGGTCTTACTAAACGCGTTGATCAAAATACTAAAGACATCAACGTAGCAGGCACAATTGCGATTGAAAACCGTACACTTATCGGTGCTAACAAAAAAGCTATTGATGAGTTAAAAGGTCATGTTGGCAATCAAATCACAAATATTGAAAATACAATTACTAATAAAATCAACGAAAACAATACAGTAATTAATAAAACTATCGATAATAAGATTGAAGCTAACAATACTACTATTATCAATAAAGTAGATAACAATATTGATGCTAAGATCAATGCTAACAACACAACAATCATTAACAAAGTTGATAAAAACATTGATGTAAAAATCAACGAAAATAACACACAAATTAACAATACAATCAACAAAAAAGTTGGTGAAGTAAATGTTAAGATTGATGGAGTTAAAGGTGATTTGGATGGCCTTAAAGGTCGTGTAGATCGTCATGATCAACGTTTAGACTACTTACAAGATAATATTGTAGATAACTCTACACGTATCACTGTAGTAGAAGATGGCGTGAAAGCTAATGCTAAAGACATTAATGTAGTTGGTACTATCGCTATGGAAAACCGTAAATTCATCGGCGATAATAAAGCTGCAATTGATAAAAATGCAAAAGATATTGATGCGTTAAAAGGTCAAGTTGGCACTACAATTAAAAATATCGAAACTACAATTAATAATAAGATTACAGAAAACAATGTAACTATTAATAAAAATATCGATACTAAGATTGAAGCTAACAACACTGTTATTAACCAAAATATTGATCAAAAAATCAATAATAATAACACAACAATCATTAATAAAGTAGATCAAAACATTGACGCTAAAATCAATGCAAATAACACTACTATTCTTAACAAAGTTGATAAAAATATCGATGTAAAAATCAATGAAAACAACAAACAAATCAACAACACAATCAATACTAAGATTGGTGATGTAAATGTTAAGATTGATGGCGTTAAAGGTGACTTGAAAGGTCTTAAAGGTGATTTAGATGGCCTTAAAGGTCGTGTAGATCGTCATGATCAACGTTTAGACTACTTACAAGGTAATATTGAAGATCATTCCACACGTATCTCTATAGTTGAAGATGGTGTGAAAGCTAATGCAAAAGATATTAATGTAGTAGGTACAATTGCAATGGAAAACCGTCAGTTCATTGGCGATAATAAAGTTGCTATTGCAAACAATACTAAAAATATCAACATCAATGCTAAAGCTATCGATGAGTTAAAAGGTCAAGTAGGTCAATCCTCTACAGTTATCAATGATATTAAGAAACAAATTACTAATATCAACGGTAAAGTAGAAAACAACACTACAAATATTGCTAATAACACAACTAATATTGCCAAAAATACTACAGCAATTAACAACGTAAACGTTAAAGTTGATGCTAATGCAACGGCTATCGTAGATAATAGCAAACGTATTGATGCAACTAATGTAAAAGTAGATGCTAACACTACTAACATTGCTAACAATGCTACTGCAATCAACAATGTAAACGTTAAAGTTGACGGTGTTAAGGGTGACTTGAAAGACCTTACTGCTAAAGTTGACCAAAACACTAAAGATATCAATGTAGCTGGTACAATTGCAATTGAAAACCGTAAATTCATTGGCGATAACAAAGTTGCTATTGCAAATAACAAAGCTGCTATTGCAAATAACACTACAAATATCAATGTTAATGCAAAAGCTATTGATGAATTAAAAGGTCAAGTAGGTAAATCTTCTACAGTAATCAACGATATTAAAAAAGAAATTACTAATATCAATGGTAAAGTAGAAAATAATACTACTAACATTGCTACTAATGCTACAAACATTCAAACTAATGTAGTAGCAATCGCTGACAATAGCAAACGTATCACTGAAAACGCTACAAATATCGCAAACAACACTACAAACATTGCTAATAACACTACAGCTATTAACAATGTAACTGTAAAAGTTGACGGCGTTAAAGGTGATGTAGATGGCTTGAAAGGTCGCGTAGATCGTCATGACCAACGTTTAGACTACTTACAAGATAATATTGTAGATAATTCTACACGTATCACAGCAGTAGAAGATAATGTTAAAGTAAATACTACTAATATTGCTAATAACACTAAAGCTATTGATGAATTAAAAGGTCAAGTTGGTAATACAGTTAAAAATATCGAAACTACTATTAATAACAAGATTACAGAAAACAATGTAACTATTAATAAAAATATCGATACTAAGATTGAAGCTAACAACACTGTAATTAACCAAAACATTGAAAATGCAATCAACGAAAATAACACAACAATTATTAACAAAGTTGATAAATCTGTAGATGTTAAGATCGCTGAAAACAACAAAGCGATTAACAATACAATCAACAATGTAAATGTTAGAGTTGACGGCATTAAAGGTGACTTGAATGGTCTTACTAAACGTGTTGACCAAAATGAAAAAGACATCAATGTAGCTGGTACAATTGCAATGGAAAACCGTACATTCATTGGCAATAACAAAGCTGCTATCGACAAGAATACAAAAGCTATCGAAGCATTGAACGGCAAAGTTGGTACTACAATCACTAACATTGAATCTACTATCAATAACAAGATTGAAGCTAACAATACTACAATTCTTAACAAAGTAGATCAAAATATCGATGCTAAGATCACTGCTAATAACACAACAATCATTAACAAAGTTGATAAAAACATCGATGTAAAAATCAATGAAAACAACAAACAAATCAACAATACAATCAATACTAAGATTGGTGATGTAAATGTTAAGATTGATGGTGTTAAAGGTGATGTAGCTGGTCTTACTAAACGTGTAGATCGTCATGATGAACGTTTAGACTACTTACAAGGTAATATTGTAGATAACTCTACACGTATCAGTGCTAATGAAGATGCTATCAAAGCATTAAAAGGCCAAGTTGGTACAACAGTTACTAATGTTGAAAACACAATCAATGCTAAGATTGAAGCTAACAACACAGTAATTAGAAACGATATTAACACTGCAATTACTAATAACAACACTGTTATTAACAAAAACATTGAAACTGCAATCAACGAAAATAACAAAACAATCATTAACAAAGTTGACCAAAATATTGATGCTAAGATTGCTAATAACAACACAGAAATCAATAAAACTATCAACAGCAAAGTTAATGAAGTAAATGTTAAAGTTGAAGCTAATGCAAATGCAATTGCTAATAATAGCAAGTCTATTACTGACATCAAAGCAAATGTTGCTAATATTAACAATAAAGTAGAGTCTAACACTACAAATATTGCTAATAACACTGCAGCTATTGCTAATGTAAGCAAACAAGTTACAAATAATACAACTAACATTGCTCACAATGCAACAGCTATTGCAAACATTAGCAAACAAATTGCTGGTAACACTGCTAACATCACAGATGTAACTGCTAAAGTAAATGCTAATACTGGCCGTATTGAATCTAATACAACAGCTATTAATAACTTAACTGGTAAAGTTGATGCTAACTCTCAAGCTATTGAATCCTTGAAAGGTCAAGTTGGTAAAGGCAATACTACAATCGTTAATGTAGCTCAAAAAGTAGAAAATATTACTCAAAACATTAACGCTCAAAATAGTAACATCCAAGCTAATACTGTAAACATTCAAAATAACACTTCCAACATTAATAACATCAAAGCTAATGTTGTTAACGTTGAAAAGAATGTAAACAATATTAAAGCTGATGTGACAGTAGTTAAAGCTGATATCACAAACATCAATGCTAAAGTTGATCAAAAAATCAATATTGTAAACAACAACATTACTAACGTTAAAAACGATGTGAAGAGTATTGATGCTAAAGTTACAAATATTGATAACAAAGTTACTAATATTAACAATAAAGTAACTAATATCGATAGCAAGGTAAATGATATTGATGTGAAAGTTAATAATCAAAATACTGTAATCAACAATATCAAAACTGATGTATCTGGTTTGAAAGATCAAGTTGGCAAAAATACTGAAGCAATTAAGAACTTACAAAATGTAAGCGCTGATGTAAGCAAAGTAAAAGAACAAGTTAATGTTAATACTCAAAAAGCAAATGCTAACGAAGAACGCATTAAAAATGTTCAAAGCCAAGTTTCTGTTAATACTGAAGCAATCAAACATAACACTGAAAACATCAATATTAACAAAGCAGCGATCAAGCAAAATGCTGAAGCAATTCAAAATACTAATGTAACTGTACAAAAAGTAATCAACAAAGTTGATGAACATAGTAAAGTTATTAACGATGTATCTAAACAAGTTAATACTAATACAACTAATATTGCTAATATTAATAATGTTGTTAACCAAAATACAACTAATATTACAAATGTAACTAACCAAGTTAATGCAAATACAAGCAATATTAGCAAAGTATCTAGCCAAGTTAATACAAATACTACAAACATCAACACTCTAAATGCTAAAGTAGATACTAATGTTACAAATATCACTAAGGTAGATAACCGTGTAACTGCAGTAGCTAACCAAGTTAACGAAAATGCACAATTAACTAAAGCTGTTGGTACTCTAGCACTAGAAAATCATGAAAAAGTTAGTGTATTAGGTTTACAAGTAAACAAAAATACAGAAGACATTTCTAACAATGCAACAGCAATTGCAAATGTAAATACTAAAGTTGATGAAAACGTTAAATTAACTAAAAACATTGGTGCTATTGCATTAGAAAATAATGAAAAAGTTAATGTATTAGGTTTACAAGTAAATAAAAATACTCAAGATATCAGTACATTAGCAGAGGCTGCAAATTACAGCTTGAAAGCTTCTAACATTGCATTACAAGATCATGCAACACTTGTACAACACGATGCACAAATCGCAGAAAACTCTCGCCGCATTAGCAGCGTAGAACGTGATGTTAAAGTTGTAGGTGCTAATGCAGCAGCTTTGGCAGCATTGAAACCTATCGAATACCATGAAGGTCAAAAAGCTCAAATTATGGCCGCTGTTGGTACTTACAAAGGTAAAACATCTACTGCGTTGGGTGTAGCTCATTATGCAAATCCTGATTTGTTAATCCATGCTGGTGCAGCTTATGGTGGTGACCATAGCGTAATGGCAAATGCTGGTGTAACAATCGGTATTGGTAATGCTCCTACAGCTCCTAAAGCATCTCCTGCAACTGTAAAAGTTCTTGAAGACAAAGTGGCTGATTTACAAGCACAAAACAAAGAAATTCGTGAACTTCTTGATAAAGTGATTGCACAACAACCACAACAAGCTCCAAAAGCAGCTGTAAAAACAACTAAATAATATGCCTCCCAACCGATGGATTACATAATAATCTATCGTAGGTATAGAAACCGCGTAGCAGAAATGCTACGCGGTTTTCTTTTTGTGTGGATGTGTGGTGATTATCTCCATATATATCTTTTTATTTTAGTGTAATGGAGTGGATAGCTATCTTGTAGTGGGGATTAGATACAGATAAAACTATATAAATCCTCTTGGTGGTAGATAGTGGTTTTTATGATCCAATTATTATTTATTTTCGAACATATGTATCGAAGAAAAAACGAGAAAAATAGAGATTATGAAAGAAAAATATAAAAAAGTGGGATAAAAATGGATTTTTTATTGTGAATGGTGGGGAATTGTGGTAGAATTTACCATATAGTGGTGGATAAGGAATAGTAAAGGGCGGTGATACGTATGTTCATGGGAGAATATAATCACACCATTGATACAAAAGGGCGGATGATTATACCCGCGAAAATACGTGAACAACTAGGCGAAGTATGCATTGTGACTAAGGGCCTAGATAACTGCTTAGCTATTTACACCGAAGAAGCGTGGAAGAAAATTTCTACAGCTTTACAATCACAATCCTCCACTAAAGCTAGCGTACGTGCCTTAAAACGTTTTGTTTTTGGTAGTGCTGCTGAGCTTGAATATGATAAACAAGGTCGTGTCCTCATTCCTGTACCACTACGTGAATATGCAAGCCTCGATAAACAGGCTGTTATTGTAGGTGCTGGGGACCACGTTGAAATTTGGAGCCGTGAAAAATACGATTTCTATGATGAGCAAGTGGCTGAAAGTATGGAAGAATTAGTCGAAGGGCTTGAAGGGATTATGTTATAGGAGGCTATGATGGAATTTAATCATACTAGCGTACTCTTACGTGAAACAGTGGACTCCGTCGTAACTAATCCAAAAGGCATTTATGTGGACTGTACCCTTGGTGGGGCAGGACATGCGCACGCAGTGGGCGAAATGCTTGACCCAGAAGGCATGATAATCGGTTTAGATCAAGATGAAGATGCATTGAGCGTAGCTCGACAGCGTCTATCTGATTTAAAGTGTCAGGTGTTAACGATACCGACAAACTTTTCTAACTTAAAGGAAGCCCTTCAAAATGAGGGCATCTATGAAGTAGATGGTTTTATCTTTGATCTTGGCGTATCAAGTTATCAATTAGATACACCAGAACGTGGCTTTTCATATATGAATGATGGTCCACTTGATATGCGAATGGATAAGGAAGCACCATTAACAGCAGAGGAAGTTGTTAATGAATATGATGCTGAAGCACTATTGCAAATTATCCGTGACTATGGTGAAGAACGATGGGCTAAGCGAATTGTTGAATTCATCGTTAATGCACGTCAAGAAAAACGAATAACCACTACTGGTGAGTTAGTTAGAATAATTAAACAAGCAATACCTGCGAAGGCGCGTCAAGATGGACCGCATCCGGCAAAACGGACGTTCCAAGCCATTCGCATTGAAGTAAATAGAGAATTAGCTATCTTGCATGATAGTTTTGTAGATGCTGTATCCATGTTGAAACCAAAGGGGAAAATTGGGGTTATCACATTTCACTCCTTGGAAGATCGAATTACAAAACAAACTTTCAAAGAGTTGAGTACAGCATGTATATGTCCTCCAGAACTACCGATGTGTGTATGTAACCACAAAGCTGTTGTGAAGGCGAAGAATAAGGCTATAGAGCCAAGTGCAGGGGAGATTGAGGTTAATCCGAGGGCTAGAAGCGCGAAGTTGCGCGTAGCCGTCAAGTTGTAGAATTGGAAGGGGTTAGTGTTTATGTTAGCGAGAAAGGCTGTTGTGGGCCAAGTAAAAAGCGATGTGTTGGTCGCTTCACAAGGGAGAAAACGTAGTGCAAGTGTGGCTCTAGATTTGAGTCCTATGATGTGGCAAGTTGTATATGGTATTGCTGCATTGGTTGCATTTTTGCTTATTATGATGGTTATGAATGCGTACAGCACAAAATTAGGCTACGAAGTAGTTAAAACACAGCAAGCTGTAGTACAATTAACAAAAGATAATGATGCTTTGGATGTTGAAGTGGCTTCCTTGAAGTCGCCCGTTCGTATCCAACAAATCGCAGAACAACAACTAGGGATGGTTTTGCCTGATTCTTTTGTTTATAGCACAAAAAGCGCTGTTACTGAACGCACTGTACAAGAGAAACAGCAAATTATAGACTAGCAGGCAAAGCAGCTCGTATTGGGCTGCTTTCCTTTGCGTGTAAAGGAGATTGTATATGAAACAATTACAAGATATAGTAAAAACCTTGCAAACAACGCATGTAGAAGGTAATACAGCTGTTAAAGTATTAGATATTACAGCTGATTCTCGTGCTGTAAAAGTAGGCAGTTTATTTATTGCTTTAGATGGTGCCACTGTAGATGGTCATAATTATGTAAAAAAAGCCGTAGAAGCTGGTGCTGTAGCAGTACTTGTGTCTAAACCAGTAGAGGTAAGTGGTGATGTTTGTGTTATCACTGTAGAGGACACTCGTAAAGCTATGATAGCATGTGTGCCATATTTCTTTGATTATCCAGCAAATTCCATGCGTATGATTGGCGTTACTGGTACGAATGGTAAAACGACTACAACGCATATGATTCGCCATATTTTGAAAGCTCAAGGTCATAAAGTGGGCGTTATTGGTACTGTTCATATTATGATTGGTGATACAACATATCCAATTCATAATACGACACCTGATGTAGTGGATTTGCAACATATTCTTCATCAAATGGTAGAGGAAGGTGTTACACATTGCGTAATGGAGGTTTCTTCACACGCATTGGCATTGGGGCGAGTTTCTGGTGTTGAATATGATACAGCGGTATTTACAAACTTAACACAAGATCATTTGGACTTTCACAAGACCTTTGAAAATTATTTGGCAGCTAAGTGTAAATTATTTGAACAAGTTAGCGCACCTAATCAAACTAAATCTGGTAAAGGGGCTATCATTAATATCGATGACGAATATGGTCATCGTGTAATTGAGAAAACAACGGCACCTATCATTACTTACAGTATTGATGGTAAAGGTACGTTGAATGCTCATGATGTAGAAATGACACCTAAGTCTAGCCGTTATACTGTCTCTTATGATGGCCATGACTATACAGTAGCTATGAATACCACAGGTCTATTTAATGTGTATAACACATTAGCAGCTATCGGTGCTTGTTTGTTAGAAGGTATCTCCATGGAAGATATCGATAAAGCATTGAAAACATTTAGCGCTGTGCCTGGCCGTTTTGAGCTCATTGAAGAAGGTCAACCATTTGCTGTGGTTGTAGATTATGCACATACACCAGATGGGCTAGAAAACATTCTACAAACTGCAAAGGCTATTCAAGAAAATCGCATTATTGTAGTCTTTGGTTGTGGTGGTGACCGAGATGCGACAAAACGCCCTATCATGGGTCGTATTGCTGCACAATATGGTGATGTAGTATATGTAACATCTGATAATCCTCGTACAGAGGATCCTGTACAAATTGTGAAAGATGTAGAAGTAGGCGTTAAAGAAGGCCTTCGTGAAGGCTCTCATTATGAAGTAATCGTTGATCGTCGGGAAGCGATTCAACATGCAATACAAAATGCAAAACCTGGGGATATTGTACTAATTGCTGGTAAGGGGCATGAGGATTACCAAATCTTAAAGGATAAAACGATTCATTTTGATGATCGTGAAGAGGCGCGAGCAGCCCTCAAGGAGATCTAATATGGCAGAATTTACATTGTCTCAAGTGGTAGTAGCCACAGAAGGGACGAGTACACATACCGAAAATATTAAGTTCTTAGATGTATCTACTGATACAAGAACGATTGAATCAGGCTTTTTGTTTGTAGCCTTAAAAGGTGATACCTTTGATGGTCATGATTTTATCAATACGGCCATTGAAAAGGGTGCTACAGGTGCTATTGTAGAAAAAGGTCGTGCCGTAGAAGGTATTGTTTGTATTGAGGTAGAAAATACCTTGGTAGCATACCAAAACTTGGCACGTTATCATCGCCGTCGCTTTGATATTCCTGTAGTGGCTATTACTGGTTCTTCTGGTAAGACTACAACAAAGGAAATGGTGGCCGCTGTACTTGGTACAGAATTTAACGTTTTAAAAACAGAGAAAAACTTTAATAATGAAATTGGTTTGCCAAAAACATTGTTGCGCTTAACTGCAGAACATCAAGCATGTGTCGTAGAGATGGGTATGCGTGGCCTTGGTCAAATCGAGGAGCTCGCGTTGATTGCAGAACCAACTATGGGTATTATTACCAATGTTGGTACTAGCCATATTGAGCTATTAGGTTCTCGTGAAGCCATCGCACAAGCTAAAGGTGAGTTAATTCGTTGCTTGCCTGAAAATAGTGTGGCTATTCTCAATGAAGATGATCCATATGTTAAAGCTATGGATAGCCTTGCCAAAGGTAAAACTATTACCTATGGTATCGAACGTAATGCCACATGTATTGGCAGTCATTTGCGTTATAAAAAAGATGGTATTAAATTTACATGCAAATGTTATGACGAAGTATTTGATATCTTCTTGCCTATGATTGGGGAACACAATGTATATGACGCATTGGCAGCAATTGTAGCTGGTCGTGTACTAGGCATTAAGTCCAATACGATCCGTAAGGGCTTAAGTGAATTTACAGGCACTCCTATGCGCCAAGAAATCGTACCATTTGAAGATATTGTTATTTTAAATGACGCGTATAATGCAAATCCTTCTTCTATGGCTGAAGCGATTAAGGCTTTGGGTCAGCTAGAAGGTAAACGTAAAATTGCTATGCTTGGTGATATGCTTGAGCTTGGTGATTATACTGAACAAGCACATCGTGAAATTGGTCAATTGCTTGCTGAAGAAGGTTATAGTGTAGTATTTACATTTGGTGATGCTGCGGCCTTCATCGCTAAGGAAGCAAAAAAAGCAGGCTTAACTACATTCCGTTGTAATAGCCATTTAGAAATGGCCAATGCCTATAGCGATATTCGTGAAAAAGGGGATGTCATCCTTGTCAAAGGTTCCCGAGGCTTGCGAATGGAACGGGTTGTTGAAGAGTTAAAAGATCGAGAATAAAAGGTTACGGCTAGTTATATCTAGCCGTCATCTGTTTATTAATGAGTAGAGGGTTCATATGATATATCATATTCTATTAGCCTTTGTAGTGACCTTTATCATTACAGTAGTGCTAGGTAAAATTGCTATTCCTATGTTGCGTTCTTTACACGCACAACAAAGTATTCGTGAAGAAGGTCCAGAAAGTCATCAAGCGAAAGCGGGTACGCCAACAATGGGTGGTGCTTTCATGATGATTGCCCTTGTTCTAGGTGTTGCTATTTTTGCACCATGGAATGTGGGTACAGGCATGTTATTGTTTTTAACATTAGGTCATTGTTTATTGGGCTTCTTTGATGACTTTGTAAAAGCCGTTAAAAAACGTAATCTTGGCTTAACAGCAAAGCAAAAATTGCTAGGTCAATTCATTTTGGCCGCAATATTCTGTTACTGTATTACTGAAATTATGGTTATTCCTACCACATTGTGGATTCCTGTAGCAGATGTACACCTTCAATTAGGTTGGGCTTATTATGTTTTGGCATTTTTAATTATCGTAGGCGCTACGAACGCAGTAAATCTAACAGATGGTCTTGATGGTTTGGCTAGTGGTACCTCTGCTGTAGCTGCCATTGCTTTCTCCGTGATTGGTCTTATGGCTGCATCTACAACAAATTCTATTGGTGCTGAAAGCGTTGCTTACTTTGGCGCTATTGTAGCCGCTGTATGCCTTGGTTTCTTGGTATACAATGTAAACCCTGCGAAGGTGTTCATGGGGGATACTGGATCCTTAGCTTTAGGTGGTGCTTTTGCGGCTATGGCTATTTTGACTAAAACAGAATTGCTACTCGTTGTAATTGGTGGCATTTTTGTTATGGAAGCATTGTCCGTTATTATTCAAGTTATATCCTTTAAAACTCGTGGTGTACGCGTATTTAAAATGAGCCCAATTCACCATCATTTTGAGTTGTCTGGTTGGGCTGAGCAAACTGTTGTTAATCGCTTCTGGTTTGGTGGCGCTGTATTAGCTGTTGTTGGCGTCGTTTTAGCGACTATAACTTTGTAAGATAATACTTAACGGAACACGCAAATAATGGTATGCTTATAAGATAGGAATACATTATTTTTGTTGATAATTTAGGTGATATAGATGGAATACGGAGATAAACATATACTTGTTCTTGGTGCTGGTGCCAGCGGTATAGGCGCATCTTGGGTATTAGCTCAAGTTGGGGCCCATGTAGTGTTAAATGATTATAAGCCTGTTACACTGCCTGTAGATGAGGAAAAAAGACTTGTATCAGCAGGTGTAGATATTATTACAGGTAGACAAGATGAATCCTTGCTTGATGGCGTGGATCGCATTGTTATTTCTCCAGGTATTTCTCTAGATATTCCCATTGTAAAAGCCGCTCAAGCTCGTGGTATTGATGTGGTTAGTGAAGTAGAAGTGGCTTATGAGTTATCTAAATCGCCAATTGTAGCCGTTACAGGTACAAATGGTAAGACCACTACTACAACATTATTGACTAAGGTATTGGAAGGAACTGGAAAGCCAGTTCGCGTTGGTGGCAATATCGGCGATTCTCTTAGTGAAGTAGCTTATTCCATGCCAGCAGATGGCTTTTTGGTAGCTGAGTTATCTAGCTATCAACTAGAAACAATTAAGCATTTTAGACCGATTGGTGCTATTATGCTCAACATTACACCAGATCATTTAGCTCGTCATAAGACAATGGAAAATTATATTGCTGCGAAGGAACGCATCTTTGAAAATCAATTGAGTACAGATTTTATGGTGATTAATATTGATGATCCTATTGTAGCCGACATGAAACATCGTGTACCTAGCCATATCCTTGAAATTAGTCAACATCAAGTGGTTTCAAATGGTGCTTACTATGATAAAGGACAATGTTATGTAACAAAGAATGGTATAGCAACACCTGTTATTGGTAGTGCTGATATCCACATTCCAGGTAGCCATAATATTGAAAATATTTTAACTGTTATCGCTTTAGCTTATGCGTTAGGTGTGCCGGTAGAAACCATTCATCGTATTATAAGCGAGTTCCATGGTGTTGAACACCGATTAGAACGAGTTAAAACTCTTGATGGAATTACATTCTATAATGATTCTAAAGCTACTAATGTAGATTCTGTTGTAAAAGCATTGGAATCCTTTGATCAATCCGTTATTTTATTAGCTGGTGGTCATGATAAAATGACTCCATTAGAAGACTTTATGCAGCTTGTTAAACATCATACAAAAGCTGTTATCTTTATGGGTGAAGCGGCGGATCGATTTGAAGCTGCTGCAAAAGAGGCTGGTGTTCAGCCTATTTATAGAGCTTCATCTATGAAAGATGCTGTAGAACAGGGTTATAAATTGGCTGCTCAAGGTGATATTGTATTATTATCGCCAGCTTGTTCAAGTTTTGATTGGTATAGCTGTTTTGAAGAACGTGGCGATGATTTTAAAAACTGTGTTCATATGTTGCAAGAAGGGAGACACCATTAATGAAACGTATCATTATTTCAGGTGGTGGCACTGGTGGACATATATACCCAGCAATAACTATATATAAGGAAATTATGAAACAAAACCCTGATGCACAGGTTTTATATGTAGGAACGGAAAGGGGCTTAGAGGCTACCTTAGTGCCGAAAGAAGGCATTGAATTTACTACATTACCTGTACAAGGTTTGCAACGTAAATTATCTTTTGGTACGTTGGTGACATTAGGCAAGACTGCTTTTTCTCTTGTGAAAGCAAATGCAATCATTTCCAACTTTAAGCCTGATGTAGTTATTGGTACGGGCGGTTATGTTTGTGGTCCTATTCTTATGGCCGCAGCATTGCGCAATATTCCAACGTTGATACAGGAACAAAATGTCATTGCAGGCATTACAAATAAAATTCTAAGCCGTTTTGTTGATGTAGTCGCTATGGGCTACAAGGATGCAGAATCATCTTTTTCAAAGGCAAAACGCGTAGTATATACTGGTAATCCAGTACGTCCTGATGTATTAGTTGATACTAGGGAAGATGGACGTAATTATTTTAATTTAAGTGATGACACGTTCACCGTTCTTATAGCCGGTGGTTCTCGTGGGGCGAGAACTATCAATAATGCTATGATTGATGTACATAAGCATTTTCAAGGAACAGAAGGAATTAAATTAATCCATATTACAGGGGATGGGGAATATCAATCTGTGTTATCTCAGCTTGGTATTACCGATGGTGATGGTTTAGGTAATTCCTCATTGATCTTGCCATATTTACACGATATGCCAAAAGCATTGGCGGCAGCTGATTTAGCAGTCTTTAGGTCTGGTGCTATCGGTCTTGCTGAACTAGCAGTTCGAGGTATTCCGTCTGTATTGGTACCATATCCATATGCAGCGGAAGATCATCAAACCTATAATGCCCGTATTTTTGTTCAAGAAGGGGCAGCGCATATGATTGTTGATCAAATGTTAAGTGCCCATGATTTGATAGGGGAAATTGAAATGTTTATGGCCAATCGTGATTTATTGTCACAAATGGGAGAACGAGCGTTGCAGTTAGGTAAACCTAATGCGGCTCATGATATTGCAAAATTAGCATTATCTATTGCAAAGTAACAAGGAGAGGTTTTATGTTAGACGGTATTCATAAGATTCATCTTATTGGTATAGGTGGGTCTGGCATGCGTGCTATAGCGAATATTTTAATTCAAAAAGGTTATGACGTATCTGGTTCAGATGTAGCTGATTCTGCAGTTATTGAAAAGTTCAGAAATATGGGCGCTACAGTTCATATTGGCCATAATAAAGATTATGTAAAAGGCGTTGATGCTGTAGTTCGTTCTACGGCTATTCGCGAAGATAACCCTGAAATTGTAGCTGCTAAAGAGCAAGGTGTTACAATTTTACACCGTTCCGATATTGTAAAAGCTGTGTTAGACGTAACAGATGGCATTGCAGTAGCTGGTGCTCACGGTAAAACTTCCACTACATCCATGATTGGTCAAATTTTAGTAGAAGCAGAAGCTGATCCAACAGTTATTATCGGTGGTGAAGTAGATTATTTAAAAGGTAGTAGTTGTCTAGGTAAGGGGCATTTCTCTGTAGTTGAAGCAGATGAAAGTGATGGGTCTTTCTTGAAACTACGCCCACATACTATTGTTATTACTAACATTGAAGATGATCACATGGATCACTACAAAACAATGGATAATTTGTTAAATGCATTTTGTGAGTTTGTCGAAACCTTACCAGAATCTGGCAAAGCGATCGTATGTGGGGATAATGAGAATATTCGTTATGTTATGAGCCGTGTAAATCGTAATTTCATTACATATGGCTTAAGTAATAATAATGACTATGTAGCAAAAAATATTCACTATGTAGACTCTACTTTGGTATATGATGTATACCATAATGGTGTGAATGTTGAGCGCATTCGCTTACGAGTTCCTGGTGAACATAATGTATTGAATTCGTTGGCTGCCTTTGTTGTTGCTCATGATTGCTGTGGTGTAGAAACGCGCATCATTACTAAAGGTTTAGGTAAGTTTATCGGTGCAAAACGTCGTTTCGAAACAAAAGGTCACGTAGCAGGTGTATGGGTTGTTGATGACTATGCTCATCACCCTACAGAAATTAAAGCAACATTGAAAGCAGCAAAAGAGTTGGAAAAACATCGTGTTATCTGTGTATTCCAGCCCCATCGCTTTACTCGCACAAGCTTGTTAAAGGATGAATTTGCTACTGCTTTCACAAGTGCTGATGAAGTATATATGACAGATATTTATAGCTCTGGTGAAGATCCAATCCCAGGTATTGATGGTGATACGATTCCAAATGCTATTAAAGCGGCCACAGGTCAAGATGTAAATTATGTACCATCTGTTGACGAATTGCCTGAGGTATTAGCGAAAATAGTAAGACCTAATGACCTGGTTATCACCATGGGTGCAGGTTCTATTAATCAATATGGGCCAAAATTATTAGCTATATTGGAGGAAGGCTTACAATGAAAGATAAAAAAATAATCGTATTAATGGGTGGTCCTTCCAAAGAGGCTGAGGTATCTCGTCGTACTGGCGCTGCTATTGCAGAAGCACTTGAAAGCAAAGGTTATAATGCCCAAACTTTAGAACTCAATCCGCGCACTGTATTAAAAGATATTGAAGACTTAGGTGGCGAGGTTGTATTTAATGCAATTCATGGTCGTTACGGCGAAGATGGTGCGTTGCAAGGCCTATTAGAAATGGCTGAAATTCCATACACTGGGTCAGGTATTATGGCTCATGCAGTAGGTATGAATAAAAAAGTAAGTAAAGATGTATTTAAAGGTGCTAATATTCCGACTGCGGTATCCGAGTCCTTTAATGGTAATCTTGAATCTGCAGAAGCTATTATTGAACATATTCGTAAGGATTTTACAATTCCAGTAGTTGTGAAGTCTGCTACGCAAGGTTCTAGCATTGGGGTTACTATTGTTCGCGATGAAGCTCAGTTAGAAGAGGCTGTAACGGAAGCTCTAAAATATGACCCTATTCTTGTGGTAGAACAATTTCTTGATGGTCGTGAATTTACAGTATCTGTTTTAGATGGTAAAGCATTGTCTGTTATTGAAATTCGTCCACATTCTGGTGAATATGATTACAAGAGTAAGTATACTGTAGGTGCTACTGAGTATTTAGTGCCAGCGCCTATTAGTGCAGAAATGACTGCTGAAATGCAACGCATTGGGGAACTTGTGTATCGTGAAGTACAAGGCAGTGGGGTAATTCGTGTTGATGTTATGACAGACCATGCAGATAATATGTATGTTCTTGAATACAATACTGTGCCTGGTATGACAGCAACATCTTTAGTACCAAAAGCAGCAAAAGAAATGGGAATTGACTTCCCAACATTATGTGAAAAAATTCTATTAACAGCTAGTATAGGGAAATTTTAAGGGCTAATAGAAGATAAGGAGTTAACTATGGATGATAAGCAAAACCATCCATCCAACTCTGGGGAGATGCAGTCTTCTACACCTGTTCGTGATGAACGGGCTGTATTTAGAAAACGAGTGTTAAAAATCGGTGGTGCAGTTACTCTCGTGTTGGTGGGATTGTTTACACTACCTATTCCTTTTGGATCCTTAAAAATTATAGGATCGGATAAGGTAACTGTACAAGATGTAATGGTAGCAGGGGATATTCATGAACCTGTAAATATATTGCAAATTAGTACAGAGAAATTAAAAACTAGATTGGCGAAAGACTTACGGGTTGAAGAGGCCCAAATTAGTTATCAATTGCCATTTACAATGGTTGTACGTGTCATAGAACGCAAGGCTGTTGCAGTTGTACCAGCTCAGTTTGGTTATTTAACACTTGACAGTAAAGGTCAAGTGATTGCATCAGAGCCTGCAATACAAGATACGTCGGTACCGATGATATCAGGCGTTAAGGCGGGAAATATTTTGTTAGGTGATACCGTTGTGGATAAGCCCATTTTGGCGGCTCTTGAATACTTGAACTCTCTTGATGAGAGCACCTTCAAGAATATTGCAGAGGTCAATATAGGAGATCCTGATGCAATAATGGCGTATACCGTATCGGGGGTGCAAATTAGATTAGGGGATAGTAAAGACTTACCTAAAAAAGCCGAATTAACTCAGTCTATGTTACAAGATATTAAGACAACACATAGCAATGTACAATATATAGATGTTAATGTTTCATCGCCATACATAAAAACTGATGTAATACCGGAAGTTAAAAAGCATCAGACAGGAACAAAGACTACAGAAAATTCATCTACTAAGAAGGATGATACAAAACAAGATAAACAAGGTCATGTTGAAGATAAAAGGTAGATGATTGTCGTGAGACACGAACGGTGGGCAATAGCCTTAGTCAGTTGTATATTGGGTTTCATGGTTGTCACCCAATATAAGATGACTCAAGATAATATAGAAGAAAATATCCGTTTACAACGAGCTGGTGATTTAGCTGTACAATTGCGAGAGGCCCAAAGTGAACGTGATGCATTGTTAAAACAAATAGAAGAACTTAAACAGTCTGGTGCTAGTAGCAATGTTAAAGCAGATGAACAGTTGATGATGAAAGCAGCTTTAACTAATGTTAAAGGTACGGGTGTTAGTGTATTAATCGAGGATAGCTTAAAACCAATTCAAAGTGGTGAAAATCCTAATTTATATGTAATTCATGATGAAGATATTTTACGTATTGTTAATGAATTGCGGGCTGGTGGGGCTGAGGCGATAGCTATCAATGATCAACGTCTCATAGGGACTTCTGAAATACGATGCTCTGGCCCGACTATTACTGTAAATGGTAAGGTTTTTGGGGCGCCTTTTACAGTTAAAGCGATTGGTGATCCAAAAACATTAAATTCTGCGCTCACCATGCGAGGCGGTGTGGTAGATTCCTTGAAACACTGGGGCATAAAGGTAACCATAAAGGAAGAAAATGAATTAGCTATTCCAGCTTTTACAGGAACCTTCAGAGAAGAGCATATAAAGCCTAATGAAACAGGAGGTAAAGAATGAATATTTATATCTTTGCCATTATTGGTCTAATTGTAGGTACTACATTAGGGTGGCTTTCACCATTTCATATACCTATAAGTTATGCAAATTACACATCAGTCGCTGTTCTGGCTGCACTAGATGCTGTATTTGGTGGGAGCCGAGCTGCATTGGAACGAACCTTTGATCTTAGTAATTTTGTGCTTGGTTTCTTTTCAAATGTTGTGTTAGCTGTTATTCTTGTATATGTAGGTGACCTCATAGGAATTAACCTATATTACGTAGCTCTTATTGGATTTGGATTGCATGTATTTATTAATGTAGGAGCTATACGTAAGATTATTATGACTAAGCGATTCTAATAAATCACATTCTATATAGTGGAAAGTTTTTAAATTTTAGTGTAAAATAAATGTAATTGTTATAAGATTGTCAGTATATAAATCGATACATTGGGACGTATATTGATACGATAGATAACGATAAGAGGAGGAAATTCAATGTCTGATTTTGCAAATATTAAAGTTATCGGTGTTGGTGGCGGCGGTAATAACGCTGTTAATCGCATGGTAGATAGCGATCTTAAAGGTGTTCAATTCTTGTCTGCTAATACAGAAAGCCAAGTGCTTGAATTGTCTAAAGCGGATGTAACAATTCAAATCGGCGAAAAAGTTACTAAAGGCCTTGGTGCTGGTGCTAACCCACAAATCGGTGAAGAAGCAGCTCAAGAAAGCCGTGAAGAAATCATTAAAGCTCTTGAAGGTGCTGATATGGTATTCGTAACTGCTGGTATGGGCGGTGGTACTGGTACTGGTGCTGCTCCAATCGTAGCTGAATGTGCCAAAGAAATTGGTGCATTAACAGTAGGCGTTGTAACTAAACCTTTCGCATTTGAAGGTAAACGTCGTCGTGCACAAGCAGAAAAAGGCATTGAGTTCTTGACTCAAAAAGTTGATACAATTATCGTTATTCCTAATGACAAATTGTTACAAGTTGTAGATAAAAAATGTTCTTTGAGCGATGCATTCCGCACAGCTGATGATGTACTTCGTCAAGGTATCAAAGGCATTTCTGATTTGATTCAAGTTCCTGGTTTAATCAACCTTGACTTTGCAGACGTAAAAACTATCATGACTGAACAAGGCGAAGCTTTGATGGGTATTGGTATTGGCGAAGGTGAAAACCGCGCTGCAGATGCTGCAAAAATGGCTATCAATAGCCCATTGTTGGAAACTTCCATCGATGGTGCTAAAGGCATCTTGCTCAACATTTCTGGTAGTGCAAACTTGAGCTTGTTCGAAATCAACGAAGCAGCTGAAATCATTTCTGAAGCAGCAGATCCTGATGCAAATATCATCTTTGGTTCTGTTATCGATGAAAGCTTGGGCGATAAAGTTCAAATTACAGTTGTGGCTACTGGCTTTAATTCTAATACAAAAAGCGTACCAGAATTCGGTAAAACAACTACTACATCTCGTCCAGCATCCACTACAACAACAACTAACAGCGGTATCCCAGATATCCCTGTATTCATGAAACGCTAATTTATAGAGTGTATAATCAAGACATTCGTAAATAAGTAACTTAGTAAGACATATCTTGAGATATGTGTATAGGAGGTACAAATGAAGAAATTAGTATTATTAACTCTAGCAGCTACAGTTGTGGCAGGGAGTGCATTTGCAGCGGCACCTGTAACAAAAATTAGCGACGGTTCCACTAAAGTACAAGCTGATTATGCATTTAAACAACATGTATCTAAAGGTGGCGGCAATAGCAACGACGGTTTCGGTGTTTCTTTGCAACACGATCTTTCCAATAAAACTGCTGTTCAATATTCTTATGATAAATTGAATGCAAAAAATGGCGACATTAAAGATCATCAATTAGCATTAGTTTATAAAGTGCATCCAAACGTAAACGTTTATGGTGCTGGTACTGCAATTCGTACAAATGATACAGAATTAGGTTTCCAAGCTGGTGTTATTGGTCATGTGCCATTGACAGAAAAAGTAAACGGCTTTGCTAAAGCTGGTTGGGGTAACGATATTAAACAAACTTACCAAGTAGGTGCTCAATATGAAGTTCGCCCTGATGTAGACTTGAACGTATACTATGGCTATGATAAATATAGCGTAAATAGCAACGATAAAACTGCAAAAGGTTTACACGCTGGTGTAGGCTACTCCTTCTAAGGATATCAAAGACCACTCTAATGAGTGGTCTTTTTTTTGTTTATAAATACTAGCATATGATTTATAAAAATATTTTATATAGGATAATGTATATATCCTATATACCTTAGCTTTTTTATAATTCAGATTGTAATTAGTATTTTTTCTTATGTATACAATATATTTTTAAATACTCATTGTATAATTAAATAAGTTTAGGTATGATAAATATGTAATAATTCATTTTAGATAGGATGGTGCAAGTTATGACAAGTGTTGCTGCAAAGCATGCAAAAGGGAAAAAACTTAAAGATGTAATCTTTGTAACTGCTGGCCAAGCCCAAGCTGATGCTAAAGAAAATGGTCGCGAGAACGTTGTTAATGGTACATTAGGTGCAATTTATGATGAAGATGGTAAATTAGTATTCCTTAAAACCGTTAAGGACGAATATTTAAGTCTTCCAGATTCTGAACATATTGGTTATGCTCCGATTGCAGGTGTACCTGAGTTTCTTGCTGCTGCAGAGGCGGAATGCTTTGGACAATCTCGTCCAGAAGGTCATATCCGTAGTATTGCTACTACAGGTGGTACAGGCGGTATTCATCACTTAGTTCATAACTATACAGAACCTGGTGATGAGGTGTTGACTGCTGATTGGTACTGGGGTGCCTATCGTATACTTTGTAGCGATGTAGGTCGTACACTTGTTACCTATTCTTTATTTGATGAACATAATAACTTTAACCATGAAGCGTTCCAAAATCGTGTAAATGAATTAGCTGCGAAACAAACAAATGTGGTAATTTTGTTTAATACACCTGGTAATAACCCAACAGGTTACTCTATAGAGGACAAAGATTGGGAATCTATCCTTAACTTCTTGAAAGAACTCGTTGCTATAGGCCGTAATAATGTAATCATTGGCATTGATGTTGCATACCTTGATTATTCTGGTGAAAAAGAAGAGGTTCGTGCATTCTTTAGTAAATTCAGTCATTTGCCAAAAGAAATCCTTACATGTGTTTGCTATAGCTTGTCTAAAGGCTTCACTATGTATGGACAACGTGTAGGTGCCTTGATTGGTATTTCTGATGATGAAGAAATTGCTGATGAATTCTTAGAAATCAACAAATCTACAAGCCGTGCTACATGGTCTAATATATGCCGGCCTGCAATGCGTACAATGGCAAATATTGTAGCTGATCCAGCTAAGTTTAAAGCTTATGAAGATGAACGTAATTGCTATTATCAATTGATTCGCGATCGTGCTGATATATTTAAACAAGAAGCAGCACGAGTTGGCCTTCCTATGTTGCCATATCGCGGTGGTTTCTTTATTACGATTCCTACAGATTCTGCTAATGCTATCTGTGAAGAGTTGAAAAAAGAACATATCTATGTTATCGCTTTAGCTAACGGTATTCGCATAGCTGCTTGTGGTATTCCTAAATTCCAAATGATAGGACTAGCTGAAAAAATTTATAATGCTATGAAACGTCTTGGTAAATTATAATTTATGCTGTTGCTAATACTAAAAGCCACTTGATATATATCAAGTGGCTTTTTTTAGTGGATATCTTTATGTTCTTTAATGTCTTGGTCAGCTTTTTTAGCCAAGTTTTCGAGCGCTTGTTTAGGAGCTGTACGTTCACCTGTTTCAGGATCCACGAATTCAACACGGTCCAATGTATCTGTGATTTGGCCTCGAATGAAGCTTAAGTAAATTTCATAAAGTTCTTTTTTTTCTGCTAATTCCTCTGGTGTGAGTTGTTGCCCAGATTTTTTCTTTGCTGCTAGTTCATTTATACGTTTTAATGTATCGTTAATATTGCTCATATTGACCTCCTGTATTCTATATTAGAATAACATGATTTATTATAACATAGAACTAAATGAATACGTATGGTAAGATATAAGTTGTACGCGTCTGTACTTTCACAAGTGAGAAAGGAGAGCTATATGCGTGTAACAAAAGCAATAAAGGCAGAGCAATTGAAATTATTGCAAGAGCATTATTTTGATGCAAAACCTGCCCTTGAGTATACAAATGAATTTGAAT
>OATV01000229.1_pt1 | contig 23077 bp, 16 predicted proteins | sample 1476081 | NCBI WGS metagenome assembly OATV01 (sample SAMEA2579990, study PRJEB22360) | human gut metagenome | biome: human gut; feature: human-associated habitat; material: faeces | place: Denmark | collected 2008/2010
GAAAGACCCTTATAGGGTCAGAGCAAACCACCCGTTCTACGGGTGGTTATGATTTCTGTAGTATGTGTCTGATAGATATATTATAATTAAGCTTAGCATTATCATATTGGCAATGATATCATAATTAGAATCATTAAGCTTAAGAATGCTAAATAACTAGCCACAGTAAGCCGATATTTTGCTTTTAATATACATATGACGAGATAGGGGGCATTATGACGCTGCTAGAATTATCTAATATATCTTATATTGTAAAAGACAAATCTATTATCCGTAATGTATCTTTATCGGTAAATCACGGCGATTATATTACTATTGTAGGTCCTTCTGGAAGTGGTAAAAGTACACTTTTAAAATTATGTAGTGATCTGATTAGTCCTACATCGGGCACTATTACTTATAATGGTCGTCCCTTAACGGCTATAGATCCTGAATCTTATCGCAAAGAGGTAGGGTACTGTTTTCAAAGACCTTATTTGTTTGCGAAAACAGTACGTCGCAATATTCTATTTCCTTACGATATTCGCGGTTTAGAACCGGATATGAGTCGTATAGAATATCTCTTTGATCTACTACATATGCCACTAAATTATATGGAGCGCCGTAATGATGAGTTGTCTGGTGGTGAAATGCAACGAATATGCCTTATTCGGAGCCTTATTTTCGAGCCTAAAGTATTGCTTTTAGACGAGGTTACGTCTGCCTTAGATGCGACGAATACATCTATTGTAGAAAATGTGATTGATGAGCTTCATAAAAAGGGAATCACCATTATCTCCATTACTCATAATGAAGAGCAAAGCTTGCGTACTGCAAATCGCCGCATCACTATCGTAGGCGGTCAATTAGCTAAAGAGGAGATACTGATATGAGTCAGTTTCAAACTATATCTACTATATCGTTGTGCCTTGCATCAGTGCTAGTTATTATTAGTATGATTATGTCTTATCGACAAGAATTGAAGCTAGAAAAGGATATTTTCATCAGTGCTATACGTGCTACAGTTCAACTATTAGTTATCGGGTTTATTTTATCGTATATTTTTAGTACGGAAAGTCCAATATTTATTATTGGCTTACTTGGATTTATGGCTTTTAATGCCGCTTATAACTCAGCTAAACGAGGGCAAGGGATTCCGCATGCGTTATGGATTTCTTGGTTTGCTATCACCATTGGTGCATGGATAACCTTATCTATTTTATTGGTAACTGGCGTGCTTAGTTTTACTGCGTACCAATTGATTCCTGTTGGTGGTATGGTCATTAGTGGTGCTATGGTAGCCATTGGACTTTGTTATCGTCAAATGCTATCAAATTTTGAATTGCGTAAACAAGAGGTGGAAATTAAATTAGCCTTGGGTAGTACACCTAAACAAGCTTCGAAAGCAATAGTTCGTGATGTTATAAAGACGGGTCTACAACCTACTGTAGATAGTGCCAAGACATTAGGTATCGTAGCGCTGCCGGGGATGATGACAGGCCTTATCCTAGCAGGCATGCCTCCATTTGAAGCTGTAAAATATCAAATGATCGTTACATTTATGTCGTTATCCACTATATCGATTGCTTGTTTTATTACGTGTCAGTTGTCTTATAGAACATTTTTTAATACTAGAAATCAATTATATAAGTAATTTCTAGTAAAATCTTAATAGTAAATAAGGAATTAATTTAATTACATACATTTTAGTCATATTCGATATAGATAATCGATATAAATTAGAAATTCCCATACTATAAAGGTTGCTTCCTCTTATGAGGGAGTAACCTTTTATTATTGTGTGTCAAATTCCTATGTTTTTTAGTAGGAATAGTGGTATACTATGTACAGTATCAGTGAAATACCAGAAGACTGGTTGTCATATACTTTCATAAACCTAAAGAGGGGTGGCATTGCCACTAGAAAGATTTGAGGTAAGTACTATGTATGATGTAAAATCTCCAAAGGCGGAGGAATTTATTTCCCATCAGGAAATCCTTGACACACTTGCCTATGCAGAGGAAAACAAGGAAAATAGGGAGTTGTTAGATGCTATTTTAGCGAAAGCTGCTACATTTAAGGGATTAAACCACCGAGAAGCAGCAGTTCTCTTAGAATGTCCGTTACCTGAATATAAGGAAAAGCTTTTTGCTTTAGCAAAGGAAATCAAGAAGGCTATCTACGGCGATCGTATTGTTCTATTTGCACCGTTATACTTGTCTAACTATTGTATCAATGGATGTGTGTATTGTCCGTACCACTCCAAAAACCGCGATATTAAACGTAAAAAATTAACGCAAGACCAAATCAGAGAAGAGGTTATTGCGTTAGAAGCGATGGGCCATAAGCGTATTGTAATTGAGTCTGGTGAAGATCCTCTTAATAATCCACTGGAATATATTTTGGAATCCATCAAGACGATTTACAGTATCAAAAATAAAAATGGTGAAATCCGCCGTGTAAACGTAAATATTGCAGCTTGTTCCGTTGAGGACTACAAAAAATTACATGAAGCTGGTATTGGCACGTATACATTATTCCAAGAAACATATAATAAAGAAAACTATGAAGCTTTACATCCTACAGGCCCTAAGAGCGACTACGCCTACCATACAGAGGCGATGGACCGCGCTATGCAAGGTGGTATTGATGATGTAGGCATCGGAGTTCTTTATGGTTTGGAACATTATAAATACGATTTCGTTGGTTTGTTGATGCACGCAGAACATTTAGAGGCTGTGTATGGGGTAGGTCCACATACTATTTCTGTACCTCGTATTTGTCCAGCGGATGATATCGATGTAGATGATTTCAGTAATGCTGTACCTGATGATGTATTTGAAAAAATTGTTGCTCTTATCCGCGTCTCCACACCGTATACAGGTATGATTATGTCCACTCGTGAAAGTCAATCCATGCGTGAACGTGGCTTGGCATTAGGTATCTCCCAAATTAGTGGTGGATCTCGTACTAGTGTAGGTGGTTACAAAGAAGAAGAAAAGCCAGAAGATAATACGGCACAATTCGATCGTAGTGATACGCGTACATTAGATGAAATCGTTAACTGGTTGCTAGACCTTGGGTATGTTCCAAGCTTCTGTACTGCTTGTTATCGTGCAGGTAGAACTGGGGATCGATTCATGGCTCTTGCAAAATCCGGTCAAATTCACAACTGTTGTCAACCAAATGCGTTGATGACATTGAACGAATATATCATGGATTACGGCAATGATGAAACTAAGGCTCATGGTTCTAAGGTCATTGAACAACAGTTAGAAAATATCAAAAATGATTTAGTTAAAGATAAAGCTAAAGCTTATATTGCACAGATGAAAGACGGCGAACGGGACTTCCGGTTCTAAGGAATTCACTGATATGGAGCCTCCTATTGATAATAGGAGGCTCTTTCTTGTTGAGAAAATAGCAAGCTTTAAATGAGAATAAAATATATAAAATAGTTTATTTTATTTGCATTTTAAGGTATAATAAATAAAAATGATAATGATAATACGTTGAATTCAAGAATAATATTGATTATAAACTACTGAGGGATATGATGATTAAGAAAAAACGTTGGCGCATTTCCACAAGCGACAAAGAACAAGAGAATATCTTAATCCGTGAACTTGGTGTGAATCCTATTGTGGCCAAATTAATGGTTAATCGCCACATAGATGTTGATGAAGGGCGTCGGTTTTTACAAGGCTCTTTGTCTGATTTGTTAGATCCATTCGCATTAAAAGATATGGATGTAGCTGTTTCGCTAGTTCAGGAGACAATTGAAAAACATAAACCAATCGTTATTTATGGTGATTATGATGTAGATGGTATTACTGCCACATCTGTTCTATATCGTTTTTTAAAGAAACTAGGTGCTGATGTTACCTATTACATACCAGAGCGTCAAAGTGAAGGGTATGGCCTCAATTTAGAGGCTTTAGAGCATCTTATAGAGCAAGGGACAGCTCTAGTAATTACCGTGGATTGTGGTATTAGCTCTTACGATATTGTTGAGGCTGTACGTGACCGTATCGATATGATTATTACGGATCATCATACGGCACCAGATATGATTCCACGAGCAAAGGCTGTTATTAACCACAAGCAAAAGGACTGTCACTACAAGGATAAGAATTTATCCGGTGTTGGGGTTGCTTTTAAATTATGCCAAGCATTGTGGCTTACAAAGACAGGTGAATGGTATTTAGATGATTTAGATATCGTTGCATTAGGCACTGTGGCGGACGTTGTGCCGTTAGTCGGTGAGAACCGCATCATCGTAAAAGCAGGCCTTGAAAAGATGAATAGTCATCCAAATCTAGGAATTAAAAAGCTAGTCGATGTAGCAGGTCTCCATGAACGAACTATAACATCTGGGCATATTGGTTTCACCTTAGCCCCACGGCTCAATGCAGCAGGTCGCGTAACCCATGCAACACGTGCTGTTGAGTTGCTAGTTACTGATAATGCTGATATGGCTGAAGCGATTGCTGAAGAATTAAATGAAACAAATCGTGAGCGTCAAGAACTGGAGCGAAATATTCACGAACTAGCTCGTATCGATGTGGCTAACCAAGGCCATAAGGCAGACTATGTAACCGTTGTAGCCGGTGAAGACTGGCACCCTGGTGTTATCGGTATTGTGGCTTCTCGCTTGGTTGAGGAGTTTTATAAGCCGACCCTGGTTATTAGTATCCACGATGGCATTGGCAAAGGCTCCTGCCGTAGTATCGATGGTTTTAATATCTACGATGCACTGAAGTCTTGTGAAGATGTGTTATTACAATTCGGTGGCCATGCTGCAGCAGCAGGCTTCAGTATTGATGCAGATCGTATAGATGAATTGCGAGACCGTTTGACTGCGTATTGTAAGGCGCATGTAACAGCAGAGGAATATATTCCTGTTGTTGCTATTGATGCGGAACTACCCGTTGATGATATCGATGTAGATATTATTGACCGCGTATCAGCGCTTGAGCCATATGGTATGGCCAATAGTACGCCGGTCTTTGCCGTTATGGAAGCAACCGTACAAGATATAATGCTTATGGGACAATTGAAAAATCACTGTAAGGTGATTTTAGAAACCTCTAGTGGCACATTGGATGCCATTGCTTGGAATCGTCCCGATTTATTTAGAACTATATTCATTGGAACTGTGGTGAAAGTAGCATTTTCATTGCAAAAGAATGAATGGCAAGGGATGGTTTCTCCGCAGCTTATGATCCAAGCTATTGAACCGCTCACTGAAGAGCCGATTACGCTTTCCACGGAAGGTCTTAGACAAATGTATGTCATAGTAAAACAAGCTATGCGTGGTCGTAGTCAATCGGTTTATAATGTGGAACAAGAAATTTTGCGCCGTAAGCCGGCAGATCAAAATAATCGCAGTGCCCTTACATCCTTAGATGTATTTAAGGAGTTGGGCATCATAGAAGAATATACCGGTGATGATGGTCAATTAATGCTAAGATGGAATGCCGTTGAAGGAAAATTAGATCTTGTCACGTCCGTAACATTTCTTACCTATAGTGTATAGGAGGTGACACCATGACAACTGTAAATGAAGAAGGCAAAGCTTTAGTAGAACAAAGCACTTTTGATAAAGGAAAAGCTTTAGCTGAATTTATGGAGTATATCCATACCTATTTAACAGATGATGAGTGTAACCAAGTATTAAAGGCTTTTGAGCTTGCAGATAAGGCTCACGAAGGTCAGCTTAGAGCTTCTGGTGAACCGTATATCATGCATCCACTAGCAGTAGCTGATATTTTGGCACACTTACAAATTGACCATATCACACTTATGGCAGCACTCATGCATGATGTGGTTGAGGATACATCATATTCAAAGGAAGACTTAGAGGAAATGTTTGGCTCTGAAGTGGCATTCCTTGTTGATGGTGTAACGAAATTAAACCAATTCCAATATGAAACAAAAGAAGATCGGCAAATGGAGAATTATCGGAAGATGATTTTAGCCATGGCGAAGGATGTGCGCGTCGTTGTTATTAAACTAGGTGACCGCCTACATAATATGCGCACCTTAAAGCATATGCGTAGCGACAAACAAAAGCGCATTGCAAAGGAAACATTAGAAATCTTTGCTCCTTTAGCACATCGCCTTGGTATCTTCAATGTGAAATGGGAGCTGGAAGATTTATCATTCCGGTATTTAGAACCAGAAAAATACTATGATCTTGTAGATCAAATGAAACAAAAACGCCAAGCTCGTGAAGACATTGTAAATGATACGATGAGTCAACTCACTAAGGCTTTAGGCGAAGCTCATATTAAGGCGGATATCAAAGGTCGTCCAAAACATTTCTACAGTATTTACAAGAAGATGAAAAAGGACAATCGCGATTTATCTCAAATCTATGACTTGCTTGCAGTTCGCGTTATCGTTGATACAATTCCTGATTGTTACGCGGTACTAGGCATTGCTCATAGCTTGTGGAAACCATTGCCATATCGTTTCAAAGATTATATTTCCATGCCGAAATCTAATATGTATCAATCGTTACATACTACGGTTATCGGTACCATGGGGCAACCTGTAGAAATTCAAATCCGTACATGGGAAATGCACCGCGTATCTGAATACGGTGTTGCAGCGCATTGGCGTTATAAAGAAGGCAATAAAAATGGCGATAAGGATTTCGACCAAAAGGTTGCGTGGTTGCGCCAAGTATTGGAATGGCAAGATATAAGTAATCCAACAGAGCTTGTAAACGCTTTAAAATTAGACGTATTCTCCGGTGAAGTATTCGTATTTACACCAAAAGGTGATGTTGTTAAATTGCCGATAGGTTCTGTTCCACTAGATTTTGCCTATCGTGTTCATACCGATGTAGGGCATAGATGCGTTGGTGCCAAGGTAAATGGTAAAATTGTACCTCTTGATTACACCTTGCAAAATGGTGATATCGTAGATATTATTACATCTAAAACAGGCCGTCCGAGCCTTGATTGGCTTAATATCGTAGGTTCTTCTGAAAGTAAGAGTAAAATACGCAACTGGTTCAAGCGTGAAAATAAAGCTGAAAATATTGAAAAAGGCTTAGAAGCGCTCGAAAAAGAAGCAAAACGATTAAATTATAGCTGGAAAGAATTGATTGCAGATAATCGACTTCAACAGGTTACGAAACAGCTCAAAGCAGGTATAGAAGATGAAATGTTTGCCGCTTGCGGTTATGGTGGTATCCCTGTAAGCACGGTTCTATTGCGGTTAATTGAACTTTATAAAAAATCTAAAGAAGCAGAAGAGTCTAAACACAGCACTGAACAAATCATTGAGAAACTAAAAGCTCAAGGTCCAAAAACGACCAAGAATGGTACAGGCGTTCTTGTAAAAGGCGAAGCTGGTGTTATGGTGCGTATGGCGAAATGCTGTAGCCCTGTACCTGGTGATGATATCATCGGTTATATCACGCGTGGTCGTGGGGTATCCATCCATCGCTCCGATTGTACGAGTCTTGGACATACGCCAGAAGATTTAGAGCGTATGATTGAGGTCTCCTGGGATGGTTCTTCTGGTGAATCTTTCCACGTAGGCATCGATATCCAAGCTTATGATCGAAATGGTCTGTTGATGGAGGTTATGGCTGTACTTTCAGAATTGAAAATCACTATTACAAACATCAATGCAAAGGTTCAAGAAGATACTAAAACCGTAAGTATCAATGTAGTTGTTGATATCCGAGATATTTCACAACTTGATTTTGTTATGACTAAGTTGCGCCGTATTCGTGAAGTGTATACGGTACAACGTAGTAGAGGAGGGGCTTAATGAGTGAACAACAATTAGTGCTTATGCGCATGCCTTTAGGTCCACTAGGAACAAATTGCTATGTCATAGGCGATAAAGCTGTTGGTGAGGCTTTCATCATTGACCCTGCCACACCGGAAGTATTAGATGCGCTAAAGAAACATGACTTGAAGCCCAAAGCTATTTTGCTAACCCATGGTCATGGTGACCATATTGGGGGCGTTCAAGACATTGTAGATGCCTATCAAGTGCCTGTATATATTCATAAGGGTGATGTGCCGTATTTGTCAGATCCTGAACTCAATCTCAGTGCTTATAGCAATCCTACACCGATTAAGGTGAAGGCAGAGATCATCGAGGTTAAACAAGGTGACCATATCACATGTGGGGATATCGATTTGGAAGTACTTGAGACACCAGGTCATACGCCCGGTGGGGTGTGTTACTACATGGAAGGTCTTGTATTCGTAGGGGATACTCTCTTTAGAGATTCCGTAGGACGTACAGATTTTCCAAACGGCTCTTATGAGACCTTGATGGAATCCATCAAAACTCAACTTTATAAATTGCCTGATAATACAATGGTTTATCCTGGTCATGGGCCGGAAACAAATATAGGTTATGAAAAACAATACAATCCATTTGTTGGAGTGTAGGTTTTATAAAATTTTGTAGAAGTAAAGGGGATAGTTATCATGAATACAACATTAGAAAAATTAAAAGAACGCATTAAAGACAAAAAATACAAATTGACTACACAACGTCAAACAATTTTACAAGCCTTCATCGATGCTGATGAAAATCATTTAAGTGCAGAAGACGTATATGTACTTGTAAAAGAAGTGGCTCCTGATATCGGCTTGGCTACTATTTACAGAACACTTGATCTCTTCACTGAACTTGATTTGTTGAAACGTCTTGATTTTGGCGATGGTCGTAACCGTTACGAATTGAACGACGAAGAGTTTGCTCATTTCCACCATCATTTGATCTGCGTAAAATGTGGCAAAGTATCCGAGTTTGAAGATGATATGCTTGAAACACTAGAATCCATCATTGCTAAAAAATTGAACTTCCGCACTATCGACCATCAATTGAAAGTATATGGTTATTGCAGTGATTGCCAAAATCATATGACTGAAGCAGAGCTTGACAAATTAGAACGTATGGCTCATCACCATGCTTAATGGATATCTATATACGGGACCATTACCGCTTGGTTCTGTAGTGGCCCATAATTGTGGTGCTGCAGGCCTGTTTTCTGACAAGGTGCATCCAGATGTTATCCTTGAAGCTCACGAAGTCGATGGATTGTATACTTTAACAGTTACCATTGGTGAGACGGTTCAGACTTTTGAAGGCCCTGTTTCCTCTATGGGACGACGTCAAATAGGGCAAGCTTTGTTAAGCTATTTGCGTGAATATCAAGGCTTGCCAGTTGATGCACCATGGGGGACTATGGTCGGTGTACGCCCTACAAAGCTACTACATAAATATATAGATACATATGGCTCTGTCCACGCAGCAACTCGTCACATTCGGGACGAGTTTTCTGTGTCTATGGAAAAGCTTGCTACTTTGGGGGCCATTAGCGAGTATCAACGTCCATTTCTATCTGATACAGATGATAAAAAGGTAAGCCTCTATTGTGGTATTCCTTTCTGTGACACGCGTTGCGTATATTGCTCGTTTCCATATGGTCTCTATCAGGATTATGCTGGTAAAAGTCAATTCCTAAGGGCTTTAACCCGTGATATAGAAGATATGAAAGCTATTGTCCAATCTTATAATTTAACCGTAAATACCCTCTATATGGGCGGTGGTACTCCGACAGTGCTAAAGGATGAAGACTTTCACCAGGTTCTAAAACAGTTGTCTCTACTCGTACCAGAAGGTCATGAATTTACTGTAGAGGCAGGACGACCTGATTCTGTTAATCCTACAAAGCTACGTTCCATGCTTGAGCTAGGTGTGAATCGTATTAGCATTAACCCGCAAACGATGCAAGATGATATTTTGCGTCGTATTGGGCGTGGTCATAGCGTACGGGATGTTGATGAACTTTTACAATATGTAAAAAACAATACATCACTATCTGTAAATATGGATTTTATTGCAGGCTTGCCTAACCAAACAATGCCAAACATGAGAGAGAATATGGATTATGTATGTCAAAATCTGCCAGAAAATGTTACAATTCATACGTTAGCATTAAAACGTGGTAGTCCGTTGTACGATTTACATATGCAAGATGATATTCCTGAAGAACATCTCGTGGCGGAAATGGTACAATATGGTAAAGAGCGTCTTGAAGCAGCTGGTTATGTGCCATATTATTTATATCGCCAACAATATATGAGAGGGCAGTTAGAGAATATTGGCTATACCTTGCCTGGCAAAGCGTGTGAATATAATATTCAGATCATGGAAGAACGGCAGAGTATTCTATCTATGGGGCCTGGCAGCTCGTCTAAGTGGATGCGAGCCCCTGAATACCGTCAACTTAAACAGCATATGCCAAAAGACGTAGATGTTTATCACGAAACGATAGATGTACTTTTAGAGAAACGACATAGAATTTGTGAAAGATTTTGGGAGGTTGTGTAATGGCTATAAGAAAACCAAGAGGTACACAAGACTTTTTGCCAGAACAGATGATACATTGGCATTATATTGAACAACGTATGCGCGAAATTTGTAAAGTATATGGGTTCAATGAAATTCGCACACCTGCCTTTGAAGAAACTAAATTATTCTTACGCGGTATCGGTGAGACTACAGATGTAGTACAAAAAGAGATGTACACCTTTACCACTGGTGATGACGGTGGTTCTAGCTTTACCTTACGCCCTGAAAATACGGCGTCTGCTGTGCGCGCATACTTAGAAAATAAAGTATATGGTAAAGAAGGTCTCACAAAATGGTATTACATGGGCCCTATGTTCCGTCATGATAAACCGCAAGCGGGTCGTTATCGTCAATTCCACCAATTTGGTGCAGAGGTACTAGGTTCGCAATCTCCAGTGGTAGATAGTGAAGTTATCTGCATGGTTGTACAGTTATTAAAAGACTTTGGTCTTAAAGATCTCAATGTAGAGGTGAACTCCGTAGGTTGTCCAACATGTCGCCCTGTATACCGCGAAAAATTAATCGCCTTCTTTGAACCAAAAAAGGAACAATTATGTAGCGATTGCCAAGAACGGTTGTACAAAAATCCTTTGCGTATACTGGATTGTAAAAATGAAACATGTAAATCCTTGTCCGTAGGTGCTCCTGAAATTTACGAACATTTATGTGAAGAGTGTCATGATCATTTTGAAGAATTGAAAACCTATTTAACTGCAGCTAATGTGCAATATACTTTAAATCCTCGTCTCGTACGTGGCCTTGATTACTATACAAAGACAGCCTTTGAGGTACAATATACTCCTTTAGGTGCTCAAAGTGCTGTAGCCGGTGGTGGCCGTTACGATGGTCTCGTAGAAGAACTCGATGGACCTCATACTCCAGCTATCGGTTTTGCTATGGGCATGGAGCGTTTACTATTAGCTCTTGAAAAACAAAACTTATTGCCTGAGCCAACTGTAGAACCATCTGTATTCGTAGTCGCTCTTGGTGATGCGGCTAAGGTAGAGGCTTTCAAAATTTGCCAAGCCTTACATGATGAATATATTACCGTTGAAATGGATGGGCAGGGCAAGAGTATGAAGGCACAATTAAAATACGCTAACAAAATTAATGCGAAATATGTTATTATATTGGGTGATGATGAATTGGCTCGTAAAGAAGCCATAATTCGATTCATGGATACTAGTGAACAAGAGACTGTTTCTCTAAATATAGTAGCTGAAGATATTAAGGCTATAATTAATGATGAAAAATTTACACAAGAATATAAAGATATAATGAAGAGATTTCCTAGTATACGAATTAGTAATGTTATGACTGGAAAGGATGACAATTAGAATGGAAACAATGCAAGGCTTACACCGTACGCACGGTTGTGGCACCATCTCTGAACAAGAGGTAGGTAAAGAGGTCGTATTATGTGGATGGGTTGAACGCCGTCGTGACCATGGTGGTTTGATTTTCTTGGATTTACGCGATCGTTCTGGTGTAGTACAAGTAGTGGCATCCCCAGATCATAACGTAGAATCGTTCCACAAAGCAGAGGATGTTCGTAATGAATATGTGCTTTGTGTACGTGGTAAGATTACAAAACGTGATGAGGCTGCTATTAATCCAAACCTTCCTACAGGTGCATACGAAATGTTCTGTGAAGAGTTGCGCGTATTGAATTCCGCTAAAACTCCTCCTTTCTATATCCAAGATGATATCGATGTAGATGAAAATATTCGCTTGAAATATCGTTACCTTGACTTACGTCGTCCAGAAATGCAACGCAACTTGATTTTACGTCACAAAGTAACTAAAGCAATGCGCGACTTCTTCGATAGCCGCGATTTCTTGGAAATTGAAACGCCAATGCTTACTAAATCTACACCAGAAGGCGCTCGTGACTATCTAGTGCCGTCTCGTGTAAATGCTGGTACATTCTATGCGTTGCCACAATCTCCACAAATCTTTAAACAAATCTTGATGGTTGCTGGTTATGAAAAATACTTCCAAATCGCTCGTTGCTTCCGCGATGAAGATTTGCGTGCAGACCGTCAACCTGAGTTTACTCAGCTCGACTTGGAAATGTCCTTCGTAGACGAAGAAGACATTTACTCCATGCTTGAAGAAATGATTGCTCATGTATTTAAAACTGCATTGGGCAAAGAAATCACATTGCCTATGCCTCGCATTACATGGGATGAAGCAATGGATAAATATGGTTCTGATAAACCAGACCTTCGCTTTGACATGGCGTTTACAGATGTAACTGATCTTGTAAAAGATACAGAATTTAAAGTATTCCGCTCTGTAATCGACAATGGTGGCGTAGTTAAAGGTATCGTTGTACCTGGCGACGCTGGCATTCCTCGTCGTGAACTTGATGACCTTGTTGAGTATGTAAATCGTTACGGCGCTAAAGGCCTTGCATGGGCTTGCTTCAACGAAGATGGTTCTATCAAGTCTCAAATCATGAAGTTCTTAGGTGAAGATACAATTCGCAATATCGGTGAAAAAATGGGCGCTAAAGGTGGCGACCTCGTATTGATGATTGCTGATAAACCTGCAACTGTGGCACGTGCATTAGGCGAATTGCGCCTTGAAATGGCACGCCGCATGAACATGATTGATCCAGATAAATTGGCATTCACATGGGTAACTGATTTCCCTATGTTCGAATATAATGAAGACGAAAAACGTTATGTGGCAATGCACCATCCGTTCACAATGCCACGCCATGCGGATCTTGATAAATTGGAATCCGATCCTGGCAGCGTAAAAGCGATTGCTTACGACATGGTATTGAATGGCGTAGAAATCGGTGGCGGTTCCTTGCGTATCTACCAAGCTGACGTACAAGAAAAAGTATTCAAAGCAATTGGTTTGTCCATTGAAGAAGCACGATCTAAATTCGGCTTTATGCTTGATGCATTCCAATATGGTGCACCTCCTCATGCAGGCTGTGCATTTGGTTTAGATCGTCTTGTTATGTTGATGGCAAAACGTCAATCTATCCGCGACGTAATCGCATTCCCTAAAACTCAATCTGCTTCTGATATCATGAGCCAAGCTCCATCTGAAGTAGAACCAAAGCAATTAAAAGAGTTGCATATTAAACCAGATGTAGAAGAAGAACAAGAGCAATCTTTAGTGTAAAAACATAGGCAAGAATTGATTAAAATCGAAATGTCAAGACTTGTTAATTGCTAATCTTTCTGATACTATTTAAGTATAAGATATCCCTGCCATGTGCGTGTGATATCGCAGTTTTGAGCCAACACATTTACTTTGGGAGTCTGAACTCTCGTCTGAACGTTACGCCCTTACGGGACAACTGCAGGATGAGGAGGACACCCACCTGCCCTTGCAGGATCAAAACGCGGTACATTACGGCATGGTGGGGCTTTTTTGCGTGTAAAAATGGCATATAATGAGAACATCAATGGTTTACAAATATGGATATTAATAGTTTAGATACAATGATTTGAGGTGATAGAATGGATAGTTTGTTTGATTTAGAGCCTACAAATGGATATGAGCCACTTCCTGTGCGTATGCGTCCTACCAAGTTGGATCATTTATACGGTCAAGAGAAGGCCGTAGGGAAGGGGACCTTCTTACGTGCTATGGTAGAGAAGGATACCATACCATCTATGCTTTTTTATGGGCCTTGTGGAACGGGGAAAACTACACTAGCAGGTATCATTGCTAAGGTAAGTAATAGTCATTTTGTAAATTTAAATGCTACCAATGCTGGTATAGGTGAGTTGCGTAACATCATAGAGGATGCTCGTAAGCGCGTACGGTCATTACAACAAAGAACTATATTATTCCTTGATGAAATCCACCGTTTCAATAAAAGCCAACAAGATGTGTTATTACCTTGTGTAGAAGATGGTACGATTATCCTTATTGGTGCCACCACAGAAAATCCGTTTTTTGAGGTTAATAGACCGCTTTTATCCCGTTTGCGACTCATAACATTGGAGGCTTTAACACCAAAGGCGATTGGTCAAATTTTGCGTCGTGCTATTACAGATGAAGAGGTAGGTCTTGGTAAACGCCGTTTACAAGTAACCGATGAAGTGCTAGAGGATATAGGGATTTTCGTTAATGGCGACGGTCGTATGGCGTTGAATATTTTAGAACAGGCTGCAGCTATGGTACCGGATGAAGGGACTATAACCATAGAGGTTCTTGAAAAAGTTGTGGGACGTCGAATTTATACATATGATAAAAAAGGTGACAGCCACTACGATACAATCTCTGCTTTTATTAAAAGTATGCGTGGCTCTGATGTACAAGCGACGGTGCATTATTTGGCACGTATGATTGAAGCGGGTGAGGATCCTAATTTTATTGCTCGTCGGATCGTAATATGTGCAGCTGAGGATGTAGGCCTTGCAGATCCGCAAGCTTTAATTCTAGCTAATGCAGCGGCTCAAGCAGCTCATATGGTAGGATTTCCAGAGGCTCGCATCATATTGTCTGAGGCGGCTTGTTATGTAGCATTAGCACCGAAAAGTAATTCTGCTTATTTGGCTATCGATGCAGCAATTGCTGATGTGCGCCACAAGGATTGTGGACAGGTGCCAGATCATTTAAAAGATAGTCATTATAGTGGGGCTAGCAAGCTAGGTCATGGGAACACCTATAAGTATGCTCACAACTATCCAAATGGCTATGTAAAACAGCAGTATCTACCAACACCTCTTATGGATGCTTCGTACTACAACGGTATTAAAAGAGGCAAGGAAGAACAGTTACTTTGTGACTGGGAGAAACGGCGTAAAAGCTAACTAAATACTTCGATATATGCTATAATATAATGATAAGTTAATTTACAGTAGTGTTATATAAGTAAGGGGTTTGTATAGATTTATGGCAGAAGAAAAAACTTCCACCAAAAAACGCAATACACGACGAAAGCGAACAAGTACAAAACAGCAAACTAAGTCTCAAGGATTTTCCTTGCGCAGCGAAGTTAAAGGCTTAATTGTAATTGCCTTTGCAGTTATTTCCTTGCTCGGATTCTTTGGGTTTGAACTCGGTCTTGTAGGACAGATTTTAACAGGTATATTCCGTCATGGTTTTGGCCTAGGTGGTATTATTCCTTGCCTTGGTGTGTTCTGGATTGGCTGGCGATTATTGTATAAAGGAACATTTATTTCCGTTACTAAACGGGGCGTTGTAATGACTTTGTTCTTCCTATTCTTGCTAGCCCTTGTTCCATTGTGGCGCGTTCCTGAGGGGCAGGAATTAATCACTACACAATTGGCTGACCAAGGTGGTGTAGTAGGTGGTGCTATCGCTACATTCCTTCGCACTCTATTAGGTGAGCTAGGGGCTATCATTTTAGATGTGTTCTTATTATTAGCCTTTGGTATTCTAATCACTCGTTTATCTTTGCGAAGTGGCTTGCAAAAGGCAGCGGATAAAACACAAGTAGGTTTAGATGTAGCTAAAGAAGTGGCTGCTGAGAAGGTAGCTGTAGCTAAAGAGGTCTTTGAAGATTGGAATGAACAACGTAAAGAAGCTGCAGAACAACGGAAAGCGTATAACAGGGAAAAGGACACACGCTTTGCTGATGCTGCAGATCAAGCGTTAGATACACTTGAAAAACGAGGTATCACTACTGACCGAGATAACTTTGAAACGAGTGCGGTTGTAGATAATGAACCTATGGTGGATACAGTGACGACTGTAGAAACTCCAAAGGCTCCTACATCTTGGAAAGAATTAGCTGAAATAGAAGCGCGCAACCGTGCAGTAGAACAATTGGCGAATATTTCTGAAGATGCTGGTGATGCGAAGTCTTATGATGCAGATGATTTTGATCAATTCTCTGATGCTAGTAGATCTACAGGTGATGACTATGTATATACTCCAGATGAGGATTATACATATACTCCAGACGAAGGATATATAGATGAATCTGACTCAGTAGAGAATAACCATGAGGAACAACCAGAGTTTACATATCAAAATACAACGATTGGTCCATTGGAAACTAATCACGCTGCCATAGCTTCTGCTGTACCTGGAACAGGTGCTGCAGCAAGTTCTGTAAGTGCTGGTACCGGTATGTCTGGTATGAGTTTACAAGTACCATCTACTATTAGTACTACAGAAGATACAGCACAAGTAGCAGTATCTAAAGATGGTCAAATTCATCGTACCTATGATAGACCTTATCATTTCCCAAGCCTTGATATTTTGGCGAAAGGGAAGGGGAGTCAAAGCAATGGTGAAGAAGTAGCGCAAAATGCAATGATGCTTGAAAATGTATTGAGTAACTTTGGTATTACTGCTAAGGTCGTTAATGCTACACAAGGTCCAACTGTTACACGCTACGAAATTGAACCTGCACCTGGTGTAAAGGTTAGCCGTATCGTCAACTTAACTGATGATATTGCCTTAAACTTAGCGGCTCAACATATTCGGATGGAGGCTCCAATCCCTGGTAAATCCGCCATCGGTATCGAGGTTCCTAATAAGACGACAGAGGCCGTTCATTTGCGTGATGTTCTTGATTGTAGTGACTTCAAGGACGCTCGTGGGGGTATTCCAGTTGGTCTTGGCAAGGATATTGCAGGTAAGCCTGTTATTACTGACCTTGCGAAGATGCCTCACTTGCTTGTAGCAGGTACTACTGGTTCTGGTAAATCTGTATGTGTTAATACTTTGATTTCAAGTATTCTATTTAGTCGTAAACCAGAAGAGGTTAAGCTTTTATTAATCGATCCTAAGATGGTTGAATTGTCTATCTACAATGGCATTCCTCATTTGATGGCGCCAGTTGTAACCGATATGAAAAAAGCAGCCGCTGTATTGCGTTGGGCTGTTCGTGAGATGGAGGCTCGTTATAAAGCTTTTGCAGCATCTGGCAAACGCGATATTAAGAGCTATAACGAAGCGCACCCTAAGGCGGCTATGCCTTTGATTGTATTAATTATCGATGAGTTAGCTGATCTTATGATGACTGCTCCTGATGATATTGAAGAATCTATTAGTCGCTTAGCACAAATGGCGCGTGCTGCAGGTATTCACATGGTACTTGCTACGCAACGTCCTTCTGTCAACGTTATTACTGGTTCTATTAAGGCCAATGTACCTAGCCGTATTTCCTTTGCCGTAGGTTCTCAAATTGACTCCCGTACTATTCTCGATATGGCGGGTGCTGAGAAATTGCTTGGTAAAGGGGATATGTTATTTGCTCCAATTGGTGCTAATAAACCAATTCGTGTACAAGGTGCGTTTATCTCTGATGATGAGGTAGAACATCTTGTGGAATTTGTAAAAGCTCAACGTGAACCAGAATATGACGATACTGTTACACAAGAGGCTGAGAAGGAAACCGAAAAAGAATCATCAGAAGAAAATGATATCTACCGCGATGAATTATTAGAACGTGCTGTTAATCTCGTTATGGAATCTGGTCAAGCTTCTGTGTCTATGTTACAGCGTCGATTCCGCATTGGGTATACTCGTGCGGCTCGCCTTGTTGATACGATGGAAGACCTTAAAATTGTTGGTCCTAGTATGGGCAGTAAGGCTCGAGAAATTTTGATGAGCCCTGAACAAGCTAAGGCGCGATATTTCTCAGACTCCAATGATGAGCAATAATTAAATGATTACGATATGAGTATTATGTAGATTAAGAGAGGAACGAAAATGGCTGAATTAGGCGAAGAATTACGACGTGAACGAGTAAGACGTAATTTAACCTTTAAAGATGTGGAGCAAGTACTGCACATTAAAACAACCTATTTGGAAGCTATCGAAGATGGTAAGTATGACATCATTCCTGGTCAGGTCTACGTAAAAGGCTTTATTCGTAATTACGGTAATTATTTAGATCTTGATGGTGACCGCTTGGTAAAAGCCTACCAAAGTCAAGTAGGTGATATAGATACGTTTTCTTTGCGTTCTGTGACGCGTCAGAAGGCACAAGCGGCGCCAAATTTGGTGCAAAGTGAATTCGTTGAATACCAAACATCCAAAAAGCGTATGTCCTTAGAAACGCGTCAACGTAAACGTCAGCGTTCTATCGTACAAGAACGCATTATTTTAGGGATTATTTTATTCTGTATGGCATTATTTTTACTGTGGTTATTCCTTTTCTAATAGTTGATTAGGAATGATAGAAAGGCATTTACATAATCAATGGATAGATTTTTAGTAACAGAACCTTCGGATATGAAGGAACGAGGTTGGGCCGAATTAGATTTCGTTCTCATCAGTGGGGACGCCTATGTGGACCATCCGTCCTTTGCACCTGCAGTTATCGGCAGATACTTAGAATCCAAAGGGTATCGTGTAGGTATTATAGATCAACCAGATTGGAATGATGTAGAGGCTTTCAAAAAACTTGGTAAACCGCGTCTAGCATCCCTTGTTACGGCAGGAAATCTAGACTCAATGCTCAATAAATTTACGGCGGCAAAGAAAATTCGTCGACAAGATGACTATTCTCCAGGTGGTGAAGCGGGCCATCGCCCAGATCGAGCTACCTTGGTATATGCGAATCGTATGAAGGAGGCTTATAGTGATGTGCCTCTTATTATAGGTGGCATAGAGGCGTCCTTACGCCGATTTGGTCATTATGATTATTGGTCAGATACTGTGCGTCGTTCTATTTTAGTTGATTCAAAGGCGGATGTACTCATTTATGGTATGGGTGAACTTCAAATTGTAGAATTAGCTGATGCGTTAGATCAAGGCAGATTTAAAGAGTCCTTGCCATCTATTCGTGGTATTTGTTATATGGCCAAGGAAATCCCTACTATAGACTATGTTGAGTGTCCATCTTTTGAGGAAATTAAAGCGGATAAGATGGCTTTTGCTGATGCATTCCGTATGCAGTATGATGAACAAGATCCATTCTATGGTCGTATAGTAGTACAAAAACATGGCGATAGATATCTTGTTCAAAACACACCTGCATTGCCACTTACGCAGGAGGAAATGGATGGCGTATATAACTTGCCGTATACTCGCAAGTGGCATCCTAAATATGATGATAAGGGTGGCGTACCAGCATTAAGCGAAGTACAGTTTAGCCTTGTAAGTCAACGGGGATGCTTTGGTAGCTGTTCATTCTGTGCAATAACAAATCATCAAGGTCGTATCATCCAAAATCGTAGTCATGAGTCTTTACTTGATGAAGCTCAAACTATGATTAATATGGATAACTTTAAAGGATATATTCATGATGTTGGGGGCCCTACGGCGAACTTCCGTCATTTAGCTTGTGACAAACAAGCTGTATATGGTGCTTGTAAAGGTCGTACTTGTGCGGCTCCAGAGCCTTGTGAAAATCTAAATACAAACCATGATGACTATATTGCTTTACTCCGTAAATTACGTAAGCTAAAAGGCGTAAAAAAGGTATTTGTTCGTTCTGGCTTGCGTTATGACTATGTTCTAGCGGATAACAATAAAGATTTTGTCCGCGAGCTTTGTGAATTTCATGTAAGTGGACAATTAAAAGTAGCGCCAGAACATGTTTCTAAACGCGTTACCAATATGATGGGCAAAGCTGGTAAGGAAGAGTTCCTCACCTTCAAATCTTGGTTTGAAGAGGCCAATAAAAAGCTTGGTAAGAAGCAATATTTAGTACCATATTTTATGAGCTCTCATCCAGGTTGTGCCTTGGAAGATGCTATTGAATTAGCTGAGTTCTTACGTGATCAACATATGTATCCAGAACAAGTGCAAGACTTTATTCCTACGCCGGGAAGCTTATCGACATGTATGTACTATACGGGCATTAACCCACTGGATGGAAAACCTGTATATGTTGCAAAAAAAGGTAGAGATAAAGCTAAGCAGCGGGCTTTAATGCAATATAAAAATATTGAAAATTATGACCTTGTAAAAGAGGCGCTCATTGAAGCTAATCGACGTGACTTGATAGGGTTTGGACCTGAATCTTTGATTCCACCACGCCCAATTGGTCGGACTAATCGTACTAGTCAATCTAGTGGTTCTCGTAATAGTGGGAAGAATAATGATCGTCGCAATGGACGTCAGTCTAGTGAGAAAAGTAGTAAGGGTAGACCTTCTCGTAATGGCATGACCAAAAGTCGTCCATCTAATAGTAATCGAGGACGTGGTAGTCGTTAATAATGGAGAATAGCTTTGTCTATTCTGGTTTGGGAATACTTTATGTCTTATAGGAGGCATATATGAAACGGTGGATTGCTCCGGGCGTTTTAGCCCTATTTGTTATAGGAATGTTAACCTATGGCGTAAACTTTTACCATCAAGAACAGTTAGAACATGCAAAAGAACCTGTTCGTGGTGAAATTACAGTTTATACAGACTTGCCGAACAATATAACTACATTGCTTGCCGATCGATATGAAGAGGAGAAAAATGTAAAAGTTACAGTTATGCCTCTTACAGAAGAGCAAATGGCCCAACGGTCGGCTTCAAATGTAGCTGATACATCTGGTGATCTGGTACTTACCTCTGAAGATAATCTCGTTGTAGGGGCAAATGCAGGGAAATATGCACCTATCGTTAATGAAAGAATTGACGAAGTACGTGATAATCTAAAAGATATAAATGGGTATTGGGTAGGTCTTTGGTATGATCCTATTGTATTTGTTCAAAATGACACCTTCTACAATGGGATAGGTAAATATATTACTACTTGGGATACATTGGGTAAACAAGGTGATTGGTCTATTGTGATGACCGATTTTGTAGCATCCCAAAATGCAGCTAATTTGTTATATAACATGGTGGAATATAGAGGCGAGCCTGAGGCACTGAACTATTTATATAGCTTAAAGCCACATATAATACAACATGCCAAGTTCTTGTCTACTCCAGTTCGCTTAACTGCGTTAGGAGAGTCTAATATCGGCATTGGTAATTTGTCTGATGCAGCCCAATATACTCGTCATGGATATCCGATTAAAGTTATATACCCAACAGATGGAACATCTTATTATGTAACTGGCGCTGCTGTATTAAAAAATTCAAAACATAAAGCAGATAGCGTTGAATTTATTAATTGGTTGTTATCTACAAAGACTGCAAAATATATGGTTGAAAATAATTTCACCTATATGTTTACGAATCCAGAAATGGATGAGCCAAAAGACTCATTGGGGCACGAGTTAATTTTATGGCCTGTTAATGGTGGTTACACTATAGATGGCAAAAAGTTGTTGTTAAATCACTGGGTTAGCCAAGTGCGTTTCCGGAAGGAGTAACTCAGTTATATAAATCCTATTACAGGAAGTAAATTGAGAAATAAACAAGTTATGAAAGGATATAGAATGGGTAAGAAATTAGGGTATGTTAGCCTAGGTTGTGCTAAAAACTTAGTAGATACAGAGGTAATGTTAGGCTTATTGAAAGATAATGGCTATACGATTACAGAGGAACTAAGCGAAGCAGATCTTATCGTTGTAAATACCTGTACCTTTATTGAGAAAGCAAAAGCCGAGTCTATTAATACTATTCTTGAGGTGGCTCAATATAAAGAGGATGGTAAATGTAAAGGCCTTATTGTAGCAGGTTGCTTAAGCCAACAATATCAAGATGAATTATTCCAAGAAATTCCTGAAATTGATGCTTTAATCGGTACAGGTGCATGGGACCAGATTATGGTAGCCGTTGATGCTATTGAACATGGCAATCGCAGTTGTATCATGGAAAATATTACAAATATTTATGATGAGCGTATGCCGCGTATTCAAACAACGCCTCGGTACAGTGCATATATAAAAATTGCTGAGGGCTGTAACAATGGTTGTACCTTCTGTATTATTCCAAAGGTGCGTGGTGCATTCCGCAGTCGTACTATCGAGTCTATTAAGGCCGAAGTAGAACGATTGGCTGCATCCGGTGTTAAAGAGGTCGTTCTTATCGCTCAGGATACGACTAGTTACGGTATTGATCTAAATGATGGTAAACCATTGTTGACTACGTTGTTAAAAGAATTAACTGCCGTAGAAGGTATCGAATGGATTCGCATGTTATACTTATATCCAACTTTCTTCTCCGATGAATTGTTAGATATTATCGTTAATGAGCCAAAACTTTGTAAATATGTAGATATTCCATTGCAACATGTGAATAACGATATTTTAAAACAAATGAATCGTCGTGATGATCGCAATGATATTGAACGTTTACTTAAGAAGATTAGAAATGCACCGACCCATATTACATTGCGCACATCTATCATCGTTGGTTTTCCTGGTGAAACAGATGAACAATTTGAAGAACTTTGCGACTTTGTAAAAGAAATCAAATTCGATAATATGGGCGTGTTTACCTACTCTCAAGAGGAAGGTACTCCTGCAGGTGCTCGTGAAGACCAAGTGCCAGAAGAGGTTAAAGACGAACGTTATCATATTCTCATGTCCATTCAAGCAGCTATCTCTGAAGAAAATAATCGCGATTTAGAAGGTACTGTTGACTATGCAATGGTGGAAGAAATCGAGGACGGCGAGAATGGTACATTACTAGCTAAAGGACGCTTGAAATCTCAAGCACCTGATGTAGACGGTAATATGTACATTGAGGACTGCGGTGAAGAGGTTCAACCTGGTGATATTCTTAAGGTACAGGTAGAGCAAGGCTTTGCGTACGACGTTGTAGCTACGGTTGTAGAATAAAACACAGCTCGATTCTTTCGATTGTGGAGGTGATCTGATGATTGTAGAACTTATTTCTACAGGTTCAGAAT
>OATV01000236.1_pt1 | contig 22776 bp, 19 predicted proteins | sample 1476081 | NCBI WGS metagenome assembly OATV01 (sample SAMEA2579990, study PRJEB22360) | human gut metagenome | biome: human gut; feature: human-associated habitat; material: faeces | place: Denmark | collected 2008/2010
ATGACGGCCTGCGAGTCGCTACCCCCCTCCGCCCGCCCCCCCCTGCCGCGTCTAGAGGCCGCACGCGCAGAACGATTTTTATATCGAACGGGAATCCTCGACTCGATTGAGTCGAGGATTATTTATTTGCGCGAATAATGGTCTGCGCGTGCGGCCTCTAGACGCACCGAGGGAAGGCGTACGAGGTACGTCGACCGAGGGGCAACGACGGGGGCACTCCACAGAGCATCATTCGTGGAGTTCGTTGGAGGAGGGGGAGCTGTAACCTTCGGGCTCCAGTTGGAACGTGGTGTGGGGGACTGAGACGGGGAAGTGTTCGCGCAGGCAATCCTGAAGTTGGGTGAGGATGCCCGCTGCCTGTTCCATGGTGAGTCCCCGTTCCACCACCACGTGCGCCATGAGAATCGGCATGCCGGTGGATACGGTACTGGCATGCAGGTCATGCACGGCGACCACGTGGGGCACGCCTTCAAGGTGCTCGCGAACCGTGTCGAGGTCAAGTCCTTCAGGAGTTTCTTCCAACAGTACCTTGACCGCGTTGGACAGCAGCTTGATGGCACGGGGAATCATCATCAACGCGATGGCCGCACCGGCCACGGCGTCGAAGCCGTTCCAGCCGGTGGAAATCATGACCAATGCGGAGGCCACCACGGCAACCGATCCGAGTGCGTCGTTCATCACTTCGAGGAATGCGGCCTTCATATTCATATTGTCTTTGCGTTGCGAGGCGAGTATGAAGATTGAGATGATGTTTGCCGCGAGGCCGAGAATACCGACGAACAGCAGCAGTCCGATATCGTCGATCTCCGCTTTGGATCCACCGAACAAACGCATGCCGGCTTCGATCAGTGCGTAGATACCTACGATGAGCAGCACAACAGCGCCGGCGGCCGCAGTGATTACTTCGAGCCGTGCCCAGCCCCAGGTGCGCGTATTGCTTGGTTTGCGGCGCATCAGTGCCGCGGTGATGGTCGAGGCAACCAATACTGACATGTCGGTGAGCATATGTCCGGCATCCACGAGCAGGGCCAGGGATCCGGTAAGCACGGCGGATATTACTTCGATAAGGAAAACGGAGCCGGTGACGGCCAGCGTGGCGATGAGGCGGCGCTGGTGAGCGGCCGCGTCGACGCCGGATGATGGTGATGGTGCCGGTGCATGATTGTGAGCCATGTCTGTTCCTCCTTATGCACGGTGTTGAAACCGCTTCTCATTTCCATTTCCGTTATGGTGCAAATACGACGAAACCCCGGCGCGAGGCCGGGGTTTCATGAACTGAGAGCGACTATAGCACGATATGAGCGAATCGGCTGCGAGGGAAATTCATAGCTTGCGCAATACGGTGACGACCTTGCCCATAATCGTGGCGTAAGTGCCGTCGATGGGGGAGTATGCGGGATTGTGTGGCATAAGCCAGATGTGGCCGTTTTCTTTGCGGAAGGTCTTGACAGTGGCCTCGTCATCCAGCAGTGCGGCCACGATATCTCCGTTCACGGCGGAGTTCTGTTCGCGCACCACCACGAAGTCACCGTCGCAGATGGCGGCATCAACCATGGAATCGCCGTGTACTTCCAACATGAACAGATTGCCGGAGCCGGTCAGTCGTTCCGGTAGACGCATGACATCGTCGACGTGCTGTTCGGCGGTGATGGGTACGCCGGCGGCTATACGCCCGACCAGCGGAACATCCTGTGATTCGGCGATTGACTCACTGGGGAATGCGTAGATACCGGCGGTGTGCTCTTCTACGGTGTTCGCGGTGACTGCTGCAGTGTTTTCCGGTGGTGGAGCGACCACCTCGATGGCGCGACCTTTATTGGCGTTCATGCGAATAAAGCCCTTGTCCTCCAGCACTTGCAGTTGATGTTTGACTGAGGAAGGGCTTTTGAGCCCGGCAGCTTCACCTATTTCTCGGAATGATGGCGCAAAGCCCTGTTCGTCGATGTGGAGTCGAATGGCATCCAAAACTTTGCGCTGGCGCTCGGTCAAAGTGGATTCGTCCGGCTCCTGCTGAGGGGGGGCGGGAATGCTGCTCACGTCGGGGCTCCTTTCGTTACCTCACCAGCATAACGTGATATTCGTGTGAAATCAAACATCTGTTCGAGTATTGACTTGACGAGTTCGAACATTTGTGCCACTCTAAGAACAGATGTTCGATAGAACACTTGTTCGAGAGAGGTGGTCGTGATGACTGGTTCGATGGTGATGGCAATGGGTCGTATGGCGGGGAAGCGCAGCAACGCATATCGTGCTGCGCGTCGTGGTGCGGTGCGTAGAACCAACGCCGTGCGAAGCGATCGTCGCGGTAAGGTGATGGCGGTCGTGTTGGCGGCAGCCCTGGCGTGGGGCGGATTCGCCATGCTGACGGCTGAGCCGGCGCGCTCCGATACCGGTGCCACGCAGGTGATCAGCTATATAGTGCGTCCGGGGGACACACTGTGGTCGTATGCATCCTCCATCACGCCCGCCGGGCAAGATGTCTCGGAGACGGTGGATGAGTTGATCTCGTTGAACAATCTGGAGTCAGGGGCTCTTCGTGCGGGACAGCGTCTAATTGTTCCTGCTGAGTAAAGGAACACTCGATAAGTATTGTTTTTCCGTGTGTTCACGTTATTCTGGGGACATGCATTGCCCTTTTTGCCAGAATCCTGACACCAAAGTCATTGATACCCGTATTAGTGACGACGGCTATTCCATTCGTAGACGTCGTGTTTGCCCGAAATGCAATAAGCGTTTCACCACCGTGGAAACCAGCATGTTGCTGGTCACCAAACGTTCCGGCGGCGCTGAACCGTTCAGCCGGGATAAGGTTATCTCCGGTGTGCGTAAGGCTTGTCAAGGCAGACCTGTCAAGGAGGAGGATCTGAAGCTGCTGGGGCAGAAGGTCGAGGAGGATCTTCGCTCTCGAGGACTGGCCGAAGTGACTTCCGGCGAGGTCGGCAAGGCAATCCTCAAGCCACTGCGTGATCTTGATGTGGTCGCGTACCTACGTTTTGCGAGCGTGTATCAGAATTTCTCCGGCCTGGAAGATTTCCAGAGCGCCATCGATGAATTGCGCGAATAATGGTTCGATACCAAGAAAAAGGCCCGTCTGATGACGGGCCTTCTGTCGTGCTGATGCAGTTTATGTCGATGCGGTATCAGCCGATGACACGCATGCGGATGGTGCCTTCGATGCTACGCAATGCCTCCAGTGTGGCGGGGCTGGGCTTTTGAGCCACGTCGGTGACCACATATCCCAGCTCACCTTCAGTGGCCAATGACTGGAAGGAGATATTGATGTTCTCCTCGCCAAGCACGCGGTTCACACGGGCGAGTACGCCGGGCAGATTGTCATGCAAATGCGCGATGCGGCATACACCCTTGCAATCGGTGAGATTGATTTGTGGCAAGTTCACCGACAGTGACGTCGAACCCTTCGACCAGTAATCCTCCAGGCGTTGGGAGACAAAGTGACCGATGGACTCCTGCGCTTCCAGCGTCGAACCGCCGATGTGCGGGGTCAGAATCATATTATCTTCGTTGGCAAGCGCCGTCTCAAACGGGTCGCCGCTCTTCTTGGGCTCGACCGGGAACACGTCAACGGCGGCACCGGACAGATGGCCGGAGTCGAGATGCTGCTTCAGCGCGCCCAAATCAGCAACGAATCCACGAGACAGATTGATGAAGATGGCGTCCTGCTTCATGTGCGCGAACTGATCCTCGCCGAAGAAGCCGGTGTTCGACTTGCGCCCGTCTACGTGCAAAGTCACTGCATCAGACTGCTCAAGTAGCTCGTTCAGCGTCGAGCAACGATGGGCGTTGCCCAGTGCGAGCTTCTCCTCGATGTCGTAGAACACCACGCGCATGCCCAGCGCTTCCGCCAGTACGGACAGTTGGGAACCGATGTTGCCGTATCCGATGATGCCCAGCGTCTTGCCGCGCACCTCATGAGAACCGGAGGCCGACTTGTCCCACAAGCCGTGCTTGATGTGATGCGTATGCGCAGGGATGCGACGCATCAGGCAGATGATGTCGCAAATCACCAGTTCCACAACGGAACGGGTGTTTGAATACGGTGCATTGAACACGGCGATGCCGTGCTTGCCGGCATAATCAAGATCCACTTGGTTGGTGCCGATGCAGAAGCATCCGATGGCGCTGAGGGTCGGGCGGGCATTCAGTACGCGTGCGGTGACATTGGTCTTGGATCGCACTCCGACGAGATCCACGCCCTCTAACGCGTCGATGAGCTCGTCCTCGTTCAGGGCTCCCTTCATGGTTTCGACTTCGAAGCCGTGATCTCGCAGCGATTTGGCTGCGTCAGGATGGATGTTTTCCAGTAACAGTGCTTTAGGCATATCTTTCACCTTAGATGTTCAGGGAACGCTCGTCCTCTTTTGTCCGAACTATAACCAGTTTCTGTGTTGGTCTGGTCGTTGCCACGTAGAGGTCGGATGCGGCGACCAAACGGCTTGGGGCGTCATCTTCGATGCGTCCGGGTTCAATGACGATAACAGCGTCGAATTCCAGGCCTTTGACCATTTCGGTGCCGCATACGCTGATCTGCTCATCCCATTCGGGCTGGTCGATAAGACGCTGATATTCGGATGGGGCCATCAGACTGGATAGGCGATGCCTTACTGCTTCGCGCACCGGCTTAATGAGGTCGTTCGGGCAAATGATGGCGATGCGTCCAGTGCCGTCCGCCGAAACAAAATGATTGGCCAGCTGTGCCGCCTGGTTGGAAGTAACGGTAAGCAGAGCCTTCATGTCGTCTACCACGTGTCGAGACACGGAATCCGGCAAGGCGCGGACCGCGTTCACCGTGGAAATATAGAGTCCTTCGTTCTGCGCAAAACGGGAGGCGAGGTCGGAGACCTCCTGCGGATTGCGGTAATTGATGGTCAGCTCATTGAGGTCCCAATGGCCTTCGCCGAACAGTCGGTTCATCGTCTTGTCCCAACGGCGGGTGCCGGCCAGTGCCGAGGTCTGTGCCACATCGCCCACAATGGTGAACGATCGTGACGGACAGCGACGAATGAGCATTCGCCAATCCATTGCGGTCAATTCCTGCGCCTCATCCACCACGATGTGACCATAGGTCCATTCTCGATCGGCTGCTGCGCGCTGGGCGGTGAGCTCGCCGTCGTCGCCGTTCATCTGATCGAGCAGCATCTGGCTCGATACGATGCCCTGACCGAGGCCGGTTGCGGCCAACGTGTCTTTGGCGTACTGCTCTTCGGCGGCGCGTCTGGCATTGGCGGCGGACTGCTTGGCCACGGTTTTGGGATCGGGTCCCAGCAGATCCATCGCCTCGTCAAGCAGCGGAATATCCGACCGGGTCAGAGGTGAACCTTTCGGCCGTGCGAGAGTGGCCAGATCGTCATCGGTCATCCATCCGGCCAAGGACTTCAGGCGTTCCGGGTGAGCGAAGAGCTGGTCGATAAGCCAGGGGGCGGTCATCGGCAGCCAGCATAGATTCAACGTTTTGCGCACCTGTTCGTTCATGCGCAGCAGCGACATGGCGCGATTGAGCTCCGCCTGATCGGGGGTGTAGTCGAGTTGCTCCGCATACCGGGTCTGCATGCTGCGCAGCATGGAGCGGATAAAGGTCTCTCGGGCCTTGTTATGCGGTTGCCTTGTGCGTTTGGCGTCGGACTGCGCCTGTTCGATATCGACGGCAAGCATCGGTATCTGAATGCCGCTGATGGTGACGGTCGGCAGATTGCCGGGCACACGGATGCGGGAGGCGATGGCGTTGGCGATCACCTGTGCCATGCGACGGTCGCCCTTGAGTTTGGCGGCTTGCGGAGTGTCGATTGCCGATGCGGTGATTCCCGGAATCAGGTCACTGATTGTACGGGAGACGACACCGGTCTCGCCCAACGAGGGAAGCACCTGATCGATGTAATGCAGGAACGCGGAGCTGGGGCCCACCACCAGTACGCCGGAACGTTCCAGTGTGCGTCGATGCGTGTAGAGCAAGTAAGCGGCACGGTGCAAGGCCACAGCGGTTTTGCCGGTGCCTGGGCCGCCCTGTACCACCACGGCACGGTTCATGTCAGAGCGGATAATGCGGTCCTGCTCGGCTTGGATGGTGGCCACGATGTCGGTCATTTTGCCTGTGCGACGCGAGCTGAGCGAAGCGAGCAGTGCACCTTCGCCGGTCAGGGTGCCGGCAGTGGAGGCTTGGCCCACTTGGTCAGAATGCACGTCCAGTACTTCGTCTTCGACGCCTACCACTTCGCGGAAACTCAACGTGATATGGCGGCGCATCACGATGTCGCCATGGTTGGAGGGCGTCGCCTCGTAGAAGGGGCGGGCCGCTTCGGCTCGCCAATCGGTCAGAATGGGTTCATGGTCGGTGCTCGACAGACCGATGCGACCGATGTAATGACGAGTGCCGTCTTGCGAGTCAAGTCGTCCGAACACGAGCCGGTCTTCCACGCTGCGCAGCTGAGTGAGGCGATCTTCGTACATGGTGGCAAAAGAATCGCGTTCGGTGCGTTGGGTGGGGGAGCCGTGCGAACCGGCTGCTCGTACGGTGCTCAGTCGCTGCCACATTTCGGCGCGCAGGTCATCCAGACGTCCATAGGCGCGATCGACGGCCTGCTGCTCCTCGTGCAGCTGTGAGGCGTAACTCGACATGCTTCTCTTCGTCTCCGCTCGTAATGGTCACAAACTTTAAGGCATTCAAATTTACCGCACACCCCCTACGTCGGGGAAGGGCAGTGGTGCGGCTGCTCTGGTGATGTGCCTGCCCACGCCGCGCGCGATGCGTTTCCAAATCGGTGACGGCTTTTTTTCGTTTTGCGATGGTCGGTGAGTTCCGCTTCGCGGCCGTGTGCAATCGTGACGGTTTTTCCAAAAAGGTGAGTAAAACGTGTTGTAGTGGGGAAAAATGGTGAATGGTGGGGTAAAGTGGTGAATCAGTTGGCCGAAGTATACCCGGCGAGTACAAAGGAGGTGGAGCCATGGTCGAGAGCAAGCACTCGCGTGAAACCGATGCTGATCAGCAAGGCTCCGCCGGAATCGACGGCCTCATGGCCGGCCTGCCTCCGCTGCTGCTGGGCACGTACACGCCGAAAATCGATGCCAAGGGTCGTGTGGCACTTCCCGCGAAATTTCGTTCCCAGCTTGGCCAGGGGCTGGTAATGGCCCGAGGCCAGGAACGTTGCGTGTACCTGTTGCCGTTTGACGAATTTCGTCGTATTGCCTCCCAGATTCAGCGCACTTCGGTGGGCAACAAAGCCGCCCGCGAATACTTGCGTGTGTTCCTGTCTGGCGCAGTCGATCAGGAACCCGACAAGCAGGGGCGAGTTGTGGTGCCGCAAATGCTGCGTGACTACGCCAATCTCGGGTCCGACATTGTGGTGATCGGTGTGGGTACGCGCGCCGAACTGTGGAACAAGGATGCATGGGAGTCCTACCTCGCACAAAAGGAAGAGGGATACTCCGATATCGCCGATGATGTACTGCCTGAGGTGGAGTTCTGATGATTGATGTGACGAATATCCACCAGCCAGTGCTGCTTGATGACTGTGTGAATCTTGTGGCGCCGGCATTACAACACGAAGGTGCCGTGGCCGTGGACTGCACGCTGGGTCTTGCCGGTCATTCCACCGCTTTCCTGAAAGCGGCGCCGCAGGCTCGTCTTATCGGTATTGACCGTGATAGTGAGGCGTTGGCCTTGGCGACTGAGCGTATGGTTCAGGAGGGGCTTTCCGCCCGATTCACGCCGGTTCATGCGGCCTTTGATCAGCTTGATCAGGTGCTTGCCGATCAGGGCGTGGAACGAGTGGATGCCGTGTTCATGGATTTGGGTCTGTCGAGTTTGCAGATTGATGAAACGGATCGTGGATTCTCGTACTCCCATGATGCCCCGTTGGATATGCGCATGGACGTGAGCCAGAATCTCACGGCCGAGCGGATTCTCGCTGATTACGATATGGCATCGCTGATTCGCGTCTTCCGGGAATATGGTGAGGAGCGGTTCGCTCGTCAGATCGCGCGTGAGATCGTGTCGCGCCGCACGCAGACGCCATTTACCACAACCGGCCAGCTCAACGCTCTAGTCGAAGATGTGGTGCCCAAAGCTCACCGTCCGGCCGGCAATCCGGCAAAGCGTGTGTTCCAGGCGCTGCGCATTGAAGTCAACGGCGAGTTGGACAAACTGTCATCCACTCTGCCTCAGGCCGCGAATCGTCTTCAGGTCGGAGGCCGTTTGGTGGTGGAGTCCTACCACTCGTTGGAAGACAAGACAGTCAAATCCTTTATGGCACAGGGCCTGAAGATTGATGCGCCGGCAAACCTGCCAATCGTGCCGGATGACGCCCAGCCGTTCTTCCGGGAACTGACCCGAGGCGCAATCAAGGCCGATGATGAGGAGCGGCAACGCAACCCGCGATCCGCTTCAGTGCGGCTCAGGGCGGTCGAGCTGAGCAGACGGATGCCTGAGAGGTGGCGAGAACGCTTCGCGCAAACAGCGGCAAACCCAAAGGAATCGAACACCACACGTAACAACGGCAAACACGGAAGGAGGGGCTGACCATGGCAGCAACGGCACGCAGCATTCGATCCAGTGCTTCAACGCAGTCCAGGCCGCAGTCCAGGCCTCAGGCTCCTTCGCGCCCTGAACTGAAGGTGATTTCCGGTCAGCGGGTTCAAGCAGAAGGAAACATGATTGAACGGGTTATTGAATGGACCCGTACACGCAGCGCCCCGCTGATGCATGTGGTGATTGCCATCGTGTTCCTCATGGCCACGTTGCTCGGTGCGCTGGTACTGCGCACCCAAATGGTGCAAAACTCGTTTGAGGCGGCAGAAGTCAAGCAGCATATCAGCACGCTGACCCAGGACATCGAAGACGATCAGGCCAAGCTTGACCAGTTGGTCGCATCGCTGCCGGATAAGGCCGATGAAATGGGCATGGTGTCGCAAGGCGGATCGGTGACTATTGATTTGAACGGATACCAGCAGTCCGGAGAAAGTGGAGCACAGTGAAAGCCACCATCGCACGTATCGTTCACTTGTACAAGGTGAAGACCTTTGCCTTCAAATGCATCGCCGTGGGCGTGGCATTGGGCATCGTGGCAACAATGTGCCTTGCCCAGCTGGCCTCCACCCAATTGATTGGCGGACGTCAAACCGCGCAGGCCGCGACGGCCAGCCGTACTTCGCGCGTGACGCTCAGCGCCAAGCGCGGACGCATCCTTGACACCAACGGCACTGTGCTCGCCCAGAGCGTGGAACGCTATACCATTGTGGCCAACCCCGAGGCTGCCCAGGAATTCGTTCCCACCGATTGCAACGAGAAGACCAAAGACTACTGCGACGAGATCGACGGCAAGCCGGTGGGTGCCACGGGCGCTGCCGCAGTGGGCCGTCTGCTGGCCAAGGCTCTTGACATGAATGCGATGGAGCTGGGCGCGGATCTGTCGATCAGCGGCCAATACGTCGTGCTGAAGAAGGATGTCACGCCACAGGTCAAGCGCACCATCGACGATTTGAACCTTGGCGGCATCGTCTGGGGCGAACTCAGCAGCGAACGTCTGTACCCTGATGGAGAACTGATGGGATCGCTGCTCGGCGGAGTCAACGACAAAGGCGTGGGCGTGGCCGGATTCGAGCAAATGGAGAACAAAACGCTCACCGGCACCGATGGACACCAGATTTACCAGCGTGGCAACTACGGTGGCGAAGAGATTCCCGGCACCATGACCGAAGCCGTGGCCGCCAAGGACGGCAAAGACGTTACGCTGACCATTGATCGTGATGTGCAGTGGTATGCCAAGAAGATCATGAAGGAAGCGACAGCCCAGTACAGCGCCCAGTGGGGTATCGCCGTGGTGCAGAACGTGCAGAACGGCGAAATACTGGCTCTGGCGGACAGCGATGAGATAGCGGCCGGCAGTGACGAAGCGAAGATGAACGTTTCGCGAGCCGTGTCCCAGACCTTTGAACCGGGCTCGATCGGCAAGGTTATTTCCATGTCCGGTTATTTGCAGACCGGGTTGCGCAAACCGACGGATCAGTACACCGTGCCAGGCCAGCTCACTGTGGATGGCCAGACCTATAAGGACGCCTTCGAGCATGGTGATGAGCATTGGACTCTGGCTGGCATTCTCCAGAAATCATCGAATATCGGCATGGTCATGGCCGGCGATGGCTACACGGATGAGCAGCGGTACGAATACCTGACCAAGTTCGGCATCGGACAGTCCACGGGATTGGCTCTGCCTGGCGAGTCCAGTGGCGTGCTGACCTCTCCCTCGGCATGGGATGCGCGAACTCGCAACACCGTGCTGTTCGGTCAGGGATACACGGTCAATGCCTTGCAGCTGAGCAACATCGTGGCCACCATTGCCAATAAGGGAGTGAAGCAGCAGCAGTCCATCATCAAGTCGGATGACGGCAACACCGAAAACAAGAGCAAGGCCACTCGCGTGGTCGATGAGCAGGTGGCCGCTCAGATGATGGATGCCATGGAGTCCGTTTCGGATAGCTACAGCGCCTTCGTCAAGGTTGATGGCTACCGCATGGCCGCGAAGTCCGGTACCGCCGAGGTGCAGGGCGCCGATGGCAAGCTGTCCTCCATCATCTCCGATTACTCGGTGGCCATTCCCGCCGACAATCCGCGTTTCGTCGTGACTGTGGTGCTCAAGGACCCGACTGGTTTCGGTGGCCTGACCGCAGGCCCGGTATCCGCGCAGATTTGTGCGTTCCTTATGCAGAAATACGAGGTGCCTATCTCGACGCCGCGTAAAGATGCTATTCCGGTCACTTGGTGATATATCGAAAAGAAAGGCGTTGACCCATGAGCGCAGTGAGCGAATCCATCGCCCAGCGAATGACTTTGGGCATGCTGGCCGAGCGGTATGGCTTCGATATTGATCCGGAATTTGCGTCCAATGTCACCATCACATCGCTCAGCGATGCTGTAGACACCATTTCGCCTGGCGCGATGTATATCTGCGACAGCAATCATCTTGCCGATCTGCCCCGTGCCGAGCAATCCGGTGCCTATGCGGCTCTGCTGCCCAGAACGTGCCGTGGCCGGGATATCCAGTCTGGCATCCCGCTGGTGTTCGGCGATTGCGGCAACCATATGCTCGGTGATTTGGCCAGTTCTCTGGCAGGAACCCCATCCAATGCTATGGCGGTATTTGCCGTGGCCGGCGATGATGATGACATCATCCATGCCGGTGTGAAGCATCTTGCCGATTTCCTGCACATGCTGGGCAACCCCGTTGCCGTGATCGATTCCACTGGTTCCACGTCGATGACGCGTTCTTTGAACCTTTCGTATCCGTTGGGCATCCTCGATGTGCAGCGCACCCTCGCGGTCTGCGCGGAGGACGGCGTTGCCGCCGTTATCATCGCGATGAATAACGCCACACTGCAACGTGAAGCGTTGGAATCAGTGAACGTGGACGTGCTGGGCTCCGAGCGAGTCGCGCAAGGGGAGGATGTGGCCTCCTTAAAAACCCGATATGCGTTTGTGTCCGACCGTGCCCTGGCTCTGACCGTACCTACTGGGGAGTCTGACGAACTGGCGGCCGAATCGCCCGCCATGTTTGACCAGGATAGGCTCGGCCATATGTCTCTTGCTGTTGCCATGGTGCTCGCGGCAGGCGTGCGCAGGAACAACGTGCGTAGTGCTCTGCGAGTGGCCAATAATCTCAGATGACGTGCAGCGGATGCAATACAATACAGCAATATACGACACACTGAAGGAGTTCAAGACACCATGGTCCCGATGAGCGTGGAGGAAATCGCCAAGGCCGTTGACGGTCGGTTGGTAGCAGGCGACGGTCCCGCCATTGAAGCCACCGAAACGGTGACTGATTCTCGTCAGGCTGGCTCCGGAGCAGTGTTCGTGGCCATTAAGGGCGAGCGGGTCGATGGCCATGACTTCGTGGATAAGGTTGCTGCCCAGGGGGCGGCGGCCGCCATCGTCGACCATGAAGTAGCGTGCACAACGATGCCGCAGATCGTGGTCGAAGACACCGTCGCAGCATTGGGATTGCTGGCCAAGCATAATATCGATCGTCGGCGCCAGCTGCCCGGTGCCTTTGACCTGATCGGATTGACCGGTTCGGTGGGCAAAACCACCACCAAAGATTTGCTCTCCGCGCTGCTGAGCACGTTGGGTCCCACCGTGGCACCGATCGGTTCTTTCAATAATGAGATCGGCTTGCCGTTGACCGCATTGCGAGTCAATGCCGACACCCGTTTTTTCGTAGCGGAAATGGGCGCCAACCATATCGGTGAGATCGCGCGGCTGACCCGTATCGCACCGCCGAATACGGTTATTGTGCTCAGGGTCGGAGTCGCGCATCTCGGCGAATTCGGTTCCAGGGAGCGCATTGCCCAAGCGAAAAGCGAGATCGTGCAAGGGCTGCTGCCTGGCGGCACCGCCGTGCTGAATGCCGATGACGATTACGTCGTGCCCATGGCACAGCTGGCTTCCGGCGACGTACTGTGGTTTGGTCAGGGGCACACCCATGACTCCGAGGTGCATGCCGATCATATTGCTGCAGATGCCGCTGATCACGCCGAATTCACCATGACCGACGCGCACGGCGAGCAGGTTGCCGTACATCTGGGTATTCCAGGCCGTCATAATGTGATGAACGCGCTTGCCGCGGCAACCGTCGCATTGCGATATGGCATGCCGCTGACTGCTATTGCACAGACGTTGGCCGCGCAGCACACCATCAGCCCGCATCGTATGGCTCTATCCACGGTGAGCCGTCAAGGAGCTTCGTTCGAGCTGATTGATGATTCCTTCAACGCGAACCCGGATTCCATGAAAGCCGGATTGGACGGCCTGCGAGCATGGAATGCGAATGATGGTCGCCAGCCATTCCGTGTGGCATTGCTGGGCGCGATGCTCGAGCTTGGTGCGGATGAGCGTGAATTGCACGCTTCGGTCGGCGAATATGCGGCCGGTCTGGGACTGGATGCCATCATCACGGTCGGATCGCCCTCAGACGCGCATCTGAACGTGTTGGCCGAATCTTTGGCCGAAGGCGCAACACGTGGGCGTGCGGCTTCGGTAGACTGTGTGCAGACCATTGATGAGGCCGAGCGCATAGTCCTTGACTTGGCCAAGAATCATACGGATACCGTGGTACTGCTCAAGGGCTCGCACGCCTCCGGACTCAGCGCATTGGCTGAGCGGTGGGCCTGACGCTGAACCGACAAGAAGACCGACAAGAGGAGAGAAGCCACACGTGATTGCTCTGATTATTGGAATGCTGGTGTCGCTGATTGTCACCTTGGTCGGCACGCCGTTGCTGATACGTCTGGTGCACAAGCTGCACTATGGCCAGTACATCCGTCAGGACGGTCCTCAATCGCATCTGGTCAAGCGCGGTACCCCCACGCTTGGCGGTGTGGTTATCAATTTTGCGATTGTGCTGGGATGGGGCGCCTCGGCGTTGTATCGATACCTGCGATCGGGTGATGTGCCCTCATGGTCTGCGGTGCTGGTGCTGTTCGCCATGCTGTCCATGGGCGTGTTGGGATTCATCGACGATTTTGCCAAAGTCCGCAAGAAGCAGAATGAAGGCCTGACGGTGGGCGGTAAGTTCATCGGCCAATTCATTCTTTCCACTATCTATGCGGTGCTGGCGCTGATTATCCCCACCAAATCCGGGTTCCCCAGCGCACAGCCTGGTATGAGCTTCATTGAACAGCCGTTTTTCAGCTTTGATTTTGCGGGCCGTGCAGTGGCCATCATCCTGTTCGTTATCTGGGTGAACTTCCTGATGACCGCATGGACCAACGCAGTGAACCTCACCGACGGTCTGGACGGGCTGGCCGCCGGATCGTCGATGATCTCCTTCGTGGGATTCGCCGTCATCGCGTTTTGGGAAAGCTACCACATCAAGGGTGGCGATCATGGCGGCTATTCCTATGCCGTGTCCGATCCGCTGGATCTGACCATCATCGCGATTTGCGCTGCGGTGGCGTGCTTCGGCTTCCTGTGGTACAACTCGAATCCTGCGTCCATCTTCATGGGCGATACCGGTTCCCTGGCACTTGGCGGCCTGTTCGCGGCTCTGTCCATTGCCACGCACACAGAGTTCCTGACTGTGATCCTCGGCGGCCTATACGTCATGGAGGCCATGAGCGACGTCATTCAAGTGGGATACTTCAAAATGACGCATAAGCGTGTATTCAAGATGGCGCCGATTCACCATCATTTTGAACTTGAAGGCTGGACGGAGACCAAGGTGGTAGTGCGTTTCTGGATGATTGAACTCATCTTCGTGCTGCTCGCCCTGACCATTTTCTACTGTGACTGGGTCACCCGATCCGGACTGCTGTTCAGCTAGCGGAAATCTGAAGGGCCTAAGCTCGCCCACGGTATTCCTAAATTTGGGAGGAATCATGCAAGTAGCGGATAAGACAGTGGTGATTGCCGGACTGGGAGTGTCCGGCACTTCGTTGGCCGAGGTGCTGCGGGAGCGCGGCGCCCATGTCATTGGTGTAGACGAACGAAAAAGCGATGCTGATTTGCATTCCTTCGACGAGGTGGATTGGGATCAGGTCGATTATGTGATGGCCTCGCCGGTGTTCAATCCGCGTACTCCGTTCATTCTCGAAGCGCAGCGTCGTGGTATTCCCGTGATGAGCGAGGTGGAATTTGCGTGGTGTCTGCGCGCGGATAACGCGAGGACCGGCAAGCCTGCGCCTTGGATCGGCATCACTGGAACCAACGGCAAGACCTCCACCACCGAAATGACCTCGGAGATGCTTACCGCGTGTGGTCTGGATGCACCCACCGCCGGCAACATTGCCTCTGGAGACATGAGCATGAGCCTGTCCCGCTGCGCCACCAACCCCAAGCATGATGTGCTCTGCGTGGAGTTGAGCTCCTTCCAGCTGCATTTCACCGATTCCTTGGAACTTGACTGTGCAGCCATCACCAATATCGCCGACGATCATCTTGACTGGCATGGCGGGCGCGAGAACTACGCGGCCGATAAATCCAAGGTATTCCGCGCCGCCCGGCGCGTCATCGCCTATAACGCGCAGGACGCCAAAGTCAGCGAACTGGCTCAAGCCGCACCCGTTGCCGCAGGATGCCGCAAAGTAGGATTTACGTTGAACGAGCCTGAAGCCGGCCAGATTGGCATCGCGGACGGCTGGATTGTGGATCGCAGCGGCGTTGCCGGCGGCAAAGTGGGGGAGCCTGTCAAGCTCGCCGCCATCGCCGATTTCACCCATTTGATGGAGCCGGATGGCTCGTTGTACCCACACCTGGTTGCCGACGCCCTGACCGCGCTGGTGTTGGTTTTGGGCCTTGGCGCCGACCGGGAAACCGCTCTTGAGGCGTTGCAGGCATTCAAACCGGGCGGGCATCGTATCGAAACCGTGGCCGAAGCACGTGTGAACGGCGGCGTTATTCGATTCGTGGACGATTCCAAGGCCACCAATGGCCATGCCGCCAACGCTTCGTTGTCCAGCTTCTCGGCCAAGTCCGTGGTCTGGATTGCCGGAGGCTTGGCCAAGGGCAGCCGTTTTGAGGATTTGGTCAGCAATCAGGCTCATACCATTAAGGCCGCCGTCATTATCGGCAAAGATCAGCAGCCGATGATTGAAGCCTTCCGCAGCCAAGCACCGGACATTCCGGTGACCGTCATCGATCCGCAGGACAACGATACGGTGATGGATCGTGCGGTGGCTGCCTGCGGAGACTATGCGGCAGCCGGAGACGTGGTGCTGATGGCGCCTGCGTGCGCGTCCATGGATCAATTCGTGTCTTATGCCGATCGAGGCAATCGTTTTGCAGCCGCAGCCAAGGCATGGAGCGAGGTGCATGGTCTCCGATAATTCTTCGGTTCGCAAAGCGCACGGGAATGCAAATAAGCCGGCTCTGGTCATTACCGATTACACCGGCTGGCGAAGCCTGCTCAATCCGCTGTGGTGCTATAACGGTTTCCGCATGGCGGTGGTGGGACTGACCTGCTTTGGCCTGATTATGGTGTTCTCCAGTTCCACGGTCACCATGGCGGCGCAAGGCAAATCGCCATTTGTTCAATTGCTCAATCAGGGAGTGTTCTGCATCCTTGGCCTGATTGTGGGTTTTTTTGCCATGGTGATGCCGGTCGGGTTCTGGAAACGCATCGGTCTGCCGCTGATGCTCTGCTCGATACTCGTACAGGCGTTGACCTTCACACCGTTGGGTATTGACGTGTACGGCAACCGAGGATGGTTGAATCTGGGATTCACCACCATACAGCCGGCCGAGTTCATGAAATTCGCGCTGTGCGTGTGGCTTCCCACCGCGCTGAGAGCCGCCAAAAAGCTCTATCGCAAACAAGGCATGAAAGCCTATACAGTTCCTCTTGGCGTTTCTGCGGTCGGATTGTTGACCGTTATTGGCGGTAAGGATCTTGGCACTGCCATGATTCTGATTTTCATCGGCATTGTGGCTTTCCTGATTGCGGGTTTTCCGGGCAAATGGATGGGCATAGGCGTGCTGGTGATGGCGGCGATGGTGGCGGTGCTGGCGATTTCCAGCCCGAACCGTATGCGGCGTATTCTCGCCACGTACGGGGATTGTTCTGCGGCCGACGCACAGACGGTGTGCTATCAGTCCATGCATGCGAAGTACGCCATTGCTTCGGGTGGCTTCCTTGGTGTGGGCATTGGCAATTCGCGTGAGAAGTGGAATTATCTTCCAGCGGCGCATAACGATTTCATCTTCGCTATCATCGGAGAGGAAACCGGCTTCGTGGGATGTGCCATAGTGCTCCTGTTCTTCGCGATTCTGGGATGGTGCATGATCGTCGTTGCGCTGCAGGTCGCTGATCGGTACGTATCAATGGTGCTGATGTGCGTGACCATCTGGATTGTGGGACAGGCCATGGTCAATATCGGCGTGGTCGTAGGAGTGTTCCCGGTGCTTGGCGTGCCTATGCCATTCGTGTCGGCAGGCGGCTCCTCAATGGTGATGTGTTTGGCGGCCGCAGGACTAGTTGTGGGACTTATGCGATGCCAACCGCAGATTAAGCAGTCTCGCCAGAGCGTGTAGAGTACACTCGGTAGTCATGACCCAAGGAGCACCTCATATCGTTCTTGCCGGCGGCGGAACCGCTGGACATGTCAATCCATTACTCGCCGTCGCCGGGGCGATTCGCGAACTTGAACCCGCGGCGCAGGTCACTGTTATCGGCACTGCGGTCGGCCTGGAAAAAGATTTGGTGCCTCAAGCGGGATACGAACTCGACACCATCGAGAAAGTGCCGTTCCCGCGCCGCCCCAATGCGTATTTGCTGCAATTCCCGGCCAAGTGGAAGCGCGAAACGGCCAAAGTGAGCACCATTTTGGAGAGCAGGCATGCCGACGTGGTCGCTGGCTTTGGCGGTTATGCATCGGCCCCCGTGTATGCCACGGCGCATAAGATGGGCATCCCCATCGCCATACACGAGCAAAATGCGCGTGCCGGCATGGCCAACAAGTTGGGAGCGCGATGGGCCGACTTCATCGGTACGGTGTATGACGAAACCGGTCTGAAACCCAGAAAAGGCGCTGCACTCGAGCGTGTCGGTCTGCCGTTGCGTCCGGCCATTGCCGCGCTTTCCCAGCGACTGGAAGTCGACCGCGAGGGTGTGAGAAAGGAATCGGCCGCTGAGCTCGGCATTGATCCAAACCGTCCTGTGGTTGTGGCCACCGGAGGTTCCCTGGGCGCGCAGAGCCTGAATCGAGCCATTGCCTCGTCCGCCGCTGATCTGCTGGCCCATGCTCAGATCATTCATCTGACCGGACGTGGCAAAAGCGATGAGGTGCGCAGTATGGTCAGCAAGTCGGTGAAGGCTGATGTGCTTACTGGAATCGGCTCCGATTCGGCAGGTCAAGGCGATTATCACGTGGCTGAATATCTGGAGCGGATTGACTTGGCCTTTGCCTGCGCCGATCTGGTGATATGCCGTGCTGGAGCCGGTTCGGTATCGGAGCTGGCGGCGCTGGGATTGCCGGCCATTTATGTGCCTCTGCCCATTGGCAACGGCGAACAGCGCTTTAATGCGGAGCCGGTGGTGAACGCTGGTGGCGGTCTGCTGGTCGCGGATAAGGACCTGACGCCGGCATGGGTGCATGATCATGTGCCGGGCATGCTTGCCGACCACGAAATGCTCGCCGAGCTCGGACGCAAAGCATGGGAATACGGCATACGTGATGCCGCGCGCATCATGGCGCGCCGTGTTCTGCAGCTTGCTCAATAGGAACCGGTAAATTCACGTTTGATCAGAATCGGCCATACCTCGTTGCGTTGGCACGGGGTACAGCCATAATAGAGGTGCTGGAAATCCCTCAAGGAGCGTCAATTGTCCCAGAATCAGCCCATTGTGCTTGACCCTACCCATGCTTCGTTCGATGCCGCGGCCCGTCCCGCAGATCTTGGCCCTACGCATTTCATCGGTATCGGGGGTGCCGGTATGAGCGTCCTGGCCGAGATGCTGAACGCCGAGGGCGTGCCGGTGGACGGCTCCGACCGTGAGCGCAGTGCAAAAACCGATCGACTGGAATCATTGGGTATCACCGTTGAATTCGGGCAACGGGCGGAAAATGTGGTTTCGGCTTCGACCGTTGTCTATTCCAGTGCCATCAAGCCCAGCAATCCGGAAATCGTTGCCGCGAACGAGGCTGGCCTGCACGTCGTGCATCGCAGCGATATTCTCGCTTTACTGATGAACGGCAAGCGAGCCGTGACCGTGGCCGGTGCGCACGGCAAAACCACTACCAGTTCCATGCTTGCGCACATTTTGGTGCATACCGGAGCTGATCCCAGCTATGCCATCGGCGGTTCCATCCAAGGGCCGGACGGTACCACCTTGGACGGTGGCCATGCCGGTCAAGGTGACGTGTTGGTGGCTGAGGCCGATGAGTCCGACGGCAGCTTCGCCAAATACCACCCCACCATCGCCATCATTACCAATGCCGAGGCCGACCATCTTGACCATTACGGCGATGAAGCGCATTACCGTGCCGCATTCGTGAATCATGCCGGCCATGCAACCGGCCATGTGGTGATCTGCGCTGATGATCCGGACGCGCTGGCCGTGTTCCAGGCGCTGCCTGCCGACATCAAGGCCCATACCGTCGTCTATGGCACCACGCCCATTGAGCAGCTGCCTGATTTAGGGGGTGCCGCGCATGTGTGGATTTCCTCTGAACAGGAGACCGCCGGCACCGGCGTTGAACGGCTTACCTTGCACCTTCCCGCCGCGGTGACCTCTGCAGATGCTGTGGCCCAGCGTGTGGAACTCAAGGTTCCCGGCATCCATAATGCGCGTAATGCCGCCGCGGCAATCACCGCCGCGGTGCTGTTGGGAGTCTCTCCCACCGACGCCGCACAGGCTGTCGGTACGTTCCTGGGAGCTGCACGCCGTTTTCAGGTGCACGGAACCGTTAAGCAGGTCACGGTGGTGGACGATTACGCGCACCACCCTACGGAGATCGCGGCTCTGCTGGATGCAGCACGGCGCCGTTATCCGCAGTCGACCGTTCGCGTGATTTTCCAGCCTCATCTGTTCTCTCGTACCAAGTTTTTTGCGCACGAATTCGCCGAGGCGCTGGCCAAGGCCGATGATGTCATCGTCACCGGCATTTTCCCTGCCCGTGAAAAGCAGGAGGACTTCCCGGAGATTACCGCGGCCACCATCGTGGATGCTGCTGCTGGCATCAAGGATGCGGCTGCCGGCGAGTGGATTCAACCGGTTGAAGACATGGGTCTTGCCGCCAGGATGATGGCCATGCGAGCCCACCATGGGGATGTGATCTTTACCGTGGGCGCCGGCGACATCACTGATATGGATCAGGTGCTGCTCACCGCGCTCGAGGCCCATCGCGAAAGTTGTGAGTAATGGCAGGTCGTACCGTCAGTTCTGGCGGCGCGAAAGGAGAGCGTCGCAAACCCCGTTCGGTGGAATCGCACCAGCGAGGTCCGGGCAAGGCTGGAAAGTCGCGTAAAGCCCGTTCCGTGGCCTCCCGTCCGGAAATCGTGGACGAGTCTCGGCCTCAGGAAGTGACGCGTGCCATCGGGCGGGAAGGTGCGTTTGTAGACGCGCGCGAGCTGCATAGTGAGGATTATGTTGCTGAGACGCTGCATCAGACCACCGGTACGCTGGGAGTGATTTCCCGTCCGAAAGTGGTGGATTTCACCGAACGAGCCAAGGAGCGCAAGCGTGCGGGCATGCGCGTCATCGCGCTGCGAGTGGTAGCCATGGTAACCAGTGTGGCGGTGCTGATTGGGCTGGTATGGTTGCTGTTCTTCTCTTCGGTGTTCCGCCTGGAAGTGGGTGCGATCAGCGTATCTGGAGCCAACGAATGGATCAGTGAGCAGACCATTCGCTCCATTGCCGATAAGCAGGCGGGTAAATCGCTGTTTTTGGTATCCACGAACGACGTGTCCAAACAGCTCGGGGATATTCCCGGCGTGAGTGAGGCCAACGTCTCCAAGCAATTCCCGAAATCGATGAGCGTTGAGGTCAAAGCGCAACGGCCCGCCGCCATGCTGAAAAACGGGGATACGTTGACTGCGGTCGATTCACAGGCTCGCGTATTGAATTCGGTGACGGACGCGAATGTGGACGGCATTCCCGTTATTGAAGTCAAGGATGTCGATAAGAGCCTGAAGAATCGTTCGATCAAGGAAGCTCTGACCATTCTGGGTGCGCTACCGGAATCAATGCGTTCGGCAATCACCCAGGTCACTGCGGAAACGCAGGATTCCGTGACCACCACACTCAATGACGGCGACCGTGTGATCGTGTGGGGCAATTCCTCTCAGCTCAAGCTGAAAATGGCAGTGGTCGATAAGATTATCAATGACTCCAATGTGATTGGCGACCGTCATCAGGTCGATGTATCCGCGCCGTTGAAACCTATCATGAAGTGATGTTCCTGGTCGTTTGGGCTGACTGACGTGAGCGGGCTTGTTCGTGGTCTGCTGTGAGCTGATTTGCAAATGCATAGATACAGGTGTATGGTGAAACGTCCGGCCGAAAGGCTGGAAGCTTGATAATTCAAGATTGGGGTCGATCGGTTTCGACGGTGACCTGTTCGCTGCAGGGAAGCGTGCCGAGAACGCCGGGTCCGCTCGTGGATGACCCCGGCAAAAGAATAAGTGCTAAATCTAACCGCACTGAGTTCGCTCTCGCTGCCTGATTTTTAGTCAGGATTAACCAGTGAGCAGCCGCTCCGTTCACTCCTCTTCGTCTTTGGGAGGATGCTGAGCGTCGTTAAGAAGACTTGCTGATGGAGTTGAGCCTCAGGGCTCCATCAGGACTTTTACTGCGGATATGCTCGCCATCAGTTGTCTGCGACAGCGATGGGGGCAGAAAAACCGCCAACTTGGCCAGCAGACTACGCACGTAGAAGACTGTGGGCTCGGTCATCGGACCGGGGTTCGATTCCCCGCGACTCCACCAAGACAAGCGTCGTTTCCGTAAGGGAACGGCGCTTTTTTTTGTTGCTACTGTAGGGAGTCATGAGAGTTGTAGTGCAACGAGTATCTGAAGCATCCGTGGACGTGATCAATGAGTTGGGCACATTGGACCCTACATTTGAGCCCCAGCAGATTGGTCCGGGATTCATGATTCTGGTGGGTGTGACCGATGAGGATGGTGACCAGCAGATTGCGTGGTTGACTCACAAGATCCTCAATCTGCGGGTATTCGAAGATGAGCAGGGCAAAATGAACCGCTCGATTCAGGACATCGGCGGTGAGATTCTCTCCATCTCGCAGTTCACATTGTTTGCCGATGTGCACAAAGGCAACCGCCCGAGCTTCATCAAGGCGGGCAAGCCGGAGCACGCCGATATTACATGGATCAAGTTCAATGAGGCGCTACGCTCCGGGGGAGTGCCGGTCAAAGAAGGTAGGTTCGGCGCGCATATGCGGGTTGGCTTGGTCAATGATGGGCCGGTGACCATCATCATCGATACCGAAATCGATATGCCAGGTGGCGTGCACTGAGCCAAGTGTCAAGTGCGCATGCAAAAGCCCTGTACGAACCATGAGCGTGATTCGTACAGGGCTTGTCGTTTATCTGCTGAGGCAAACCCCGCTAAAGCGGGCCAAATTATCAGGCCTCGACCTGAGCGGCCTTCTTGCCTTCGATGATGGCCTTGTAGCCAACGCCGATGACCAGCACGTACAGGCAGCCAACGGCCATCACGATGATGGTGCCGAGCTGGGCGTTCATGGCATCAGCCAGGGCACCCATGATGGGCGGGAAGATGGCGCCGCCGATCAGGCTCATGAACATCAGGCCGGAAATCTCGTTCTGGCGCTCCGGGCGGTACATCAGGGCGTGGGAGAGGAAGAGCAAGAACGCGTTGGAGTTACCGAAGCCGACCAGAGCCACAGCCACCCAGAACAAGGCGACCGGCGGGTTGGAAGTGATCGAGCAGAAGATGGCGAAGCACACGGCGGAGGCGGTCATGATGATGCCGCACACCAGGATGCCGACGTGGTTGGAGATCTTCGAGAGCACGATACCGCCGGTGAAGCAGCCGATCATACGGGCGATGAAGTAGACCATGGTGGCGGTGGCGGCGATTTCGGTGAAGGTGTCGCCGGTGTGTTCGGTGAGGATGCGCGGGGCCTGGGCGTTGATGCCGACGTCCACGCCCACGTGGGCTACGATGCCGAGGAAGTACAGGAACACGATGCGGTCAGAGAACAGGAGCTTGAAGCAGCGGCCGATTTTGTTCATCAACATGCCGGTGGGCACGGCGAAGATCAGGAACCAGAAGAACACCATGGTGGTGAAC